>ULVL01067202.1_pt1 | contig 10587 bp, 6 predicted proteins | sample 1959381 | NCBI WGS metagenome assembly ULVL01 (sample SAMEA4835785, study PRJEB28245) | human gut metagenome | biome: gut microbiome; material: fecal sample | place: Denmark | collected 2008
ATCGGCGCAGGAAACACCCCAATGGATGGAAGAAAAATTAAGAAAAGGAAAAGAATCCAAATGAATTTAAAAAAGAAATATGGAAACTACGAATTACATCCGCAAATGAAAATCACAGGATATGAAAATGAAATCTGGGATGAAAAAAAGGAGATCATTGAAGAATTAAAACGGGCGGTTCAGGAAAAACAGAAAGAAAAGAAAACCTGTATTCTTTCCTTTGATCTGTATCCGGGTGTACGAAAAGAAGAAATGATGGAACTGGCAAATGCGCTGCAGCCGGATCGGATTTTTGATATCGAAGACTGCGCCAAAGACGAAGAAACGCTGTTAAGAGAATTTAAAGATTACATCACCGATGACCGTGTTTTCGGCATTATGTGTCATAAAACCATAGACACCTGGTTTGAGAGCGAAAAGTTGGAAACCATGAAAAAAGCAATTGAGACAGAACGTGCGGAAGAAAAAGATACAAACGGTGGTCTGATCGTGATCGTTGGTACAGCGGCAGAGCTTCTGACCGAGGCAGATCTACTTGTTTACTGCGATCTGACCCGCTGGGAAGTTCAGCTCCGCTATCGGAGCGGCATGCCAAACTGGCACAGTACCAATTATAATGATCCGATCCTGACGAAATATAAACGGGGATTTTTCATTGAATGGCGTCTGGCGGACCGCTATAAAAAAGAGCGGTATGAAAAATTCACGTATCTTCTGGATACGGAGAAAGAAAATGCACCGGTTCTTACAACGGGAAATGCCTTCCGAGGCGCACTGCAGCAGCTTGCCAGACAGCCATTTCGTATGGAGCCGTATTTCGACCCTGGCGTATGGGGCGGTCAGTGGATGAAGGAAAACTTTGGTCTGGATGCATCGAAGGAAAATTTCGCGTGGAGCTTTGACGGAGTTCCGGAGGAAAACAGCCTGAATCTGGAAATCGGCGGAAAAGTCTTAAAAGTACCGGCACAGGATCTTGTCTTCTATGCGCCGCATGAACTGCTGGGTGAAAGAGTCCACGGCCGGTTCGGCGCAGAATTCCCGATCCGTTTTGACCTGCTGGATACGATGGGCGGTCAGAACCTTTCCCTGCAGGTACATCCGCTGACCGAATATATCTATGAAAAATTCGGCATGCCATATACGCAGGATGAGAGCTACTATCTTCTGGATGCCGATGAAGATGAGGAAACGTATGTATACCTCGGCCTCAAAGAAGGTGTGGATAAAAAAGAGATGGGGCGGGAACTTCGTGCAGCAGAAAAAGGAGAAGAACTTTTCCCTGCGGAAAAATATGTCAACAAAATTCCGGTCAAAAAACACGATCATGTGCTGATCCCGGCAGGAACGGTGCACTGTTCCGGAAAAAACACGATGGTGCTGGAAATCAGTGCGACACCGTATATCTTTACCTTCAAACTCTGGGACTGGGGCCGCCTTGGCATGGATGGACTGCCGCGTCCGATCCATCTCGACCACGGTATGAAAAATATCCAGTGGAACCGCGATACCAAATGGGTGTACGACAATATTGTCGGCCAGACCAGAACGCTGGAAAAAACAGAAAACTGTGAAGTAGAGCGCACCGGACTGCACAGCCGCGAGTTTATCGACACAATCCGCTATACACTTTCCGGGCCGCACACCGTCTCGATGGATGACACGGTTCATGTGATGAATCTCGTGGAGGGACGAAGTGCCCGCATCGAGAGCATGGATGGCAGCTTTGCACCGTTCACGGTACATTACGCAGAAACCGCCATCGTTCCGGCAGCGGTCGGAACATACCGGATTGTACCGGAAGAGGGCGAAATGATTAAAATGCTGGTAGCATCTGTGGGGTAAAGAGAGATAAAAATTTTGAACAACATAGAACAGGAAAAGGAGAAATTATCATGACACACAAAATCAGAGAAGTCTACATTGTACATCATTCCCATACCGATGTGGGTTACACCGATCTGCAGGAACAGGTTATTTATAACCAGGCAAACAACATCCGCCGGGCAGTCGAACTGATTGAAAATGGAATCAAAAACAACACAACCCAGAAAGATCTGAAATGGAACTGTGAGACATGGTACTGCGTGGAGCAGTTTTTCAAAATGGCAACGGAGGAAGAAAAAGAAAAGTTTTTCGATCTGGTAAAAAAAGGAAACATCGGTCTGTCTGCCAATTATCTGAACTTTAATGATCTTGCCGACTGCAAATATCTGAAAGAAAAAATCCATACGATGCAGGAAATCTGCGGCGAAAAAGGAATCCAGATCAAAACAGCCATGATTGCAGATATTAATGGTATCTCCATGGGACAGCGCGATGCCCTGATCGAAAACGGAGTAGAATTTTTGTATACCAATATCCATACCCATCACGGCATGTATCCGCTGTATCAGAACCAGAAACCGTATTTCTGGGAAAATGAGAACGGACAGCGTCTGCTGGTATGGAATGGTGAGCATTATAACCTGGGAAATGCCCTCGGCATCGTCCTGAATAAAAATGTTAACTTTATGACAGAAAATTACTTCGGCAAAAAGAATGGTGATGTGACAGGACTTCTGGAAAATCTGCACACGAATCTGGCTGCGAGCATAAAGGAATATGAAGAAAACGGTTATCCGTACGATTTCTATATCACCAGTGTTTCCGGCGTTTTTTCGGATAATGCGCCGATCAACCCGGCCATTGCAGATACGGTTGCGCTGTTTAATGAAAAATATGGCGAAGAAGTCACCATGCATATGGTGACGCTTCAGGAATTGTATGACAAGATCCGGGATAAAGTGCAGGATGCACCGGTGTATCGAGGTGCCATCAATGACTGGTGGGGCAATGGCGTTGGAAGTACACCATATGCGGTGAAACATTACAAAGAGGCCGTACGACTGAACCATATCTGCGACCGACTGGAAGAAAAAACAGGGGTACATAACGAAGAACTGATTCAGGCATATGGCGATAATTCTCTTTTATATGCAGAGCACACCTGGGGTCATTCTGCTACGGTAACGAATCCGTACGATACCATGGTGACAAATCTGGATATGCGGAAAAACAGTTATGCATCCAAAGCACATGAGGCAGCAGCGATGCGTAAAAATGAGCAGTGCCATAAACTGGGTGATATTCTGCGCTATTATAATCTGTCCGGTAAAGTGAAGGCGGTCTCCACAAGCCATCAAAAGAGAGTATTTCCGGTAGAATTTTACGTAGAAACCTTAAGTCTTTCTGCAGTTAAAGTAACCGATGACAAAACAAAACAGGAGATGGAGGTGCAGCTGTCTGCTCATCCGCGCGGAGTCCTGATAAGTTTTCTGGCAGAATTTGAGCCAATGGAAGAGAAAACGTTCACGTACGAAGAGCAGCCGGCTCCGTCCCAGACCCTGTTCACCAGAACTGCCTGGGTAGGCGCAGAGCGGGTGCGCGATATTGTGAACACGTACGATCCGGAAAGTTACAAACTGCCTTACGGTCTGGAAAACGATTTCTTTCAGATCAAATGGAAAGTCGGAGAGGGTATTACCTCCTTTTACAATAAAAAAGCAGAGGTTGAAATGTGCAAATCCGGTCTGGAAACGTTCTTCACGCCGGTTTATGAACGCACCGAAATACGGAAGGGGGTTTATGCGGAACGCAGTCTGATCGGAAGAAATATCCGCGGACTTCACGCAGAGCAGTATCAGGGTGACCTTACGGATGTGAAAATTCTGGATCACGGACCGGTGTTTACCAAAGTAGAACTGATCTTTACCCTGGAGGGAACGTATCACAGCAGTATTGTGATCAAAATGTACCGTCATCTTCCGAAAATTGAGTTTTCTTACCGGGTAGCCAAAACATTAAGCGAGGATATCGAAAGCCTGTACCTTCCGTTATCGTTAAATCTTCCGGATGCGGAAGTGATGATCCAGAATGGAGGTGTTACCATGCGCCCTGGTATTGATCAGCTTCCTGGCACCAATATGGAATACTATATTGCGGATGAAGGGCTCGTTTACCGGACAAAAGATCAGACCATTCTGGTTAATACTTTTGACACACCGTTACTTTACATGGGGGAGATGGAATCCCACCCAATCCTTCTGTGCGATAACAAAGAGGAGAATAATAAACGGCCGGTTTACAGCTGGATTATGAATAACACATGGGAAACAAACTTCAAGATGGACCTGTCCGGATTCAGTGAGTTCCGTTATGGAGTGGAGATTGTGGAGCAGGAAACCGCAGAGAAAGATATGGAAAGTCTGTCGGATAATGACAAGGGTGTGGTTACCTTTATTTGCGGGTAATCATTGTTCCGCGGTTTTACGGCGGTGTCAGGCAATGAGGCCATGGCTGTCTGGCGGTAGTATGAAAAACAGCAGAAGATGAAAAAAGACAGCGGGGAGTATGACAATTAGACGAAAAAATCAGACTTTCCGCTGCTTTTTCGTTAAAAATGAAAACAGGCGAAAAAGTACTGCGTTAATATTAAGATGTTATGTGACTTAACACAAGAACACAGATTTTCTGTCTAAAAAATCAAAAGAAACAGAAGAATACTCCTCGATCTATACAAATTAGGACTGGAAAATAAGAATTTTAATATACAAAATAACGAAAAGGCTATTGACAATCTTTCTAAAAGATGTTAACATCTAAACACAAGTTAAGAAACAAATAGAGGGGCTGTTGGTAACATGGCAGAGAGAAAATCAGTATCCATGCAGGATCTGGCAGATAAGCTGGGCATCAGTAAAGTAACAGTTTCCAAGGCGCTGAACGGAAAAGACGGCGTGGGAGAAGAACTGAAAGAAAAGATTTTTGCGCTTGCGAGAGAATCCGGTTATGTCCTTCCGGACTACGGAAAACGGAAGAGCAAAAAAGTCGGTATCATCATGAGTCCGCGGTTCAGCTCCGGAGACGAAGGAAAATTTTATATGGCAATGTACGAGCGGATCATCTACGAGCTGCAGAGAGCATCCTGCTCGAGTATCATGATTTCTCCGACAACAGCAACACTCCCGTCGGACATGAACACGATACAGACCAGAGGGCTGTTCGACGGCCTGATCTTTCTTGGTATTCTCGATAAGGGTGTCCGGGAGCAGATTGCACAGATTGATCTCCCGAAGGTGTATGTGGACATCTACGATCAAACCCACAAATCCGATTCCGTCATCACCGAGAATATTTACAGCTCCTATGAGCTGACCAATTACCTGATCCAGCAGGGTCACACAGACATCGGATTTGTCGGAACCGTAGGAAGTACAACCAGTATTTCCGACCGATATCTCGGATATCTGCGGAGAATGCTGGAGGAGGGAATTTCCCCGAAAAATGAGTGGAGAATCCCGGACCGAAGCGAGGAAGGCATTGCCATTCCGCTTTTGCTGCCGGAGAAGCTGCCCACCGCATTCGTCTGTAACTGCGATGCCACCGCATTCAAATTAGTGCAGACATTAAAAGAGCGTGGAATCTGCGTACCGGAGGATGTTTCCGTGACCGGTTTTGATGATTCCATTTATGCACAGCTGTGCAGTCCGCCGCTCACCACGGTTGCGGTTGACACCGACGCGATTGCACGTCTTGCGGCAAAACGTATGATCAAACATATGAATGAACCGCAGAAAAAGAGCGGCGAGGTATACCGCATTCCCGGAAAGATTATTTACCGGGATTCCGTTTGTAAGATAAACGGATAAAGTGATAAGCCCGAGCAATCGGGAGAAGGAGGAAAAAATCTTGAGTAAACCAAGCAAAAAGAAAAAAGGACGCTGGACCAAGAATGACACGGAGCTGACCGTCATGGCGCTGCCGACCACCATCTGGTATATTCTGTTCTGCTTCCTGCCTATGTTCGGTCTGATCATTGCGTTCAAGAATTACAAAATCACCGGCGGAAAGAGTTTCATTTATAACCTGCTCCACAGTGACTGGGCCGGCTTCAAAAACTTTTCGTTCCTGATCAGATCCAACGATCTGTTCGTCATCCTGAGAAACACAATCCTGTATAACCTTGCATTTATCGTTCTTGGTATGGTATTTTCCGTAGGACTGGCTATCATGATCAGCCTGCTGCACAACAAAAGAGCGTCGAAGGTATATCAGACGATGATGTTCTTCCCATATTTCATGTCATGGGTTGTAGCTTCCTACTTCCTGGATGCATTCCTGAACCAGGACAACGGTCTAATCAACAGTATAATGAGAAATGCAGGCAAGGAACCGATTCAGTGGTACATGAGTGCCGGTGTATGGCCATTTATCCTGATCTTCATGTATCTGTGGAAATCTACCGGATACAACATGGTTATCTACCTGTCCAGCATTTCCGGTATTGATACCACACTGTACGAGGCAGCCGTTATGGACGGCGCCAACAAGAGACAGCAGGTATGGCACATTACCCTGCCTTGCTTAAAGAGTGTCATCATTATGATGTTCATTCTGAATGTCGGAAAGGTCTTCTACTCCGACTTCGGACTGTTCTTCCAGCTTTCTCAGGGAGCAAGCGGTTCGATCTTCAAAACGACAGCAACTATCGACACATATGTATACAACGCACTGCAGTCTTCCACTCCGATCGGAATGACTTCTGCGGCAACATTCTTCCAGTCTGTTGCATGCTGCATCACCATCCTTCTTGCCAATGCCATTGTGAAGAAGATTGATGAAGACAGCGCGATTATTTAAGGAGGTACAAAAATGGCAAAAAAGAAAAAAGATCTTGATCTGGCTTCCTCTTCACATTTAAATCAGATCCAGGGATCTACAAATGCAATTTTCAATGTTATTTTTGTGATCCTCGCCCTGGCCTGCATTATCCCGGTGGTATTCATCTTCATGATCTCAATTTCTTCTGAGCATTCGATCAAGATGAACGGCTACCAGTTTATCCCGAGTGCATACTCGCTGGATTCCTACAAATTTCTTCTTCGGGAAGGACAGATGATCCTGACAGCACTTGGCGTTTCCGTTGCAGTAACGGTCATTGGTACCATTCTCGGTGTAATCCTTACCATGCTGATGGGATACGTTCTTTCCAGAAGCACCTATAAACTGAACGGATTCTTCACCATGGTTGTTTTCATTCCGATGATCTTCAACGGTGGTATGATTTCTTCTTATGTAGTCAACACACAGTTCCTGAACCTGAAAAACAGTATCTGGGCGCTGATTCTTCCGCTTTGTGTTTCTTCGTTCAACGTTGTTATCTGTAAAACGTTCTTCAAGACGAACATTCCGGAATCCATCATCGAGTCGGCACAGATCGACGGAGCAACCCAGTTCCAGATTTTCGGAAAGATCGCCCTGCCGCTGTCGAAACCGCTGATGGCAACGATCGCCCTGTTCCTTACCTTCGGTTACTGGAACGACTGGTTCCAGTCTTCCCTGTACATCAGCGATACCAAGCTGTATTCCCTGCAGGCTCTGCTGGATCACGTACAGAGAAATATTGAGATGATGGCAAACAACCCGTCTCTTGGCGTTACCACGGCACAGTACATGAACTCAATGCCAAAAGAGGGCGCCCGTATGGCGATGGCAATCATCATCATCATCCCGATCGCATGCTGCTATCCGTTCTTCCAGAAATACTTCATTTCCGGTCTGACGGTTGGTGCTGTAAAAGGCTGATCGACCATTTACACTATGGATCTCATACTGAAGCAAAAGGTTTCAGTTAAGGATAATCACAACATTCTATATTTTATATTAGGAGGATGCTATAATGAAAAAGAAACAGTTTTTAGCTCTTGCACTTTCTGCTGTTATGGCCGGCGGTATGCTGGCAGGCTGCGGAAGCAGCAACGGAAGCACCAGCTCTTCAAAGAGTGATGCAAAAGATGAAGTTGTTACACTGAAATGGATTCAGGTCGGTAACGGAATGCCGAAGGATTATGATGAGTGGCTTGAGCAGATTAACCCATATCTGGAGGAGAAAATCGGCGTTAATGTAGACATGGAAATCGTTCCGTGGGGCGACTGGGATAACAGAAGAAGCGTTATCACAAACTCCGGCGAGTATTTCGATATCCTGTTCACAGACCAGAACCGTTACTCTTCCGAGGTTAACACCGGCGCACTGATGGACATTACAGATCTGCTTAAAGACAACGCTTCCGAGCTGTATAACATGATTCCGGAAGACTATTGGAAAGCAGTAGAAGTAAATGAAAAAATTTACGGCGTACCGACCTACAAAGACAGCTCCCTTTCCGAGTACTTTGTATGGGATCAGGACATCGCAGATAAATATAATATTGATGTAAATTCTGTAACAGATTTCAATGCGCTGTATGATGCTCTGAAGACAGTAAAAGAGGGCGAAGGCGGATCTCCGTACTTCATGTCCAAAAATGGTGCAAACTTCCTGCTGAACCTGAATTACGATGATTTAAGCTCCGGACTTCCGGCAATCGGCGTTAAATACGGCGATGACACCAAGACCGTTGTCAATCCGCTGGATGACGAAGAAATCCTTTCCAACCTGGACATCGTTCGCAAAATGTATCAGGAAGGTATCATCAACGGAGATGCTCCGACAGCAGATGATTCCAGCAAATACGCAATGTTCTTTGCAGCACAGGGATGGAGCGGCGCTGCAAAAACAACATGGGGTCCGAATAATGGTATCGCAAATTGTACAGCAGTACAGTATGGCAACACAGTCGTTTCCAACACAACGGTACGTGGTTCCATCAATGGTATCTACTCCGGATGCAAGCACCCGGACAAAGCACTTCAGCTTCTGAACCTGGTAAACACCGATTCTAAAGTACGTGACTGGTTCTACTATGGAGCAGAAGGAACAGACTTCGAGTACACCGATGATAATAAAGTACACCGCCTGACCACTGACTGGGGCATGGCCGGATATACCCAGGGTACTTTCTTCAATGTAACACAGACAGACGATGTTGACTTCAACCAGTGGGATGAAGTAAAAGAACTGAACGAGAAAGCAACTCCGTCTGAGATGCTTGGATTCAACCTTGATACCTCCAACATCGAAACAGAGCTTGCAAACTGCCGTGCCGTATATGAGAAATACTATTCTGAGTTATTCACCGGCGCACAGGATCCGAGAGAACTTGTAAAAACAATCGATGCAGAGCTTGAGACCGCAGGCTGGGAGAACATCCGCGAGGAAGCTCAGAAACAGATTGACGCACAGAAATAAGTCTGATACATTAATTTTATAAGAACTACAACAGGGCATTTTCGCTTGCGGAGATGCCCTGTTGCAGAATAACGGGAAATGAGAAAAATTGAGCGAAAGGATGAAAAAAGAATGAAAGAGACCTTACCAAAGTCCATTCAGGAACTGATTTTAAGCCTGAGAGAAAAACTGAAAGACGAGCCGGAAATCGTTGATATGTTTGAACGATGCTATTCCAACACCCTCGATACGACCGTGAAGAAAATGGAGGATGGCAGCACCTACGTCATCACCGGAGATATCCCGGCAATGTGGCTGCGTGATTCCGTAGCACAGCTTCGCCCGTACCTTGTTCCGGCACAGAACGACCCGGAGCTGGCTGATCTGATCGCAGGTCTCATCCGCAGGCAGTTCATGTGCATCAACATCGATCCATACGCAAACGCATTCAACGAAGGACCGAACGGCAACTGCTGGGAGAAGGACGAGACCGATATGGGACCGTGGATCTGGGAGAGAAAGTATGAGATCGATTCTCTCTGCTATCCGCTGCAGTTCTCTTACCTGTTCTGGAAGAACACCGGAAGAACGGATCAGTTTGACGAGGTTTTCTGGGAAGGTGTTGACAAAATCCTGACTGTATTTGAGACTGAAATGAATCACGAGGAGAAATCCCCGTACAGCTTCATCCGTAAAAACTGCTCCTACACCGATACGCTTTCCCGCGACGGAAAAGGTGCGCAGGTAAAATCCGGCATCGGCCTGATCTGGTCCGGCTTCCGTCCAAGCGATGATTCCTGCCGTTACGGTTACCTGATCCCGTCCAACATGTTTGCGGTTGTTGTCCTGAATTATCTGAAGGAGATCGCAGATTTCGTCGGCGGGAAAGAGGAAATTGCAAAGAAAGCAGAAGAGATGGCAAAGACCGTAAAACAGGCCATCGAGACTTACGGTACCACCCATATCTGGGGACTTGGCGATGTTTATGCTTACGAGGTAGACGGCTTTGGCCAGTATAATCTGATGGACGACGCCAATGTACCGAGCCTTCTGGCTATGAGCTATCTCGGCTACGAGCCGGAAAGCCAGGAAGTGGCTGACAACACAAGAAAGCTGATCTTAAGCGAGGCAAACCCGTTCTACTATTCCGGAACAAAGCTTTCCGGAATCGGAAGTCCGCACACACCGGTCCGCTACGTATGGCACATCTCCAAAGCCATCGAGGGACTGACCGCACCGACAAAAGAGGAGAAGCATCAGATGCTCCACGAACTGATGGCAACCGACGGCGGTACAGGACTGATGCACGAGGGTGTTTTCGTAGATGATCCGACCGTTTACACCAGAGAGTGGTTCTCCTGGGCAAACGCAATGTTCTGTGAGCTGGTAATGCAGTATTGCGGATATGAGATTAAGAAATAAACAAAAAGAAAAACGAA
>ULVL01006498.1_pt1 | contig 10557 bp, 9 predicted proteins | sample 1959381 | NCBI WGS metagenome assembly ULVL01 (sample SAMEA4835785, study PRJEB28245) | human gut metagenome | biome: gut microbiome; material: fecal sample | place: Denmark | collected 2008
TAGTCGAAAGAGTAGTCCTTCTCGCGGAGATGATTCTCTATTCATCAAAAGCCCTCCTTTTTATTAGTCGCCAGTGGCGACGCATTTTCTTTGCTCGGTCTACCGGCTTGCCGTTTCATCGCTTCCAGCCGCATCTTGTAGGCAAAGGCTTTTTCGCTTGGCAGTATCTGCGACCGTTGAAAATTGCTTTCGACCATAAGAATGGTAGCGGCGTCACGGTCAAGGTCTACGACCTCGCAACGAAGCGTATCAAAACCGGCAAGCTCACAGGCCCGTTTTCGTCTGTTACCCGAAACCAGCTCGTATCTGACATCCTCCTTTGGCCGGACGGTAGCCGGGGTGATAACTCCTCGTTCCTTGACACTCTCCACAAGCTGTATCATATCCTCGTCATCTCTGACCTTAAAAGGATGGCCGGGGAAATCGTCGATCAGCTCAAGGGGAATATCCCGGATTTTACTGAGTTTGGCATCGTCCCGAAGCTCCTGCGTTGTGAACAGTTCATCGAGCGTCGGTAGAGTGAAGTCGCTCTTTCTTCCTGCCATCTGCGGACACCTCCTTTGCGAACTCAGCATAAGCCTTTGCAACTGGGCTGCTCGGCTCATACTTTTTGATGTACCTGTTGAATGTGTATTCTGTTTTCAAGGTTCGTGAGGTTTTTGCCCTCACTAACCAACTGGGAACTTTTTTCGGAAATAACAAAGAGAATTTTAAAAAAATTTTTTCGACCACCTTTCAGGGACAAAGAAAGCCCCTATCACATCACGGAGATGTAATAGGGGCAGAAACAGAAAAAGCCCGCTGATCGAAATCAGCGGGCTTAAATCATACGAACTTATCGTATGCTATCGGAACTTGTCTGCAATCGCAGAATTGGGGACGCATTTTGGGCGTAAGCTCGGAGTAAATTGGCGTAAGTTGTGGCGTAAGCACCGACCATTTTGGGGCAATCAATAGAGCTTTGCGCCTGCCGGAATGTGAGGATCGACCATCAGCAAATGCAACTTTTCCTCGCCGTTTTCGTGATGGACGGCAGAGATGAGCATACCGCAGGAGTCGATGCCCATCATGGGGCGGGGCGGGAGATTGGTGATGGCGATGCAGATCTTGCCCACCAGTTCCTCCGGCTCATAATACTGATGAATGCCGCTCAGGATGACGCGATCCTCGCCGGTACCGTCGTCGAGCGTGAACTTGAGCAGCTTCTTCGACTTCTTCACGGCTTCGCAGGCCTTGACCTTCACAGCACGGAAATCGGACTTGCTGAACGTGTCAAAGTCCACAAAATCGGCAAACAGCGGCTCGATCTCCACATTGGAAAAATCAATTTTTTCAGGAACTTCAGGAGCCGCCTGAGCAGCCGCCACAGGAGCCGAAACTTCCTTGGAACCCTTCTTGTCAGAGTCCAAAGGCTTCATTGTCGGGAGAAAATCGGTTGTCCTTTCATAAGCTCCCGCCGCTTGTTATATCCTGTCAAATTCAGCATCCTGAAGCAACTCATTTTTCACAACTTGTTATAAGTTCCCTTATGAGTTGTTCCGTTTGATGTAAGTGATGTAAAGTGCTTCACTGTTGGGCTAAAGGGGGATGTCCCTTTTTGTCCTTGCAGATTACTGGCAATTCTTTCTTCTTATATTATGAGGAAAGTAGATCCCCGCCGAAATGAGGTGTTCCGGAACATTATCATGAATGTTTTCCCCATTCACAGGTACCGTTTCAAAGAAGAACGATTTTTACGAAGTCTATGTTTCCACTTTCATTCAGCCAGCTCTCATCACAGTGTACTGCTTCAACTGAGTACACAAAGAAAACGTGGTCTCCTCCTATCTCGATCTCCTGAATCACTTTACATTCCACCGAAGCATGGCATTCGCTGAGTAACGGCGCCCTGACCTTCGTTCCCTCTTTCCATTCAAGACCCGGTATGATAGAACAAAATCGGGTATTTCACACAGCTTTCTTATACTAGGCTCCCATTAAAAGTAGACAAAGCCTACTTTTAATGGCGCGACAGCGCGTCGGAGTCTGCATGAGACGTCTTCTGCGCTTTCAGCGCAGAAGGGCGACGCATTAAGCGGCGTCTTTCCGATAAAAAGTGTCTGCTTTTTTATCGGAAAATAGTATCACACAGTTTATTCCCCGTCTCTGCTGTAATAGGTCAGGGTATATAGGCTGTCCATCAGGTTTACGTTTTCAACCGCCGCTTCCAGCCCCAGGGTGCTTAAATCCACATTGGCAAAGTTCCAGATTGCGGCCACACCATTTTCAGAGGCCTGTTTGGCATAGTCTACCGCTGCGGAGGTCGGAACGGTGAGAATGCAGATTGCCGGCTTATTGTTTTGAATAAAGCTACCGAAATCCTCGGAATTCAGGATGGGAACGCCGTTTATTTTCTGGCCGATTAATTTGGGGTCTACATCAAAACCGGCTAGAATCTGATAGCCGTTTGCAGCCAGGGGCAGATGCTCAAGAAGGGCATGGCCCAGACTGCCGATACCAGCGATAATCACCGTGTGCGTCGCATCGGTGCCTAAAATGGCATGTATGCTGGCGCGCAGACTTTCAATGTTATAGCCATAGCCCTGCATACCGTAGCTGCCGAACTGAGACAGATCCTGCCGGACCTGTGAAGGGGTATTGTTCAGGTGATTGCCGATCACGGCCGAGGACACACGGGTATTCCCCTGTCGCTCAAGCTCGTCCAGGCACCGGAGATAACGGGGAAGCCGACGTATAGTATTGTCAGATATTTTGTTTGTCTTTCTGGTTTTCATAAGCACTCTCTTCAATTTCCCGCAGGGTTTTTCCGTTTGCTCTGGCCAGTGCGGCAAGATCCTCATATTCGCATTTGCTGCGTTTTACGCCGTAACCCTCCGCGCTCTTGATGCGCACTGGTCCGTATTCCGTCTCCGCCGTGCACATTGAACGGCTCAGGTTATACCGGTTGCAGACATACTCCCGAACGCCCAGCGTTGTGGTATTTTTGAAGATGCAGCGCAGCATCTTTTTCCTTTTTTCTTCGCTGCACATGCAGGTCAGCATAACGCCGGGTCTTGATTTCTTCATGCCGATATGGGTGAAGTAGACGTCAAAAGCGCCCAGCGCGAAAAGCTCGTCCATAGCAAAGGACAGTTCCTCCGCCGTCATGTCGTCTATGTTGCATACAAGCTCAATAATCTGTGAGCGTTTGCTTTCGGTTTCGCCCAAAACCGCGCGCACCACATTGGCCACTTCAAAATTCTTTTTTCCCGTTCCGTAGCCCGCTTTGCTCACTTTCAAAACCGGCATGGTTCCATACTCTGATACAAAGTACTTCAACAGCGCTGCCCCTGTGGGGGTACAGAGTTCGCTCTCCACTCGTCCGGAATACATGGGGACGCCACGCAGAATCAGCTCCGTTGCGGGAGCCGGAACTGGCACAATCCCGTGGGCACATTTTACATGGCCGTAGCCCACATTGACAGGAGAGGCCATAACCTTCTCCGGGGTGATCTCATAAAGCAGCTCACATACGCAAAGCACATCCGCTACCGCGTCCAGAGAGCCTACTTCGTGGAAATGGATGTTTTCTATCTCCGCCCCGTGTGCGGTGCTTTCCGCCTGAGCGATAATATCATAGACCGCTTTGGCATCTGCTTTCACCTTTTCCGGGAGGTCAACGGCGTCGATAAACGCCCGGATCTCCTGAATGCCGGTGTGGTGGTGATGGGTATGCTTATGTTCATGGTCGTGTTCATGGTGGTGATGCTCATGCTCCCCTTCTTCCTCGCCGTTGATCAGAACGGAAACATGGGTACCAACAATGCCGCATTTTTTATCGGCCACGGCGGAAACCACTGCTTTTCCATTCAGCACGGCATTCATCCTGCGGATAAAGCCCTCTCTGTCCGGGTGCAGTTCCAACAGGGCCGCCGTCAGCATATCCCCCGCGCAGCCCATTGCGCAGTCTATGTACAGTGTTTTCATTTGCTCTTCTCCCTCGCCTTCAGGTCAATTTTTATCGTTTCGAAATGCTTTAACAGTTCTGTCGTGATTTCTCCGAGCATCTCCTGCGCCCGGCGCTGCTGTTCTTCCGTAAATTGCAGCAGCGCGCCGCCGTCGCGAAGCCGGACGCGAAAGTCCGAAAAGCCCATGGCAAAAAGAACCGCTTCGCTCTCATCAATGGCCTTGAGCTTTTCCGCCGTGATCTTCTCTCCGGCAGGAATCCGGGTAGCCAGGCAGGCATAGGCCGGTTTATCCCAGGTGAAAAGCCCTGCCTCTTTGGAAAGGCGGCGGACATCGCTTTTCGTCAGTCCACAAATGCGCAGCGGAGACAAAATGTGCTGCTCTTCCAAAACCTTCATGCCCGGCCGGTCGCCGCATTCGTCGCTGGCATTGGTGCCGTCAATCATGGTCTCATATCCGTCGGCAACAGCTGCTGCGCGAATCGCCCCCATGATTCGTTTTTTGCAGAAATAGCAACGATTTCCCGGATTGGCCGTCACCTCGTCATATTGGAGAATGTCTGCATTGACCACGCGAAGCTCAGCCCCCAGCTCGCCGGAAAGCCGGACTGCATCCTCATACTCAAATTCCGGCTGAAACTGAGACTTGACAAGATAGGGTCTTACATCCGCTCCGGCGCTTCTGGCCGCATACAGCAGAAAAGCAGAGTCCGTTCCGCCGGAAAAAGCCAGCGCCGCTTTCGGATGTTCAGCGAAGAATTCATCCAGCTTCATGCTCGATCCCTCAGTCCATGTGGTTAATCATGCTGGCAAGATAGCCCGCACCGAAGCCGTTATCAATGTTGACAACGCTCATTCCGCTGGCACAGGAGTTGAGCATGCTCAGCAGTGCTGCCACGCCGCCGAATGCCGCGCCGTAGCCCACGCTGGTGGGAACGGCGATTACCGGGCAGTCCACGAGGCCGCCCACCACTGAAGGCAGTGCGCCTTCCATACCCGCAACGGCAATAATTACCCGGGCACTCATCACAATGTCCATATGTGACAGCAGTCTATGGATGCCGGACACCCCCACATCGTAAAGACGCAGCACGTCATTGCCCAAAGCCTCAGCCGTCAGCGCAGCCTCCTCGGCCACGGGGATATCGCTGGTGCCCCCGGTAGCAACCAGAATCCGTCCCTTGCCGCTGACCTCAGGCATTTCACCGATGATGCCCACATGGGCCATGCTGTTGTAGTTCAGCGGCAGCTCTCTCTTCACAAATTCGGCCGCTTCTTCGCTCAGACGGGTAATCAGGATGGTTTTCTGCCCGTTATTTACCATGGCCTTCGCAATGCCCAGAATATGCTCCTTGGCCTTCCCTGCGCCGTAAATCACCTCGGGCACGCCCTGACGAATGCCACGGTGAAAATCCACCTTTGCGTATTCGCCGATTTCCTGGAAGGGCTGTATTTTCAGCTTGAGCGCCGCATCATCCGGGCTGATGCTCCCGTCCGCCACATGATTCAAAAGTTCAGTCAATTCATGCTTATCCATCATGTTCTCCTTTATGTGTTCAGAATAAGGGCTCCCTGTATTCGTTATTTTCCATGTTACTTACCGGATTATAGATTCAAGGGGAACTTTTGTTTTCACAGCCCACAGCGGGACCGCTTCTGCCAAAGCTCACCTTTTTGTATGTATTCTTCCTTAATATTCGAAAACGAATTTATGCTGCGACAGCAGCTTTCTTTTTGATCGGAACCAGCATACCGAAGGTGGCAGCGCCAATTACCGTCAGCACAGCGGCGAAGATAAACACGTTCTTCATGCCTGCACCGAAGCTGGAGCTCATGCTGAGGATGGGGGATGCCATGGTTGTGGCAGCAACACCGGTAAACTGGCGTACAAACTGGATAAAGGCCGTTCCAATGGCAATTTCCTGAATCGAAACGCCGGCTTGCAGGGTCATGGTAAAGGCATAGGACTCAACAGACTGGGTCAGGCCGTAGAAGAGGACCAGCACATACATGGCCATTACACTGAGAGTGGGCGAGATGAAAATACTGATGAGAACCAGAGCAATGGCTTCTCCAACAACCGTGATCAGTCCGAAGACAGAATGGCGCTGGGCCTTGACCATGGCAACCAGCAAAATTGCGCCGAATACCGTGGTCATAAAGGAGATAATTGAGGTGGCTACGCCAGCCTGAGTTGCGGTGGTGCCCATTTCCTGCTGCATGTAGTAAGGGATGTACACATAAAGGCAGGTACTGTTGACCGACATGCAGAACTGCCCTATGGCGCAGCCCATCAGCACTTTGGAGCGCATCATGGACACAGGAAAAATGGCAATGTTTTGGTCTATGTTCTTCTCTGTACGGATAAACAGGACAAACATCACTATCGTAAACAGAACCAGAACCAGCGTGGTCAGGCTCAGCCAGGCAAAACTCTTGCCGCCGAAGGAAAGCACGCCGACAAGGCCGCTGATGGCCAGAACAGAGTAGATGATGCCCTTCACATCCAGCTTTTTGCTGTTGGATTCCTGAAGCATTGTATAGTTGGGGCAGGAAGACACCAGCAGCGCAATGCACACCACAGCCGAAGCGACCAGCAGCCAGAAGCCCCAGCGCCAGGTATAGTTTTCAACCAGCCATCCGGCCAGGAGCGGAACTCCGACGTTGCCCACACCGTAGCCGATGAGTGTAATCAGGTAGCCATATCCGCTCTTTTTGCCGAAAAGCTCGTTGATCATAATCATGACTGCGGCATTAATAAAGCCATAGCCCAGGCCATACAGTGCGCGGGAAACAACCAGCACAAGCATATTGGGGGCTGTTGCGCCCAAAACGTTGGAGAGAAGTCCTATGAGCAGGCCAAAGAGCAGCATGTTGCGGCGTCCCATCCTGTCGATCAGGCGGCCGCAGAGCATGCAGGTAACTGCAATGGTAATACCACGAATGGAAAAAATAAGGGAGTAATGCTGCTGTCCGCCCAGATCATTGAGAATGCTTACGGAAGCGGTGCTTAGAATCAGCGTGTCACTGGCAATAAAAAATACCAGAAAGAAGCACAGGGTGAGCGTAATCATCTTCGCCCGGCTAAGCTCAGGAACACCCATTGATTTTTCTTTCATTTTTCACCTCAATTTGAAAGGTTCTTCTTTTGTTTTTGAAATGAGCGCTTGTAACAGATAGTATACCTTTTCCCGTATCCCATGCGAAGTGAATCTTCTGACGTGGAAGCCGATCAGCACCTGAAAATGCATGAATAACGGGAACAATCATTTTTTCGTTTTATGTTTTGTTCGCGCCGACTGATATTATATTATTTACCCAAACGCCTTTGGCAGAAAGGACAATGCCGATTCCGGCCTTCACCAGTTCAAGACAATTGACCAGCAGGTACACCACCGGCAGGGTAAATGCAGTGAACTTCACCAGCAGCCAGGCGGCGGGAATGAACAAAAGCCAGGTGCTTCCGCAGTCGAAAAGACTGGTTATTCTTGTCATTCCACCTGCCCGAAGCAGGAACATGGTGCTTATTGATAAAGACTGTATGGGGATAGCAACAGCAGTGATCAGCAGCATCTGTGTGGCCTGAGTCCGCACCAGCGGCAGCACATTGTAGAGCCTTGGGATAAGCCCGGAAATAGCCGCCAGCAGAATGCTCCCGGCAATGCAGCACACAAAGGAAAGAGCCATCAGTTTGGGACACTCCCCCCGCGCCTTGTCAAATTCCCTGTTGCCCAGAAGATTTCCGGTATAGATTGCGATATAGTTGCCGAAAGACCACATAATCACGACAAACAGGTTGGCAACCGTGGTCACAATGTTCATGGATGCGACGGCCTCAAGTCCCCGGTTGCTGTAAATCTGATTCATCAGAACCTGACCTGCGGACAGCAGCAGCTGGTTAAACAGCAGAGGAAGCCCTCTCAGCACAATGGACCATGTCAGTTCTCCAGGAATATACAGTGATCTGAACAAGCCCTTCAGGAAGGGGAAGCGGTCCGTGTTTCTGTGGGCAGCAACAGAAATGATGCCCAGCTGCACAATGCGTGAAATCACCGTTGCAATTGCTGCACCGGCTACACCCAGTCTGGGGAAACCCAGTTTGCCGAAAATCAGCAGATAGTTGAAGATCAGGTTGGTAAACAGGGCCGCAAAGCTGGCTTTCATCGGTGTCATCGAGTCTTTTCCCAGCCGCAGGGTCATTGCATAAGTTGTGGCCAGGGCAAAGGGCAGCACCTGCCAAAGCATGATTTTCAGATATTCCTTTCCGTATTGCAGGGTAGCCTGAAGGTCTCCCTTACCGGAGCTTATATGCAGGAAGGCGGAGATCAGCTTGTCCTGAAAAAGATACATTACGGCAATGAAAAGCGCCGAAAAGCAGGTGACCATGATGAAGTTGAAGCGAATGGCATGCTGCGCATTTTTATTGTCGTTGTTGCCGATGTACTGAGCAGCAAAAATGTTGGCACCGGCTACACCGCCGTAGATGCACATAGTGAACAGATTGATGAACTGGTTGACGATAGCCACACCAGACATCTGCTCCGTTCCCAGGCTTCCGATCATCATGTTGTCCAGGAGATTGACAAAGCTGGAAACCGTGTCCTGCAAAATCAGCGGAATAGCAAAAGCCAACGCTGCTTTGTAAAACGCCTTTGTGCCGATAATTTTTTTCAACCCACTTGTTAATACCACCGTTAAAACTCCTTTTGCAGAAAACGCTTGCCTTACAGCTCTTTCACCCAGAGACGCCTCAGATCGTAAGCGAAGCAGTCCAGAACATTTCCGCTGATGATAGAAAAAAATGCGCTGCTCTTCCCTTCCGGCTTACCGGACCAAACACCATTAATTTCCATATGAGACCACTTGGGCTCGATTACGCTTAACCCCTTTTTATATGCGTTTTACCTTCCCAAAAACGCAATTCATTCAGCTTCAGCAACTGCCCCTTATGGAGCAGTTGCTGAAAAAGATAAGAAATTATTCGGCCTCGGTAATACCGTGGGCTTCCACATACTTTGCGTCGACATCCTTGATCTTCTGCAGGCTGGAGGGCATGGTGGCAATGATGGTAAGCACCAGAACGATCACGTAGATCACAGCGCCGATAATGAAGAAGTTGTTGTAGCTCCCTGCAAACTTGACCACAACGGGAGCCAGCATGGCACCGGCAGAGGCGATCATGGAAGACCAGCTGATGGTAACATTGGACTTGTTCTTGCCAAAGAGAGGCAGCATAACATTGGGCCCGAAATAGGCATTGATCTGGCCAACGTTAAAGAAGATTGCCATAGCAAAGGCTGCGGCGTAGCCAAGTCCGGCATAGACAGGATACAGGGCATAGACAACGACACCGAGAACAGCAAAGCCCAGAACCGTTTTGCGGAAACCGATCTTATCGCTGAGGAAGCCGAATACCCAGACAAAGATGGCATTGCACAGAGTGAATACGCCGCCGAGGGTGCCAATCTGCTCCAGGCTCAGGCCCATCTCAGTCCAGATACCGCTGCGGTTGGAGTAGAAGCCGGACTGTGTGATAGCAATGAATGCGGGCAAAACGAGAACGATCCAGAATACGGGCAGCTTGAACAGTTCCTTAATGGGCATTCTAGTCTCATAGACAGCAGTTTCTGCACTGTTTTTGTTATTTTTGGGAGCAAGAAAATGAATGTCAATGGGGCTCATGCCGTAAGCCTCGGGGGGACGGCAGACAAACAGGAGGGTGGACACAACGTGCAGACCGCCGAGAATCAAACCGCTGGCGATTGCAACCGTCTCAAAGCCTGCAATATTGACCATTTTGGCAGCAAGAGGAGAAATAAAGATGGTGATGATGCCTGCGAAAGCACCGGTCAGGCCGACGATGGTTCCGCGACCCACACCGATCCATTTGGAGCCGAGAAGAGCAAAGGGCAGAGAGCCGCAGAAGCTGTTGCTCATACCGACGAGGACATACAGCAGGACCGCCTGCATGGGTGTTTTCACAAAGGCCAGACCACAAAGGCCGAAGATGTAAGAGAATGCGCCAAGCAGAGTGACAATTTTCGGATTGAACTTATCGTAGAGCTGGCCCTGGAATGCTCTGGCAATGACAGCGCCCAGAGAAAGGGTGGTCCAGATCATAGCGATATCCGTGTAGGCGCAGCCCAGCTTCGTCATCAGAGGAACACAGAGAAGGCCGGCCAGGTTTGTCATCAGATAGCTGAAGCCGACGTTGATAACGCATCCGGCGCAGCATAATGAGCCTTTTACAACATTGTTTTTCATATAAGAACTCCTAGCTTTTTTCTGTCGCACAAGATCGTGCTGACTTTATTTTGAGGGGTTGCTGTTTGGTTCAGGAATGGCTGAGGAATCTTGCCGGGTTTGCAACGGTGATGAGCTGGGCTTCTTTTTCATAGCCCATCTCCCTGAGTGCGGGAATGGCAAAGGTGGGGAAACGGGTGTAGCCGTATGCTCCTCCGTAAAAGCCGCCCAGCTTGTTGTACTTATCATGGCCAAACATTATTTTTTCGGCATAGCCTTTTTCCAGAAGCTTTGCCACAACGGCAAGGCGGAAGAAGTCATCAAAGCCCCAACAATAGTCAAAGCCCTGATTGAGCTTATGGCGGGAGCC
>ULVL01005190.1_pt1 | contig 10505 bp, 6 predicted proteins | sample 1959381 | NCBI WGS metagenome assembly ULVL01 (sample SAMEA4835785, study PRJEB28245) | human gut metagenome | biome: gut microbiome; material: fecal sample | place: Denmark | collected 2008
CCTTGTCAAGCTCTGTATAGTCTGCTGACTTGTAAACAAGTGCCTCAACAGCGTCGTTTATATCATTTGTCATTTTGTCAACATCTGACTGCTGTGCAAGATCTCTATACCCTCTTAAAGCCTCAACTGCACTGTACAAGTTTGCAACGCTTTCATCTGTGTAGATAGAAAGGTCGGCAGGAATATTACCCAGCACTTCATAAACATCGCTGTAGTCAGCAGGCTCAGCACCGCAGGCAGGAGTATCGTTATTACGCTTAGTCCATACGTTTGATGAGCCGTTGAGCACATTTAAAAAGCTGTCTGTTTTCATATCGTCAATAGTAAGAGAAGCTGCTGATTCCGTATTTTTTGCTGTATTTTGTATGTTGTAGTAGCAATTTTGAATCGTACTTCTATTCATCGTATCTTGCATTGCAAAAGCATAAGCGGAAGAAGAAATATCAGATACAAGACCTGTTGCATAGCAATTCTTTACAGTGCCATAATAGTTATTGCTTGCAGCGTCAGTACCCAAGAATGACGCACCAACAAAACAGTTGCTTACATTGCCCTTTGCATAGCAGTTGCTGATGTTAAGACCTGAGATGTTTCCAACAAAGCCGCCTGCATATTCTGCACCTGTTATATTGCCTGTGGCATAGCAATTTTCTATCAAAGTTTCATCAATTGTCACTCCATTACCTATTCCAACGAAGCCACCTACTGCGATACCACGACCATTTCCTGTTACCTCAACAGAAACGTCTGCACCGCAATATTTAGCAGATGAGCCTTTTGCGAGCGTACCAACAAAGCCACCAACATTGCCCTTTTTTGTTGATTCCTCTATCTTTCCGGAAACACGGCTGTGGCTCACTGTTGTACCTCCGTCCTGAATGCCTACTAATCCGCCTATGCTGTTAAGAGCAACATAGCTGCCGTCAGAGCCTGCTTTCATGTCAAGACCGATAACAGTACAATTTACTATATCGCCCATAGAATAACCTACAAGCGCACCTCCCATGCGGAAGCCATATCCACTGCTGTGATTTCCGCCAACATAGTTTATAGAAACATTTTCAAGAACTACGTCCTCGATAGTGCCGCTGGTCGCACCGAACAAGCCGCATACATCGCCACTGTATGGCGATGTTTCTGTTCCAATGGTAAGATTTTTGATAGTATAACCATTTCCGTCAAAGTTGCCAGAGAAAACAAAATATTCATGACCACCCATAATAAGATCCGCCACAGTTTCTCCTACTGGAGTCCACTCTTTTCCACCGAGGTCGATATCCTCTGTAAGCTCAAAGTATGTGTCTGCATATTTTTCACCATATTCCTCTGCGTTCACTCTTTTCGCAAAATACGCAAGCTGTGAGCCAGTAGCTATTTGATAAGGGTCATCTTTTGTGCCTTTTCCTCCTGCAAAAGACTCCGCTACAGAGCCGTCCCAGACCTCTGTACCGTCAGCAAAAACAGAAACAGGCACTAAGCTTGCCGCAAGACCCATCGTCACCAAAAGGCTTAAAATCTTCTTTTTCATTCTAATTCCTCCATTATATTTTTCGGGGTTGATATTTCTTTTTTTACTCAGAGCATAGATTTTTCACGATTATTTTAACACAACCCACACACTTGTCGACAAGTTTGACACAAGCCGTCAAAAATCTGCGCAAGCGGTATTCATTTAAACAAATAATGTATGAAAGTCCCATTTAATTGCTTTATGTATCCATTTAATGGATACATTACTTTTTCTTCTTAGCCATTACCACAGCTGCACCGCTCAGAAGCGCAAGAGCGAACGCTCCGCCAGCAACGCCTGTTGACGGGTTTGTATTTGAAGCGTTTGAAGCCGCCTTTGAGCTGCTGTCTGCCTTGCTGTCGGCTGATGAGCTGTCAGAAGCGGAACTGTCAGGCTGTGAAGAAGCAGGTGTTTTCTTTACAAGGTTTGCCACAGCGTCATTTATAGCCTTTACCATAGCGTCAACATCAGCCTGCTCTGTGATGTTCTTTGTTCTGTCGATAGCGGCAAGAGCCTTTTCAACTTCTGAGAAGTCCTCATAATCGTCTTTGTTGAGAGCCTTTGCGGCTTTCTCTGCCTTGTCAAGCTCTGTATAGTCTGCTGACTTGTAAACAAGTTCAAAAGCCTGTGTATGTGTTGCGATATCTGCTGAAATAGTTATTTCCTTGCTGAGAGGCTCGCAATCGTCAGCAGTTACCTCTACTGTGTAAGTGCCTGCTGTAAGCATTGCAGTATTGTTTGTTATCTCTTTTCCGTCTACCTTTATTACAACATTTTTCAGGTCAGCAGGTGTTACTTCAAAATCAACTGCATATTCCTTGGTTGGCAGGACAGGCGTTTTTCCCTCAACATACTGATACTTTGCACCGTCGGCTGTCAGCTCGTCATAAAATTCTTTTGTTGTCATATAGTCATATGCTTTAGCCTTGCCTGCTTCTTTATTTGAACCGCAAGCTTCAACATTTTCTGTTTCTGTGAAATAGTTGTTTTTAAAGTCAGTTGTAGACGAGGAATCCTTCCCCACTATTCCGCCGAAACGTGTATATGGCTTTTTGGCTGAGTACTGTGAAAGGTCAATTTCTCCTGCAAAATAGCAATCACTTACAGAACCGCCGGCTACTGAACCAACGATACCGCCTACATCTGTGGTTCCGTTGCCAACCGGCGTGAGTTTTCCTGTAACATAGCTGTTTATAACCTTGGAATCGCCATACAAACGTCCTACGATACCGCCGGCGTCTGGTGCAGCATATACCATATCGCCTGTGCTTGAACAATAGCGGACTTCCGTTCCAATCTGCGCATATCCAACTATACCGCCGACATAAACACTTCCGTTGTCGCCTGAGATAGTTATGTCTGCTGTGTTCTCACAATATTCAAAAGTTGTGCCGTATGCCTGACCTACCATGCCTATGAAGCCATAAACATATTTGCCGTTATTGTTGAACGATACGTTTGACACACAATCAGTAATAGTACAATCACCTGCAAATCCTGCAATAGTGCCATAAACAGTATATTCGTTATCAGTATTTGTCACATCCAGATTTCCCTCTATAGTCAGACCTGATACCTCTGCTTCCTCAATATCGCCAAAGAAACCGACCAACAAATCTTTACCATAAATAGACGTAAAATCAATGTTTGAAATAGTATGACCGTTTCCGTAGAATTTGCCGCTGAAACAATGTTCAATATAGCCGTTTTCATCGAAAACGTTTCCGATAGGCGTCCATACAACACCTGTCAAGTCAAGGTCATTTTCAAGAACAACAACTGCGTCTTTATTCTTGTCATAATCTCCGTTGTTTACCGCTTTTGAAAACGCCAACAGGTCGTCAACAGTTTTTATCACCGTCTTATTGTCGTCTGCAAATGCCGTTGTCGGCACAAACAAAAGACAGCCCGTCACCAAAAGACTTAAAATTTTCTTTTTCATTCTAATTCCTCCATAATATTTTTTGTTGCTGATATTTCTTTTTTTACTCAGAACATAATTTTACTCGATTATTTTAACACAGCCTACACACTTTGTCAATAGATTTGGCACAAACGGTCAAAAATCTGCACAAGCGGTAACAAAATAAATGAATAATGCTTGAATTTTGCTTTGATGTGTGTTATTATATATTAAGAAATCATGTATAAGAAAGGATTTTTACAGTATGAGAGTGGCATTGGTAGACGATAATAAAAACGACCTTGCACTTCTTCATGAATATATTTCCGAACAAACCGCTCACAGCTGTCAGATAGATACGTTTTCAAGCGGAGAAAGCTTTTTGTCATGTTGGCAGATGGGAGCTTATGATCTGGTGGTGCTTGATATATTCATGGGGAAAATGACAGGGATAGAGGTCGCAGAAAAGCTTCGTGAAACAGACAAAAACGTTCATATCGCATTCGGCACTTCAAGCAACGAGTTTGCAAGCGAAAGCTACGACCTCAACGCCTGCTACTATCTTTGCAAGCCCTTTCAGGCTGACAAAGTAAAAGCCATGCTTGACAGGATCGGTTCTGATGAAATTGATCGTATGCGTTCCGTTAAGCTTCCCGACGGTCAAAACGTGATACTCAGAAATGTTATCTACATAGACTGTGCGTCACATATCGTGACTATCCATTGCACAGACGGTGAAAGCATAGTTTCAAGAAATTCTTTCGCTGAGATCGAGAGCATTTTTTGCAGTCATTCATACTTTTACACCTCCACCAAAGGCGTCATCGTGAATTTCTATGAGATAGCCCAGCAAAAAAGCGACCTTTTCATAATGAGCGACGGCACACATATCCCCATAAGCCGCCGAAAATCCAGAGAAACATTAGACGCCTTCGCTCAGTTTCGCTTCAGTGATCTGCGAAAAGGCGGTGAGCAGTAATGCCTCCTTTATACCGCCTTGTGGAAGTGGGCATATATTCCCTTCTGAATTTTCTGCCACTTATGGTGCTTGCCCTTTATCCCTTCCGGCATAGGCTTCGCTTTTCCAAAACAGCTACTGTGGGACTTGTTGTGGCTCTTTCACTGGTGCAGATCTTCTTAGGCTGGCAGGCGGCATTTTTCAGCACAAATGCAGGTCTGCTAAGTGCAGTCAGCACCCTGCTCTATGCGGCTTTTTACTTTTTCGCTGTGAAGGTCAAGGTCGGCAAAACAGGCTTCACACTGCTTCTGCTTTCAAATAACGCAAGCTTTATCGTCATTACCTCAAAGTGTCTGGAGGGCATTCTGTTCCCGTCACTTGCCTATGAGTCATACCGCTGGTCGTTTTCCCTTTGTATGCTTATGACAGAAGCCGTGGTATGGGGGCCGCTTTTTATCTACATGAAAAAGGTCTACACACCTGCGGTGGAAAGAGAGCCGTCAGGTCTGGAGTGGCGCTATCTTTGGCTTATCCCATTTACGTTCTATATAATATGGTACTATACTCTCTACGGCAACTCTACGAAAAGCAGCTTAGAGCTTGCTCTGGAGCCAAAGAACACCATAGCTCTGTTCTTTATAAATGCAGGAGCGTTTCTGGTGTATTACATCGTGGCACTGCTGGTCAGCGAACAGCAGAAAAATCTGCGGCTTCAGGAAAATAACCACCTGCTTGAAATGCAGAACCTGCAATATGACTATTTGCAGGATAAGATAAAAGAAACAAGACGCTATAAGCATGATGTCAGACATCATATCGCTCTTATGCAGGAGCTTCTGAAAAAGGGCGAATACGATAAGCTTTCGGAATATCTCAATTCTTTCAGGGATTCTATGCCCGATATATCAGAACACATTTACTGCAAAAACACATCTGTAAGCGCACTTCTTGCATATTTTGCTCAAATAGCGGAAAGCAGCGGCATTGAATACAAGGTGAGTGCTGACATCCCAGATGACATAAAAATAGACATAACCGACCTCTCTGTGCTTTTCGGAAATCTTATCGAAAACGCCATTCACGGCTGCGTGTCTGACAGTGCAAAGAATAAAAAAATAATAATCAGAGCAAAGGCTGACAGCTATTCCCTATGCCTGGCGGTGGACAACACCTTCACCGGAACTATCCTCACCGACCCGGAAGGCGGTTTCCTTTCCTCAAAACGCAAAGGCAAAGGGATCGGCACAGAGTCTGTCAAGAACATTGCCGCCAAATACAATGGCGTAGCTAAATTTGAATACGGTGACGGAATGTTTTACGCTTCCGTAATGCTGAACATATGAAAAAGGCGGACAGCTCGCAAAGAGCCTCCGCTTTTTCTGTTATATATAGTATATCCGTTTTGCTGTTCTTAATTGTCGCTTATATCACACACTGCCACGCTTGTAACAGGGTCAATGTCAGAGATGTCAACGCCGTATTGATATGGGTTGAGTTCAAAAGTCTCGCTGTCCGTCTGAGCCTGCATTCTTTTATATGTTTCATCAAGCTGTTTGTCAGTGAGGTCAAAGCCGAACCACCATGTTCTGCCGTTTATTGTCGCTGATACGATTCGGTTTCTGTCTGTATTTGAAAGATACATAAGTGGCTTTTCACCCAGAGCGTTGCAAAGCTCGTTGTATGTCATGCCCACATAGATATTCTTTGTGATGTATGCACCATTGTAAAGCTCCACCCTTGTGACAGGCAGGCTTTCGTCAACATAGCCCTTGCCTGTTTCGGTATTCAAAGCCGCCCTGCCGAAGTGATACTGCGGAAAAGCCGAGCACTGATACATAGAATCATAGCCGTTTTGAACGAATGTTGGATAAACAAACTCATAGTTGTTGTCTGCCATTTTGAGCATATCCCCCACTGTATTTGAAAACAGCTCCTCGCCTGGGTTGTCTGCACTTGGGAGGACAGCGCTTGTATTTTCGCCTTGCGTATCTGTAACAGGAGTATCGGTTTGCACAGGTGCAGGTGCAGTTGTCACGGCGGTGTCTGTTACCTTTTCAGGCTCGCTTGACGGCTCAGATATGCTGTCTGTTTCAGCTTTTGACGAACTGATTTCAGGTATCTTCTCTGATGAAGCGTCTGCCATACTGCTGTCAGAAAGGTCAAGGCTATCGTCATTTAAGCTGTCTGAAACACTGCTGTCATCGTGAACGCCGAAGCCGTTGTTGTTCACTCCACGGAGAGCCAATGGTATGCTCACTGCCACCACCACAGCCGCTGCAGTTCCCACTATCTTTATAGCAGCGGAAGAGGTTTTCAACGCTGTAACAGGTGAAGCCGCTGTCATTGCATACTTTTTCGGCAGAGCCGCTCTCATCATTGCGCTCATAGGCACAGCCGCAAATGCGCCGCCCTCAAAGATACGCTCTATCTCTTTCTTTATCTTTGCCCTCGCCTTAAAAAGCTTCTGCTTGGCGGCATTCTCGCTTATCTCCAAAATCTCGGACACTTTTTTCAGCGGCATGCCGTCATAATAATAAAGTATCACCGCCGACCTCTGCTCAGGCTTCAGCCCCTCTATGACCTTTTTCAGACAGCGTTTAAGCTCCTTGCTGTCGGCATAATCCTCAGGGAGCATAACAGTATCGTCAGCATGGATATCCTCGCTGAGGTTTTCGTCATCAAGGCTTATGTTATCCTCTCTGCCCTTTTGTCTGAAATACATTCTGCACTTGTTGAAAGCGATAGAGTGAAGCCACGTTTCATAATGCTCAGGCTCTTTCAGCGACCCTATCCCCTCCATTGAAGCCAAAAAGCTGTCCTCGGTGATATCCTCTGCGGTATGCTTATCCCCAACGTTTTTCAGCACGAAGAAATAAAGCTTCTCGTGGAACTCTTTGTACAGCTTCTCAAAAGCTGTCTTTTCGCCATTCTGAGCCTTTTCTACAACGGCTCTCAATTCATTCTTGTTCATTCACATATCCCTCCAAGACAAGTATGCGTATCAACCTTTTCATCTGCGCCTCTGCCTCCTCGTCTGTCTGACGAGTTTCCTCGTTCATGGACCTTAGGACAAAGGCGATGACATCTCCAAGCTTTGCATTTTTCATTTTTATCTCCGTTTCATGCTCTCTCGTTTTTGCCCTTTCATATACTTAGTTGCAGTTATCCCGATATGGTTATCATAACATCACACTTTTGTATATCTGCACAAAAACGCACCCCACAGCCTATGAAAAATACACAACCTTATGACGCATACTGTCTTAATACTCATTATACTATATTTATGTATATTAAGCAACTATTTTTCAAAACTTGCCATAATAGATAATTCACATATCATTAATAAAATGCTTCTTGTATCTCTTGTGCAATATGCTATAATCTAGTTGAAAATACGGAAAGAATTCCGTATAAAGTTAATAAATCAAACAAATCGGAGGTAATTCATTATGATGGGAAGACTCAGAGCAATGCGTGAGCCGCTCAAATATGTTCAGGGCAGAGATGCTACACTTAAGTTTCATGAAGAAATGGGCTATATGGGCAAAAGGTGGCTGTTTGTATGTTCAAACAGTGGCTACAAAGCCTGTCATGACAAGATAGAGAAAAGCTTTGGCGAGCTTGACGATTACAGACGCTATGAAGTATTTGGCGGTATATCAAGCAAGGGCGAGATAGCCAAAATGGAAGAGATAGTAAAGGCTGACAACATCGACACAGTAGTTGCAGTTGGCGGCGGAAGCGCAGTTGATACTGCAAAAGCTACAGCATACTACACAGGCAAGCACATTGTTATCGTGCCTACAGTTGCGGCAACAGATGCGCCATGCACAGGTCTGTCAGTAATATACAATGATGACCACAGCTTTGACAAATATCTTTTCTATCCTACCAATCCAGACGCAGTAATGGTAGACACAACAGTTATCGCAAACGCACCTGTAAAGTTCCTTATTGCAGGCATGGGCGATGCACTTGGTACATATTTTGAGGGCAGAGCTTCCATAAGAACAGAGTCTGCAAGCCTTGAAGGCACAGGCATCACAAGAGCAGGACAGGCACTTGCAAGACTTTGCTATGACACGCTGAAAACATACGGCAAGCAGGCAGTTGAGGCTTGCAAGGTACACGCAGTTACACCTGCCCTTGAAGCTATCTGCGAGGCTAACGTATATCTTTCAGGCGTTGGAGCAGACAACGTAAACTGTGCGGCTGCACACTCGTTCTACAATGGCGTAACATCATTGGGAATCAAGCACGCAGACCACGGCTGTTGTGTAGCTCTTGGTACACTGGTTCAGCTTGTACTTGAGGGTGCGCCAAAGGAAGAGTTTGAAGAGGTACAGAACTTCTGCCTTGAAGTGGGACTTCCTGTCACACTTGAAGAGATCGGTGTAACTACACCTGAGCAGGTAGAAACTATCGCAAAGAACGCTTGTATCCCAGGCGAAACTATCCACAATCTTGCAGGCGACGTACAGCCTATCGAGCTTTATGACGCTATCATGCAGGCAGATGCAATGGGCAAGATAGCATTGAACAAATAAGGGATAGTGTTAATTTAAAATGATATTGCCACCCACGGCTGATTCGGCTGTGGGTGGTTTTTTGTGCAAAAAAAAGCAGAGAAACCCGATCAATGGGTTTCTCTGTTTGGATCAACTTATTAAATCATAATATCTTAGTAAAGTATATCTTCCTGCGAAGCTCAGTTGTCTGCAACGTCCATAAGCTCAACAGCGATATCGTCAGACCCGGTATCATCTGCATCAGCCTGAATATCGTCCGGCTTATCGTCCTCTATGAAAGCTCCTGTAAAATCAATACAAACATTCTCGCTTTTACCAAAACGAGCCATTGTCAGCAAATCGGTGACAGTCGAGCGTGTGACATGAGCGCCTGTGAAATCCATCACCACATTTGCAGAATTATCCTCGCTGGTTTTGCTGTTGATCTCATCACGAAGCTGGTCAAAATTCGTATCCTCAAGGTCTGCATAAGCTGAAAACTTTTTTGGCGCATAGAGCGTTGCAACAGCGTGCATAGCAATGAATACAAACCTGAAATCTTCGCAATCAAAGGTGCTGAAAGGTATCTCAAAAAGTCTCAGCATACCCTCGTCGGTCTTTTTGCATAAAACAGGCTTATATCTGTTCTGAGCCAGATCATAGGTGTATCTGTCTTCGTAAGCTTCATCGGTTAAGCTGCCGTCTGGCATAGGCACGATCTCAAAGCGAGAAGTTTCATTGCACGTATTGCAATAGCCTCCGACTATCACAAATCTGAAAACATAGTCGGTATTTTTCTCAAGTTTTTTGTCACAGCATATCTGCGTCCAGTCCCAATTCCAGTTTCCAATAGAATAGGCAATAACGTTTTCGCCGTCCTTATCGGTCACAAAATATTTAGCTATAACATTGTTTTCGCAGGACTTATCAGCCTTAAAATCTCTAGGATCAAAATCTATTACTTTACCCATATTGTTTACCTCCGTAACATCCACGGTCGGCTTATGAGTATCTAATATTCTTATAGTACATTTTTCACAGTCGCTTGCATACTCTGCCCGACCGTTCTTAACAAGCCCCTTAGCCCTTTTGGGATAGGTAGCTCCGATTCGTTTTCCGTTTATGTCTGTAACAATAACGTTTTTTTCTATGGGTATCTCCCCCTTGCACAGCAACATCAAATTAGCGCCTGCATTATACAGGCTTGCGTTTAGCTCCGACGCTGTTATTTTCTATGGGTGTCGTCCCCGGTCTTTGCTTAGGATAAGTTTAACAGACGTCCAGCCTTTTGTCAAGACTATCTGCACCTTTTTGACATTACATACAATTGCGATCTTGCGGGCTTAGCACATATGCACAAGGGGCATGAGTACATAAAATGCCCGTCACGGCGAGCATCAAACCCCTCCCAGCGTATCATACCTATGGGCGGGGGCGAAAAAATCCGCTACCATAAATGATAGCGGATTGGGTGCAGGGGCACGCCCCCTACTTTGTAAAGTTTACAAACAAACTTATTGAGCGGGACTGAAGTTTGATAACAAAAAAAGCCATGACGGACAATGCCCGTCACGGCGAGTGACTGGCGGAGATGGAGAGATTAAATATACCACTTCACTCCAC
>ULVL01058913.1_pt1 | contig 10472 bp, 8 predicted proteins | sample 1959381 | NCBI WGS metagenome assembly ULVL01 (sample SAMEA4835785, study PRJEB28245) | human gut metagenome | biome: gut microbiome; material: fecal sample | place: Denmark | collected 2008
AAGAGTATGCCATAGTTATCTGCCTGCAGGTAAGTGTTCGTCCCTGGGAGCTTTGTACCTTTCTTGAGAATCACGGTAGTGGGGCAGTCATCTCTCAGCTTGCTTAATGACACAGCCCCTTGATAACTAACAAGACCGGTAGGCAGATCTGTCTGACGGTTCCAGTCCACCGTAAACATGACATAGAGGTGAGAGAGGTTGTTGTCCCGCTGACGAAAGTTCAACTTGTTCCACTCAATCAGCATCCAACGGCCGCCTTTGCGGGTGCCTTTAACATCAATTCGCCAGCCATTGATTTCGGCGTCCTGATCATCCCATTGACCGCGGGGATAATAGTTGAAGTCAAGAGGGACATCGATGCCATAGTTCTCCTTCATCATCTTGCTGAAAGCGACTTCCGCGATCTTGCCGATGAGATTATCTCGAGCGATCTCTTTTACAGAGCGGGCCTTTGTTGTGCGCTGACCAAATTCTATGACCTGCTGTGAAGATGCGCTCCGTTTAGAGAACTCACGGCATTTTTCAAGTTCTTCAGATGTCAGTGTAATGTGCTTAACATTAACCAATCAGCAATCCCCCTTGCTGGACTGGATTGTGCGATGATGCACAGCATCCATGACTACATTAACGCAGTCATCCAGCTGTTTTTTTATCTGCCACTCCCAAAAACGGAGAACAAGCCATCCGTCGTCTTCAAGGGCTTTTGTGACCTGACGATCTCTCTCCATATTCCGCTCGATCTTCGGAATCCAGTATTCCCGATTGGACTTGATCCTTTGGTTCCTATTCTCCCAATCGTAGCCATGCCAATAATCCGAATCACAGAACACAGCGATCTTGCACTTTGTTATGGCAATGTCCGGTTTCCCAATGACTGCCTTGTAGTTTTTTCTGTAGCGGATGCCTTTTTCCCAAAGTGCCTTTCTCAGCTTAATTTCGATGCTGGTGTCTTTGCTCCTGATTGCCTGCATGTTCTTTCTACGCTGTTCAGGCGTTAAATCATCGGCCATACATCACACCTCGGTTTCTTCGGCATCCTTTACATCGTAGTAAACCACATTGTTCGGAAGCTTGATATTCGGAACCCACAGCTCCCGTCCATTCCAGCCCTTTCTGCCGGTAACCTTATACATTGTGAGCACCACTTGATTCGTGAAGCTGCCGCCAAGATTCCAATCATTCGGAGACAGCAAGGCGCCGGTTCCTTTGGCTACATCTCTGCCTCGGCGGACGATCAGAATGCCCTGAGCAGATGGCGTCTCAGAGAGAATGGTGTCAAGCACAGACACGAAGCTCTTTATCTCAAAATCCTCGTCAGAGGTTATATGACTGAAGATCTCTTTCATGAGGCGCAGATTGACCTGATATGTAGGCTCGGTATCGCTGAATGGAGCGAGAAGCCTGTCAAGCGCTTCTATCGAATCGTTCTCGGGATCAAACGGATAGTAGTTTGTCCCACCAGAGAGCATGAACACTTTTTGATTGTCAAGCACATTTGCGCGAGTTGGATTCAAGCCCTGCGGATAGTATATCTTGATGTGCTCCGTTCCGCTCTCTATCTGAGAAATGATGGAGTTGTTCGTGGCATTGATATCGGCAAACAGCTTGTACAGCGGTTCATCAATGTATACGCGCATCATGCCTGGATCTCTGTCATATCCAAACATGCGGCTGTGCTGCCACATAGTGTCTGCCTGCGGCTTTTTGCTCGTTCTCGTATAGTAAATTGTGTGAAGAGAAGGAAAGGTAACCCCTCTCCCAAGGGTGTTGCCGCCGATTACAATATTGGATCCAGATGAGTATTCTTCGCTTGCTATATCATTTTTCCCGTTCATAACAAGCACTTTAACATCGTTAGCCTCCAAAAGGCTTCTTGCGGTGGAATATACCTGTTCAAAGGGAACCTTCTGATCCTTTTGAGGAGTTTGCGAAGCATATTCTTTTTCCAGTTCTGCCTTGAACTCTCTATCAATATGTTCACAGCACCATGCAAGCTCATCCTTTACCGCTTTTTCATAGCGGCTGTGAACAGCCTGCCTCACGCTCGGATGGAGCAGGCAGTTGCATACCCGTCCACCTGAGGCAAGAATCTGTCCGGATGCCGCAAGATGATGAAGGACAACTGCTCGCTCGGGATTTGAAATATTTTCCAGATAACTGATGCACTCAGCCTTTTCGTTTTTCGGGAAGAAGAAATCGCCGCCCAGATATCCATTGCCTGGCTCAAAGTAGTATGTGAAATACGGATGCCATCCAGAGGCCATTGTTTGGAGAAGAATAGCCTGCGGAGTTCCCGTCACCTGAAGGTATATACTACTGGAGGAGCCATTCTTGATTGAGTCAAGATGCTTGTTGATAGAAGACTGGCGTCCACGGTTCACCAATGTATTCAGCGATGCAGCATCAGCCTCATCATCAACGATGAAAAGAGGATTGCCTTTCATAAAGCCCGTTGATGCAAAGACATTTGCCCAAAGCCGGAGAATGCGGACATTTTTCTTCAGTACCACGATGGTCGGCTTCATCAAACTGTTTTGGATAAACAAGCCTGAGTCATTTTCTCCGCAGATGCAGAAGCCGGACAAGTCCGCTTTTACGCGATCCAGCGTCTGCTGCTGAAGAACGACATTGTCTGTGGTCAGAAGGACAAATGCCGGAAATCCAAGGTCAGCGGCCTTGCAGATTATGCCAAACATCTGCCCTGTTTTTCCTGATTGAACATTACCGAACAGAAGTCCTATCTCGTGACTGCAGAAGGAAAAGTTTCGAATGTATTGATTCCCAACATCATCTGCAGTCTTGGCAATGGATTCAGCAAGACGGACATTTCCGCGGTCTGTAATAGTCTTTAGGTATGTCTTGAGATATTGCATGATTACTCATCATCCTCCTGTTCCTGCGCCGCTTCAAAGGACAAAAACCATACGTCGAGAAGATTTCCTTCTTCGTCCTCCATTTTTTGATCGGTCTTTGTGAGAACCAATGTGTCGCAGCCATAGGCTTCGAGCATTTCCTTTGTGATCATCCCGAGCCGATCCCGATCAAGCTGTGTGTCATTTACCGGCGTTACAAGACCAGCAGCTGCAAGCCTTCCCTTAATCCATCTGCCGAGAATGAGTTCGTCACCGACAGCGCTGAACTGTTTGTTGCCGTCACTTGTTGTGTGTGCTTTGAATGTGTATCCGTCATCGGTGATGACATAGAAGGTCACGTTCTTTTCTGGATATCCAGGAAGCAGAGTAATGCTCTTGTTTACCGTGAACTGAGTTTCGTACCAGTCACGGGACTTCCGAGCGCTCCGAGGAGCGGCATAGCTTACATTCAAATTTGACTTTGTGTAGTGCTTGCCGTCATCCATATGGCGCTCAGCAAATGCCGGAACTTTGATCGGGAGCACGAAGGATACTTCCGTCTTGTGCCTGTCATATAGGGCTACTTCTGTCTGTGGGATCTGCTCAACAGTATCTACGCCGGTGAGAGATGTGTTGATCTCTCGAATGATAGGCATGTCTGTTATATCCGCTATATTGGCGGAGCACCTGGGCTCCTGCATCTTTCGAATGAGCCTTAATACTTCGGTACACTCCGCAGGCTGATCGGTTATGCTTGACACCTCATACTGCCGGATATTGTTTGCCTCTTGTTTTATAACTCCGAGATTTGCGGAACCGAGGATTGCAGACTTGGGGAGATTATCCTTCAAGAACAAATACAGCTTGCCATGATACTTGAACGCTCTTGTCATTCTTATTTCGCCGACGCCGGAAACCCTCCACTTCTCGTTGATGGCAAGAGCAGTTCTATAAGTTCCTTCGGGCATTCCTTCGATGTAGTACATTCCGATAACAAGGCTGATATGCTGAATATGGTGAGCCTCTACCAAGGCGTCAAGTTCCTCAAGGGATGCTTTAGATACATAACCGACAGCGATTTCCACACTGTCGCTGTCTGCGATTTGCTCTGCGAATGTCTCGGCAATAGTTGCCTGCCCTTCTTCAATCCCGACAGGGAGAATATTGGAGTACAGTAATCTCATATTAATCACCTTTCATCCGGCATACCGGTTTATTCCTCGATAAACTCCATGATGTCATTTGGAGTGCAGTCAAGCGCACGACATATTCTGCCAACAACTTCTACGGTAATGTTTTCACCTTTGTTCATTTTAGAAATCACATAGTGACTTATCCCAGCCATGTCGATCAAATCTTTCTTCTTCAGATCTCTGTCAATTAGAAGCTTCCAAAGCCGTTTGTAACTCACTGTCATGGCAAATACCTCACTTTATGTCATGCATTTGACCGGCATTCAGCATTGGATGCCAGCAGAAATAACAAGCGTATTATAACACATTATTTCTGTTTTTTCAACGGCAAAGGCATCGTTCAATGCTTTTTTGCAAAAAAGCACGACTTGTATTAGATGGAGATGGAGCATATGCCTTTGCTGTTCTTTATTCTGCTGTAGTATCTTTTCAGGTGGGAAGTTCGCCTTCTCCATCCATGATGAAAGGTACCACCTTCCATCAAGAGGGCAGACGTCCCCCTTGGTGAAAGATGGTATTGAAAAAATCATCGTTTCAGCGAATAGAGTAAACTGCTCTTGCCGCCATGCTTCCGGTATCGCTGCTCAGTTTCCAGCAGTCCGGCTTTGCGCAGATCCTGAAGAGCTCTGCGAACAGTCGACTGCGACAGCTTGAGCTCACGGGCAATGGTCGGGATTGCAGGCCAGCATTCGCCGTCCTTATTCGCCCGATCCAAAAGATAGATATAGACGGACTTCGCACGGTGAGGAAGATCCATCCTATACAGAAAATCAAGTCTGCCCATCAGAAGCCTCCAGCGGGACGGATTCCGGCTCCAGTTCAACAGTTACCTGCTTTTGTGAAGGCAGAGAACCACCCTTCTTACCGCCCTTTTCGGTTTGCTCGGGAAGAGGCTTCGGCTGTCTGCTTCTGCTCCGATTGCTTTTAGGAGGCTGGTGGTTCTTTGCTTCCGTCTGCTTTGGTTCTTCCATCTCGCCGCCTTCACCGGTGATGTCACCCTCGAGCAGGGCTTCGGGATGATACTTCCTTACGATACCGTCCATCAGCTCCGCTTTGTTGGCATACTGCACCTTTCGATTTCCGTTCTCAGCAACGGTATAGGGATGGTCTTTGTCAAACTCAATACCCCATTTGAAGAACAGTTTGAGGTGGACGCGCATGGGATGGACGCCGGTCTTCATCACGACAAAATCGCCCTTAGGCAAGGACTTCAACTCATCGGGCGTAAGGAGCGGCCGTTCCATCATCTGCAGGGATTCGGACGGATCGTTCTTGCTTCGGGATACAGAGCCTGACATGACCGTGCGGCTTCCAAGTGCCTTTGACAAGGTATCCGCAGACGAACTGTTTGGCGCAAAGCCGCCGAACAGCGTGATCTGAGTATTGTCCACGATGATCTCGCCGCCCTCCTTCCCGTAGTTTTTCTCGAGCTGGGCGAAGGACTGGATGATCGGAACGATCTGCAGGCGTCTGGAACGGGATGCACTGAACATCATCTCCGCAGATTCGATCTTCGGCAGCGTTCCGAACTCATCGCAAAAGAAGACACAGCGGTTCTTGAGCTGACCGCCGTTCTCATCTGCAACGGCCAGGATCTCACGGTAGAGCTGCTGAATGATAAGGGAAATCATGAAGAAGGTGTTGGGGTTTTCCTCCGGCATAATGATAAAGATGGCAGACTTCTCACGGCAGAATTTCTCGGCGTCAATCTCCGTGTCGAAGCACAGAAGCTGTTCCAGCTCAGAGTCCAGGAAGGAGTTCAGTCGGGACAGAGCTGTGGACATGACGGATGCCATACTCTGCTCGGCTGTATTCAAGGCGGCTCCGGCGAACCACTTGGCCTTGTGATCGTTGGGAAGCATCTCCATGAGCTGCTGAAACTGATTCTTGCCTTTCTTTCCCGATGGAGCCAGCAGTTCTTGGATGATCTTGAACACGGATACTATGTGCCGTTCCTCCGGCTTGCAGAACTCTGCAACCAACAGGATCGTTGCCGTCAAGAGTCCTTCGGCTGCGTCGTAGAAGTAGGCGTTCTGACCGAAGCTCGCCGCATCCATGCCGGAGAGAATGATGGTCTTGGAAATGATCTTCGCATACTTCTCAGCCTTTGCCTTGAAAACGAGGGTATCGGGATTCGCTTGGTACAGATCCATATACTTGTTGACCAAATGCAGAAGGTTGTTGCCGTTGGATCGGGTTGGGTTACGAAGATCGATCACAGAAACATTATAGCCGTAGCCCTTTGCAATGCTGCCGTAGTTGCGCATGACGTCGCCTTTGGTATCTGTGGACAGGAAGCTCATCCCGCTGGCGCAGGCATACTCGATACAGGGGTACAGCCAAAAGGCAGTTTTGCCGACTCCGGCCGCACCGATCATAAGCACGTGGACATCACCGGTGTCCACCATCGCTGTGGTATTTCCTGTGCATCCGACGACGATGCCCTGGGGAAGAGCTTTACCGTCTTCACCTGTGGGAGTCTTGCCGTTCTTAGCCTGCTCTCGCCATTTCTTCGGCGTGAATGGAATATGCTTATAGATCTTACGCTGTTCGCCTTTGGTCATCCAGCGGGCGGTTCCGTGCTGGCCGTCGCCGACCGTTTTAGATTTGATATTGTTGAGGCTGTACACATACGCCAGCAGTGTGATCCCGCCGAGGACGCTGAACATGACGGCGCCGACGATGATCAGAGTTGTAATACCTGACACGGTTCTTCCACCTCGCTTTCTTCTTGGTTTAGAGCTAAAAGATCCTCGTTCCAGTCTTTGTGTTCGGGAACGAGGATTTTTGCATTGATTCCTTGTGTAAACAGCTTATCGCTGATTCGTTTTGCCGCCGTCTGCCCAGGCTCATCGCTGTCCATGCAGAGGAACACCTCCGAGATATTGGGATTGTCCTTCAGCATCTGAAACAGGACTCTGTCAGACACTGAGCAGGCGGCGGCATAGCTGTGCTGCTGCCAATTCTTCTTGTGCATGGAGATAAAGGACAGCATATCTATCGGCGCCTCGAACAGTAAAAGATACTTGCTTCTGCCGGTCCAGTGAAAGCTGTACTCCGGTATGCTGCTGTCTGCATTGCCTTTGAAGGTGCTTTCGCTTCCTGTTCCGCGCATATTGGCATGACGAGGGACACCGTCCTGATCAAAACCGACAAACACGGCATTGTGGTACTGCGCCGATTCATAGATCATCTGCCTGTGGGCAAAGGTGTACACCACGTCACGATCCAGCCCGCGTCGGGACAGCAGATAGGCATAAACTCTGCGCATGTTATCATTGCGCGGAAGCAGTTCAAATGGTTTTGGAGGTGTGCGTTCAATCGGCGGTGATACGGTAAGGGTTCCGTTGCAGCCGCCGAGCAGGTACTCCACTGCCTCGGGATAGTCCTTGTTATAGAACCTTCGGACGAAGTCAATGGCATCGCCGCCTTGCTGGTCGTACTGGTGAAACCACAGGTTGCCCCGAATGGTGACCTTCTGTGATCCGTCCTTCCATTCATATTCCGATCCGGATCGTTTGAGCTTTTCACCCTGAGAGCGTAGCAGCTCACAGAGATCGGTCTGGCGAGCCTGCTCTTTCTGCTCATCAGTGAAGTGAATATATTTCGTTGGCATGAAATCCTCCTTATCCTTGCTTGAGACCTTGGGCTTGTTTCTTCTCGTCGATCTTCCTCTTGAGCTTCCGGTCAATGGCACCGGCTTTTCCTTTCTTCTCATCGTCAAGCTGATTTTGAATCATCCTGCTCAGATGATGCAGGAGCCTGATCGCTCCAAGCGCCGCAGGCCAATTGCGGTTGGATTGAATGCTGTGCAGGAGCTGCTCAGCATACTGATTGCCATGCTCCGCTGCGGAGGACAGATAGGCGATGGCTTTTTCATAATCCCGCTCGACCTCTTTTCCGTAGAGATAAATCTTTCCGAGCTGGTATTCCGCATAGTCGTTTCCATTCTCCGAGGCAATTTCGAAGTCACGGATTGCCCGAAGGATATCTTTGACTTCTGCATCCGTCAGCCTAATCTTTCCGGCAAGATAGGCGGCATAGGGATTCTTCTGTGCGGCGGCTCGTTCCAAGTATTCTATTGCACGAGAAATATCCTGTGGTACCATTTCGCCGCGATAGAGGAGCTTTCCCATCTGATACTGTCCGGCCGCAAATCCTTTGTCAGCGGAATCCGTAAGCAAACGAATTGCCTCGGGGATGTTCTGCAGGAGAAGTTCTCCGTCGAGAAGCGTTTTTCCAAGTGTGTATGAGGCATAACGGTTACCCTGATCCGAAGATCGTCGCAGAAGAAGTTCCGCACGTGGAAGATCCTGATCAACATCTTCGCCACGGAGAAAAGTTTTCCCGAGCAGGTATTCTGCGTATTGATTGCCTTCGGACACGGATTCTTCCAGCCAGCGCAAGGCGTAGTCAATGTTTTTAGGAACATCTTCGCCTCGAAGGAACATCTTCCCGAGTCTGTATTTTGCAACGCCGCATCCAAGTCCGGCTGCTTCGATCAGAAGATCCACAGCGGTGTTCGGATCGTAGGCGTTGCTCTCTCGGTCGAGCAGTTCCTTTGCGCTTCTGTATAACTGCCACATCCGGGAACGCTGAACAGATCTCGGCGCAGGAGCATACTCTTGTTCCTCGACCTCATCTGCTTCCGGTTCGGATGTCTCTGCATCAATCTCGGTCTGCTCATCCTGCTCGTCTGCAATCACTCGGTCGGCAGAAATATTCAGCGCCTCTTGGATGACCAGGTTTTTGATCGATTTGAATTCAGGATTGTCCACCAACGGAATTCGTCTCGGCACTTTTTCTGTGTAAGTTCGGATAACTTCTTCCCGCTGCTCATACCACCGGTCATAGAGAGAAGCGATCCGCTCGTCGGCTGCGAGATCTGAAACGATTCCATTCACGATAGACTTAACGTCTGCTTTCAGATATCCGTACTGTTTCCTGCCGTTTGTCTTTGACAGCCGGTCAGCGAGATCGAGCAGCTTGTTTTCAATCGCAGGATTATCATAGGCTCCGCTGTTGATCCGTGAGACGATTTCTGCAATCACATCACGGCTTTGCGCACGAAGCGCATTCCGATGCTCCGTCTGCTTTTCATAGATGGAAAGCAGGTCATCTGCAAAGACATCTTTCGCAAAGGCAGATCGCAGATTCATAATGCCTTTCTGTGTGAGGTAGGGCTTCGCCTGTTCGGTGGAGTAGACCATGAGATGAACGTGAGGATGGTGGCTCTCGTTATGAAAGGCGGCGTACCATTTCAGATCCTCCACAGGGATTTTGAAGTTCTTCGCAATTGTTTCTGTTTGAGTCCGAAGCATATCCCGCCATCGCTCGCCGGAATTGAACCCGAGGCGCTCCGCATCCTCACGGCGAAGAGAAATGATCACAGTCCACACGTTGCCTTCGTATTCATTCAACTCCCTTGAAACATCTTCGAGCTTTACACGGACTCCGTCATCAGTGAACAGGCCGTGCGAACCAAACCTTTCTGCGCGAGGGCGTGTCGCAATGTAGTCTGCGTATGTTTTGGTGTTGAGAGCTTCATTTGCATTGTCCTCCAAGGCGCGGGTGATGAACTCAGAAGCATTTCCGAGTGTAGGCTCTTTGAGATAGTCTTCGTACTCCAACATGGAATTGCTGTCCGGGAAGTCACGAAGGATTCTTTCAATCAGCTTCTTCTGTTTCTCAGTAGAAGGATCGGTTTTGAAAGTGTCATCGACTTTCTCCACACCTTCACGGGTTGCGATATATTTTGCATAGCCGCCGACGCTCTGCCTTGCGGACGGTTTCAGATATTTGAATTTGGTAATCAGCTTCGCCATCGGTTATTCCTTCTGCCAGTCAAGCGCATCCTCGAAAGAAAAAGAACCGTTGAGCCGTTTGACTTCTTTGACGCAGTCGCCTCGCAGCCTTTCGAGCGACAGCGAATCAATATCCTGCTGGAGCGCAACGAGATTCTGCATGATTGCAATCTCCACCGCGAGCTTGAACATCATTCTGTTTTGCCGGTTGTCACTCTCTGCGATGATGCTTTTCAGCGTGGAGATCACCACGTTAGGAAGATACTCTCTGGCGTTCTGTGTGGAGAGATATCCGGCATAGAAGCGAACCGCTTTTTCTATAAACTCAGATTTGCTTTTACAGTTATCATCTTCGTACAGACGATCCATGAGCTTGATCGTTGACGGGCGTAGCCATGACTGAAATCTTCGCTTCACTTCCTTTTCCTTCGGTGTTTTCTCATCATTCATCGGTATCACTCCTGTTCCTTGAGCGGCACCGTACACGGCACCGTGAAATATCCTTGAAAACACGGCGGTTTCGGGAATAACGGCACCGTATCCCAGCGTCAAGGCGTGAAATACGGCACCGTAATTCTTTGCGGGGTAAAACCGCCAAAAACCCTTGTGCGGTCGGCGTTGCC
>ULVL01090678.1_pt1 | contig 10465 bp, 7 predicted proteins | sample 1959381 | NCBI WGS metagenome assembly ULVL01 (sample SAMEA4835785, study PRJEB28245) | human gut metagenome | biome: gut microbiome; material: fecal sample | place: Denmark | collected 2008
CCGGGTTTACGGCGATCCAGATATTTCTGAATCTCTTCTTCGGAGAGAGGAAGTCCGGCGGGACAGCCGTCCACGACGACACCCAGTGCCTTTCCGTGGGATTCTCCCCAGGTAGTGATCTTGAAAATGTTACCAAATGTTGAACCGGCCATGACAGTTCTCCTTTTTCCACTGTTCAGAACCTCACCCATGCATTCGCAAAAGCGCACGATGAATTGTGCGTTCCGGTTGCTGCACAGTTAATTTTGCTCATTTATGGAGCGGTGACTCTATTCGAGTCACCTTACGAATCATAAAACTGCTATTTACATGCAAGCATGACATATCAGTTTTAACGATCCTTAGAGGTCAGAATAGTTACTTTTTATCATAAATTATACGCAATTACTGAAAAAATCGCAACTTTTTTATAGAAAAAGGATGCAACACAAAACAAAATATGCTATCATATGACATAAGTACTAACGGGAAGTAAAAGGTCGACACGGGAATGGAAAAAACTACGGAAGAAAAAGCCAGAGCGAAACTTCTGAAATTGGGCAGAAAGAACAAATGGAACAGAGCGGTAGCAGTGCCGTTGCTGTTTTTTGTGATGTCTTTTTTTCATATCCGGAATTATTGCCACAACAACGGAAAGCGTTTTGCAGTGATGCTCGGTACCTTTTTCCTGTTTGCGGTTTATAGCAGCTTTTCTTTTCCGGCCTTTATCACCGAGGATACCGGAACGGATTATGAACTGAAAAATACCGACACCCAGAACATCTCTCTGGCAGAGGAAAAGGAACCGGATATGGCAGGTCTGGAACTTTTGGAGGATGAGGATGTGTTGGAACAGTCGGATTACAACAGCACTTCCCATGGGTATGCACTGGTGGATAAGTATGACGCTTCCGATATTCTGCAGGCGTCCGAGGCTATTGTGAGCGAGAATGCGGATGCTGAGAAGACCGGAGAAGACGGCAGTGTGACAGAAGACGATAACGCAGAGCAGGAGGAATTCCGTTCCGATGACTGGCATCTGGTTCTGATCAACAAACAGAATTCCATTCCGGATGATTATACGTTCCAGCTAGGTACTATCAAAGGAAAGATGCAGTGCGACAAGAGAATTCTGGAAGATCTGCTGGCTATGCTGGAAGCGGCGGAAGAGGACGGTGTGAATCTGACCATCTGCTCTCCATACCGGGATCTGGAATATCAGCAGATGTTGTTTAACCGCAAGATCGAGCGCTATATGAAGCGTGGTATGTCCTATATGGAGGCGTATCAGCTGTCCAGTCAGGCGGTGACCGTACCGGGAGCCAGTGAGCATCAGATCGGTCTGGCACTGGACATTGTCTGCAACGACTATATGTCGCTAGACGAAGGCTTTGGAGATACGAAAGCAGGAAAATGGCTGGCAACCAACAGCTGTCGTTTTGGCTTTATTTTACGATACCCTGAAGGCAAGGAAAACATCACGGGAATCGAATATGAACCCTGGCATTTTCGTTATGTGGGCAAGGCCGCAGCAACGGTGATCATGGAACAGGGAATCTCGTTAGAAGAATTCTGGGAGGAATATGTAGAAGATGTATCGATTGATTAAACAGGAAGGACGTGCCAAGAGAGGCGAATTTACCACTGTACACGGCGTGATCCAGACACCTGTATTTATGAATGTGGGAACTGTGGCTGCCATCAAGGGCGCTGTGTCCACAGCAGACTTAGAGCAGATCGGGACCCAGGTGGAACTGTCCAATACCTATCATTTACACGTAAGACCGGGAGACCAGATCATCAAGCAGATGGGCGGCCTTCATAAATTTATGTCCTGGAACAAACCGATCCTGACGGATTCCGGTGGATTTCAGGTATTTTCTCTGGCGGGGCTGCGCAAAATCAAGGAAGAGGGCGTAACTTTCCGCTCTCATATCGACGGACACAAGATTTTCATGGGTCCGGAGGAGAGCATGCAGATCCAGTCCAATCTGGGATCTACCATTGCCATGGCTTTTGACGAGTGTGCCCCCAGTAAGGCAGACCGGATGTATGTACAAAATTCCGTGGAACGTACCACCAGATGGCTGCAGAGATGTCAGGCGGAGATGAAGCGCCTGAACAGTTTAGAGGATACGGTGAACCCACACCAGCTGTTATTCGGCATCAATCAGGGGGCTATCTATGAAGATATCCGTATCGAGCATGCCAAGCGGATCGCTGAGATGGATCTGGACGGTTATGCGGTCGGCGGTCTGGCAGTTGGCGAGACCCATGAGGAAATGTACCACATTCTGGATGAGGTGGTACCTTATCTCCCGGTGAACAAGCCAACCTACCTTATGGGTGTGGGTACCCCGGCTAATATTCTGGAGGGTGTAGAACGTGGTGTTGATTTCTTCGACTGTGTATATCCGACGAGAAACGGACGCCATGGACATTTATATACCAACCATGGAAAGATTAATCTGTTTAATGCCAAATACGAACTGGATGGCAGACCCATCGAAGAGGGCTGCAACTGTCCTGCCTGCCAGAGATACTCCAGAGCTTATATCCGTCATCTGTTAAAGGCGAAAGAGATGCTGGGTATGCGTCTTTGTGTACTCCACAATCTGTATTTTTATAATACCATGATGACGGAGATCCGTGATGCCTTGGATGCAGGCCGTTTTGCAGAATATAAAAAACAGAAGCTGGATTCCATGGCTACACCGTTAGAATAAGTTACAACTGTCGGAGTTTAGAGGAATTTCATACAATTTTATGCAAAAAGACTTGCCCCTTAAGCTATTTTTGTGTATCATACTTACTTGTACAGAAAGTTTTACAGGCGTAACACGCCGGAATGGAGGAACAAATGGGTATTTTATTAACTGAGTCAGAGGCTGCTGCAGCAGGTTCCGGAACCAGCATGATCGTTATGCTTCTTGTATATGCAGTATTGATCGGTGCAATGTGGTTTTTCTTTATGAGACCGCAGAAGAAGGAACAGAAGAGAGTAGCTGCAATGCTGTCCAACTTAGAGACAGGTGACTGCGTTCTGACCACTTCCGGTTTCTATGGCATCGTGATCGACATTACCGATGATACCGTTATCGTAGAGTTCGGTAATAACAAGAACTGCCGTATTCCTATGGAGAAATCTGCCATCAGCAAGGTTGAGAAGGCTGGAGAGAACTAAGAAGAAGTGAAAAAGGAGCAATGCCGGGATAAGGTATTGCTCCTTTTTGCATATACGGCACAACTAATGGCTTGATCTATTTTAATGTCCATAATTGCATTTATGTTAATTTTCAATGTTGAAATTTAGTACTGTATCAGTTATTATGAAATAAGTATTTTACGTAAAAATACAGGAAATATCACAGGAAACGAGGAAAATAACACTATGGAGTTACATATTACCTGTATTCCCGGCGATGGCATTGGACCTGAGATCGTCAGGGAGACAAAAAAAGTCTTGGACAAAGTTGCGCATAAATATGGTCATAAAATGATCTATAAAGATATTCTGATGGGAGGAGCTTCCATTGATGTTCATGGAGTCCCTCTGACAGAGGAAGCGATTGCGGATGCCAAAGCGGCAGATGCGGTGCTGATGGGATCCATTGGCGGCAACACTACTACCTCTCCCTGGTACAAGCTTCCTCCCGAGAAGCGTCCCGAGGCGGGACTGCTGGCACTGCGTAAGGCATTGAATCTGTTTGCTAATTTAAGACCCGCAGTACTTTACGATGAACTGGCAGCAGCGTGCCCTCTGAAAGAGGAGATCAGCAAAGCCGGATTTGACATGCTGATCATGAGAGAGCTGACCGGCGGACTTTACTTCGGTGAGCGTAAGACTATCGAAGAGAACGGTGTGAGAAAAGCTATTGATACCCTGACCTACGATGAGAACGAGATCCGTCGAATTGCTATCAAAGGTTTTGATATTGCCAGAAAGCGGAAAAAGAAAGTTACCAGCGTGGATAAGGCTAACGTACTGGATTCTTCCAGACTGTGGAGAAGGGTTGTAGAGGAAGTGGCAAAGGGCTATCCGGATGTCACTCTGGAACATATGCTGGTAGACAACTGTGCCATGCAGTTAGTTAAGGATCCTGCCCAGTTTGATGTTATTTTGACGGAGAACATGTTCGGAGATATTCTTTCCGATGAGGCAAGTATGGTGACCGGTTCCATCGGAATGCTGGCCAGCGCCAGCCTGAACGACACGAAGTTCGGTCTGTACGAGCCCAGCCACGGTTCTGCACCGGATATCGCAGGAAAAGATATTGCAAATCCTATTGCTACTGTACTCAGTGCCGCTATGATGCTCCGTTACAGCTTTGATTTGGATGAAGAAGCGGATGCCATTGAGGCAGCGGTGAAAAAAGTATTGCAGGACGGCTACCGCACCATCGACATTATGTCTGAGGGCTGTACACAGGTAGGCTGTACCGAGATGGGTACCCTTCTGGCAGAAAGAATCTGACAACAATTAAGCGGTTACATTTGCGAATAGAGAAGAGAAAGAGAGACAAAGATATGAGAAGTGATTCTGTAAAGACAGGAACTGCCCAGGCACCCCACAGAAGTCTGTTCAATGCCCTGGGATTTACCGAAGAAGAGAGAAGACGCCCCATGATCGGTATCGTCAGCTCCTTCAATGAGATCGTACCCGGACACATGAATCTGGATAAGATCACCGAAGCTGTAAAAATGGGCGTAGCCATGGCCGGAGGTATGCCGGTGGTATTCCCCGCCATTGCTGTATGTGACGGTATTGCCATGGGACATGTGGGAATGAAGTATTCCCTGGTGACCAGAGATCTGATCGCCGACAGTACTGAGTGTATGGCTATGGCACACGGCTTTGACGGTCTGGTATGTATCCCCAACTGTGATAAGAACGTTCCCGGTCTGTTGATGGCAGCAGCCAGAGTGAATATTCCTACGATCTTCGTATCCGGCGGTCCCATGTTAGCCGGACATGTACACGGACAGAAGAGAAGCCTGTCTTCCATGTTCGAGGCAGTGGGAAGTGTGGCAGCAGGTACCATGACCATGGATGAACTGGCAGAGTTTGAGGAAAAGGTGTGTCCTACCTGCGGTTCCTGTTCCGGTATGTACACCGCGAACTCCATGAACTGCCTGACCGAGGCTATCGGTATGGGACTGAGAGGCAACGGCACCATTCCTGCCGTATATTCCGAGCGTATCCGTCTGGCAAAACATGCCGGCATGAAGATCATGGAACTGGTAGAGAAAAATATCCGTCCCAGAGACATTATGACACCGGAAGCATTCCAGAATGCACTGACGGTAGATATGGCGCTGGGCTGCTCCACGAATACTATGCTGCATCTGCCCGCTATTGCAAGAGAAGCCGGCGTGGAACTGAATCTGGAGATTGCCAACGAGATCTCCGCCAAGACTCCGAACCTGTGCCACCTGGCACCGGCGGGCCCTACTTATATGGAAGATCTGAATGAAGCAGGCGGTGTCTATGCGGTAATGAATGAACTGTCCAAGAAGGGACTTTTGAACCTCGATTGTCTGACAGCAAACGGCACTACCGTAGGCGAGAATATTAAGAATTGTGTAAACAAGAATCCGGAAGTCATCCGTCCTGTGGAAAATCCTTACTCCCAGACCGGAGGTATCGCTGTACTGAAGGGGAATCTGGCACCGGACAGCGGCGTAGTCAAGAGATCCGCTGTAGCACCTGAGATGCTGGTACACGAAGGCCCTACCAGAGTATTCGATTGTGAAGAAGATGCTATTGATGCTATCAAGTCCGGTAAAATCGTCGCAGGCGATGTAGTAGTGATCCGTTACGAAGGCCCCAAGGGAGGCCCCGGCATGCGTGAGATGCTGAATCCTACTTCTGCCATCGCAGGAATGGGACTGGGTTCCAGCGTGGCACTGATCACGGATGGACGTTTTTCAGGAGCATCCAGAGGAGCATCCATCGGACATGTATCCCCTGAGGCAGCAGTGGGCGGCCCGATCGCACTGGTGGAAGAGGGAGACATCATCCGTATCAATATCCCGGAGAACAAGCTGGATGTACTGGTATCTGACGAAGAACTGGCAGCGAGAAGAGCAAAATGGCAGCCCAGAGAACCCAAGATCACCACAGGCTATCTGGCAAGATATCATGAACTGGTGACCAGCGGCAACCGTGGTGCGGTACTGGAAGCACCTTCTCAGAAGAACTAAGCAATCATTAAATAACCGGAGGGATTTTGAAATGCAGTTAACGGGATCGGAAATTCTGGTAGAATGTCTGAAGGAGCAGGGGGTAGATACCGTATTCGGTTACCCCGGCGGAGCAATCCTTAATATTTATGACGCACTTTATAAGCACAGTGGGGAGATCAAACATATTCTGACTTCCCATGAACAGGGGGCGGCACATGCGGCGGACGGCTATGCGAGAGCTACGGGAAAAGTAGGTGTCTGCATGGCTACCAGCGGTCCCGGCGCCACGAATCTGGTCACCGGTATCGCTACGGCTTACATGGATTCTGTACCGATGGTAGCGATCACCGCCAACGTTACCTTGCCTTTACTCGGTAAGGACAGCTTCCAGGAGGTGGATATCGCCGGCGTGACCATGCCTATTACGAAGCATGGCTATATTGTGAAAAATGTGGAGATCCTGGCAGATACCATTCGCAAGGCATTCCATATTGCCAGAAGCGGCAGACCGGGCCCTGTGCTGATCGATATTACGAAGGATGTGACTGCGGCAACCTGCGAGTATACACCTGTGACCATTCAGCCGGAGGAAAGAGTGACCCGCTACACCAGAGAAGAACTGATGCTGGTAGCGGAAATGATACATAAGGCAAAGAAGCCGTATATCTATCTGGGCGGCGGTGCTATTATCTCCGGAGCAAGTGCAGAGGTGGCAGAGTTCGCGGAACTTATCGATGCACCGGTATGCGATACCCTGATGGGAAAAGGCGCTTTTGACGGCAGAAGCGAGCGCTATACAGGAATGATCGGTATGCACGGCACCAAGACTTCCAATCTGGGCGTCAGTGAGTGTGACCTGTTAGTAGCACTGGGAGCCAGATTCTCAGACCGTGTGACGGGTAACCCGAAGAAGTTCGCAGAGAACGCAAGAATCATCCAACTGGATGTGGATGCTGCGGAGATCAACAAGAATATCCGTGTGGATGCATCTCTGGTAGGAGATCTGAAGAAGACTCTGACCGAATTGAATGCCTGCCTGTCGAAACAGGAACATCCGGAGTGGATGGCGCATATAATGGAACTGAAGGAAAAATATCCCCTGAAATACGATGACGAAAATCTGTCCTGTCCTTATATCATGCAGGAGATTGACCGTGTAACGAACGGAGAAGCCATCATCACCACAGACGTGGGACAGCATCAGATGTGGGCGGCACAGTATTATCATTATACGAAGCCCCGTACCTTCCTGTCTTCCGGAGGATTAGGTACCATGGGTTACGGTCTGGGAGCCTGCATCGGTGCGCAGATCGGACAGCCGGATAAGGTCTGCATCAACATTGCAGGCGACGGATGTTTCCGCATGAACATGAACGAACTGGCTACTGCCAGCCGTTACAATATTCCTATCATTCAGGTGGTTATCAACAACCAGGTGCTGGGCATGGTAAGACAGTGGCAGACACTGTTCTATGGGAAACGCTATTCCCAGACAGTACTGAAGGATAAGGTGGATTTCTGCAAGGTGGCAGAAGGACTGGGCTGTACCGCCATCCGCGTGACCAAAAAGGAAGAAGTGGCACCGGCCATCGAGAAGGCCATTGCCCTGAAAGCACCGGTACTGATCGAGTGCATGATCCCGGAGGATGATAAGGTATTCCCCATGGTTCCGGCAGGAGCCCCCATCAGCGAAGTGTTTGACGGAGATGATTTGAAAAGGCAGTCCTGATGAAAAAGACGACGAAAAGATTAGTTTTGGCAGTACTTTTATTTTTGCTGTTATTACTGACCGGATATTTTATTCTGGCATTTTATTACAGAGAAGGCTTCTCTGTAAATACCTGGATCAACGGTGTCTACTGTACCGGAAAAACGGTGGAGGAAGTGAATTCGGAGCTTTTGTTGCGTACAGAGGCTCCGAATATTGTCATCGTGGACAGAGAGGGGACAGAGTATACAATCTCTCTTGCGGAAGCAGATTATCAGGCAGATTACAGTAACGTACTGGAACATTACCGGCAGGAACAGAATCCGTTCCTGTGGGTGGACAATGTTCTGCTTCACTCCCGGAGGGAACTTTCTCCCACAGTGACCGTGGATGTGGATGGGCTTCGGAGAGCTTATGATTCTCTGGAATTTGTACGGGCCGAACAACAGAAGAACAAGGATTACAGCCTTGCCCGGGATACGTCGGGCGAGTACGTCTTCACGGATGGACTTGCGGGACGCATTGACTTGGAGAAGGCTTTTTTGGCGTTGGAGAACACAGTAGAAAACGGGCAGGAGACGTTAAACCTGTCAGATAGTGGCTGTTATTATGACATCACTCCAAATGAGAACCAGAAAACTCTGCGGAATCTCTGGAAGGAGATTGAACGTTATCAGAGATGTGATATTGTCTATTGCTTTGGACAGGAGAGACATCCGGTGACGGCAGCGGACTGTGCCTCTTTTCTGGTGACGGAGAATGGTCTGCCGGTGACAGATCAGACCGGTAACTTTGTACTGGATGAAGAAGCCGTGACGGCGTATGTAGAGCAGCTGGCCGAAAAGTATGACGGTTATGGCCGTACCAGACAATTCCACAGTACCAGAGGAGATGTGATCACCATCGAGGGCGGCACCTATGGAAGCAAGCTGGATCAGAAAAAAGAGACTGCATACCTGATGGAGCATCTGCTGGATGCCGGTGTACATACGGGGACACAGCAGTCCCATGTTCCCACTTACGAGAGAGAAGCTTTCTGCTATGGCAGGGATGACATCGGAGATACCTATATCGAAGTGGATATGACACAACAGAAAATGTACTATTATGAAAAGGGGGAACTGCGGCTGGAGACGGATGTGGTGACCGGCAACATGCGCAGACGTATGGGAACACCGGAGGGGGTGAATTTCGTCTATAACAAGCAGAAGGACAGAGTACTGCGGGGACCGGGCTATGCCTCCCCTGTGAAATTCTGGGTACCTGTAAAGGGCAGCATCGGTATCCACGATGCCAGCTGGAGAAAAGAGTTCGGCGGGGACATCTACCAGACTGCCGGTTCCCATGGCTGTATCAATACACCGAAGGACAAAATGGAAGAATTGTACGACATGGTACAGATCGGTACCCCTGTCGTAATGTTTTATTAATAAAACAGACATTTTCTGACAAAATGTGTGCGGGATGCGAACATTTTGAAAATAATTTAACAATGTAGTTGACTAAAGCGAATGAAAAGCTTATTCTATACCTATGCTTTTTATAAAAAATTTAGAAAATATCGAGGAGGTCTTTGAAAATGGCAAGAGTGTATAACTTTTCCGCAGGCCCTGCAGTACTCCCTGAGGAGGTATTGCAGGAAGCAGCCGATGAAATGCTGGATTATAGAGGAACCGGCATGTCCGTAATGGAGATGAGCCATCGATCTAAAGCCTATGATACGATCATTAAGGAAGCGGAAGCTGATCTCAGAGAACTGATGAATATCCCGGACAACTATAAGGTACTGTTTTTGCAGGGCGGTGCGAGCCAGCAGTTTGCCATGATCCCCATGAACCTGATGAAGAACCGTGTGGCAGACTACATTGTAACCGGTCAGTGGGCGAAGAAGGCATATCAGGAGGCTTCCCTGTACGGCAAGGCAAATAAGATCGCTTCTTCTGAGGATAAGACCTTCTCTTATATTCCCGATTGCTCCGATCTGCCCATCAGCGAGGATGCCGATTACGTGTACATATGCGAGAATAATACCATCTACGGTACGAAATTCAAGACCCTGCCCAATACCAAGGGTAAGCCCTTGGTTGCAGATGTATCCAGCTGCTTTTTATCCGAGCCGGTAGATGTGACAAAATACGGTGTGATCTATGGCGGCGTACAGAAAAATATCGGACCTGCAGGTGTGGTTATCGTGATCATCCGTGAGGATCTGATCACTGAGGATGTGCTTCCCGGTACACCGACCATGCTTCGTTATAAGATCCATGCAGATGCGGATTCTCTGTACAATACGCCTCCCGCATACGGCATCTACATCTGCGGCAAGGTATTTAAATGGCTGAAGAAGATGGGCGGTCTGGAAGCAATGAAGGAGCGCAATGAGAAAAAGGCGAAGATCCTGTATGACTACCTGGATGAAAGCAAGCTGTTCAAGGGAACCGTCCGCAAGGAAGACAGATCCCTGATGAATGTTCCGTTCATTACCGGTAATGAGGAGTTAGATGCCAAATTCGTCAAAGAGGCGAAGGAGGCAGGCTTCGAGAACCTGAAAGGTCACAGAACCGTAGGCGGCATGAGAGCAAGTATCTACAA
>ULVL01013383.1_pt1 | contig 10438 bp, 9 predicted proteins | sample 1959381 | NCBI WGS metagenome assembly ULVL01 (sample SAMEA4835785, study PRJEB28245) | human gut metagenome | biome: gut microbiome; material: fecal sample | place: Denmark | collected 2008
TATAGTGGCTCAGTTGTCAAGACAAAAATCTGAGATTTTTATAATGAACTGATAGGGTTAATAAGTTACAGGGAACTCAGGGAAAGTAGTGGAACTCTCCCCTGTCCCATTTATGCTAAGCTACATATGGCAACAGCATTGCCGGATAGTAGCATTCAGCCGGTGTCTGATAGTCAAGTGCAGAATGATGCCGCTCAAAGTTGTAAGTGCGGATATACTGTCCGATAGCGGTTCTGGCTTCTTTGATGTTATTGTATTGAGTCAGATAGGCTTCTTCATACTTGAAGCTGCGAAACCAACGCTCAATCATGATATTGTCTGCCCAGCGGCTATGCCAATCAATAACGGCTGTCAGATATAAAAAGCCCCGTTTGATTGGAATATATGTAATGTCAATAGACCGTGCCTGATTTGGTTTGTCTATGACAGCATTACGGAGCAGATAAGGGCATACCTTAGCCTGTTGCATACGCTTGGAAAGATTCATTTTAGGATAGATTGGGTAAATATCCATTTCGTTCATGTAACGTCGTGCTTTCCGACGTCCTACATGATATCCTCTAGCCTTTAGCTGTGCAGACATTTGCCTTGCACCCCAGGCCGGATTATCTGTATGGAGATGATCAATGATCTCTTTACAAGCCAGTTCTTCATCGGATATAGGCGTACCTTTGCAATAAATACTTGTATTCACCAAGCCGGTTGAGGAAACAAAGCCGGAAGCGGTTGAAACGGTTCCTGAAATTACAGAACCAACTCCAGAGGAAAAGCCGAAATCCACGAATATGTTCCCGGAACTTCTGACTCTGATTGTGTTTGCCGGTGGCGGCGGATTCTTCGTATTCAAGAAAGTCCAGGAAAAGAAGAAGGCACAGGAAGCGGCAAAGCCTGATCCGGATGCAGATTATGTGGACGATGACGAGGACTATGGGTACGATCCGGAACTTCGTTACAGGGACTCCTATCCACGCATCCGCAAAAAGGTAGTACGTTGCAAAACAGATTCGTTTCTCACTTGTCAGACTTGGAATCTGTGTCAAGCATGACAAACCACGTTTCGGGAAAAGCAAGGGCAAGATTGAAAAGTTCCATCAAGTGGTGGATGACTTCATCCGTGAATCAAAGTTCAAAAATATCAGGACACTGGAAAAACTATCATTACAGAGTATCAGGAAGTATATATCTTTCTGTATTCCTTGGGAGTAACGCCAACAATCTGACGAAAGCGTTTAATAAAATATTTTGGTTCTGTGTATCCAATTTCTGAACAGATCTCATATATTTTTTTGTCTGTATTGATCAACAGTTCTTTTGCATGTAATATTCTTATAAAAGTCAGATATTCAATGATAGTCTGTCCTGTAGCAGAGCTGAATATATTGCTTAGTGAGGAATAGTTTATACCGAAAATCTCTCCTAAGTCTGAAAGTGTGATATTTTCATTCATATGCTGGAAAAGGTAGTTTTGTACCTGTTCAACAAGATAGGCATTTGTGCTGCGTGTCTGTTCAGCAATTTTCTCAAAAATGCTCTCGATCATGGACAAAATGGTACTTTCAATTTCTTCAAGAGAGTGATAATTGTAAAGAAACTGCAGACTTTCTGTATAATCGATATAACAAGATGCCGGTATTTTTTTATCATTACAATGTTTTATGATGATCAGAGTAATCTTGTTTAGCCAGGAATGCAATTCATAATAGGAAGGTTGTTCATTACGCACGTAATCCATAAAGGAATAGACAGCATCTCTCGTATTCAGTAAATTGCTGCCGGTCAGCTGCAACTGTAAATTCTGGTATATAGAGTATGGAAAGGTGCACAAAGTTTGATCCTGATATATGTGTATGGGATCCTTTGAGTAAAAAAATTGTGTCAAGGCTGAAACGCCACTGTAAAATGCATTTTTAAGCGTGTCATCATGATCACTGTGGTATATTCCCGCGCAGATTTCCAATCCGGGGTTAAATTTCCATAAGAGTCTTTGTACCTGTTTTTTCAGAAACTTATCATCTAAATCCTCTTTTTTTAATAAAATACAGTAAATCTTTTCGCAGAATAGAAAAACATGATACTCGGATGAAATTCCGGCAGCAAACTTTTGCAGCACCGTTCTGTAGTTGAAAAGCTGGCTGCTGAATTCGCTGTTGCCGGTCAATAGTAAGAACCATGCTTGCGGAAATGTAAATCCACATTGTTTTTCCAGTATTTGAATCTTCTGCTTTTTATTCGAAGCAATGGCTTCAGAAAACAACAGATCTAAAAACTGGTCGTATTCTGACTGGGTGAGATTATATTCACTAAGAGGATCCGCCAGTCGGAAAAAATTTTCTACGCTTGTAATGACTGCATCGAATTCGGAGGGAAGAACAGGCTTCAATATATATCGAAATACATGATGCTCAACTGCTTTCTTGGCATAGGAAAATTCCGAGTATCCGCTTATGATAATGATAGGAATGGTTCCGTTGTTTTTGCGAATTCTGCTAATTAGCTCAAGACCGTCAAATTTGGGCATGCGTATATCGGTAACAACCAGATTTACTTCCGGATGTTGTTGAAGATAGTCTAATGCAAGGCTACCATCTTCAAACAGACCATCTATCTCCCATCCTGGGGAATGATTTTTAAAAATTTCGGCAATTCCATTGCGACTTTGTACTTCATCATCAATGATAATCACATGATTCATAGGTTTTCCTCACTTCTGAACAGGCAATTTTATGATTACTTTTGTACTTTCCATAATGCGTGATGTAATTTCTATACCATATGACTGACCAAACCGCTGTTTTAAATAGGCATTTGTATTTCCAATTCCTATGCAATCATTTTTACCATGAAGCACGGAATGTATCAGAAGATCTGACATGCCCTTTCCGTTATCTTCTATAGTTATGAAAATGGAATTATCCTTAGTAAATATGCTGAGGATAATAATACCACCCTGATGAATTTCAGAAAAACCGTGCAGCAATGAATTTTCTATAAACGGCTGCAAAATAAAACGGGGTATTTTATACGATTGCATATCCGGTTCAATATGATAATGTATTGTAAAAGAATCCTGAAACCGGATCTTTTGAATATACATATAATTTTTCAACCAGGATAATTCATCATTTATAGTGACAAAATCATTTTCTTTGATAATGCTGTATCGCAAAATATCAGAAAGCGCATTTATAATATAGGGTACTTTGTCTGCATTTCCATTTTGGGACATCCAGCTGATGGAATCCAAAGTGTTATATAAAAAATGTGGATTCAGCTGTGCGTGGAGCAGAGCAAGCTGCTGTTTTGCTTCTTTTTTTGAGTATTCTTTTAACTGCTCCACCAGAGTCAGAGTACGCTGGCTCATAGACTGGAAAGAATCATATAAATTGCCGATTTCGTTGTGGACAGGATAAACTGGTGAAGGAAAGTAGTTCAAATAATCCTGTTCCTGCATAATAACGGAAAGACGGCGAATCGGCGTAATAAACTGTTTGGTGAGCATGAAGAAGATCAGGCATAAACACAAAAAATCCACACCACAGATCAATAACAGTAAAGTTTTAATGAACTGTGTTTTGCTTTCTATATTTGAAAATGGTAGAAAAGAGTAACAATTATATTCTAGTGTATCAATCTGTGAATTAAAACGATAATATTTCTCACCGTTTATAGTTACAACAGAGTAAGAATATGGGGGCGTACCAAGCACGTCGGTGGAAATAATGTCTCCAATATGATAATTCAGATTCTCCTCCTGATAACCCCATATTAATGTATTGTTTTGGGTTGTCAGGAAAAATGTGGAATCGGAACTGAAATTGGAAAATATAAGGATATCTTCAAAGGAAGCGATATCGACTTCAACTAACAAAATTCCAATAGGCCGGAAGTTGTGTGTCAAACTTCGTAAAAGGCGACCATAATAAATGGACGTATTTGAAGCAGGGTATTTACGCTTACTGGTATGTGTAATGGGATTAGATAAAACACCTGATCCATTATGTGCATATATTTTCTGTAAAAAATCAGGATCCAGGGAGTTTATATGTATAGCATTACTGTACCCGTCATTCCAGTATAAAGTATCTCCTGCCATTGTTGTAAGAGATACTGACAAAATCATGTCATCTGTTCTCATTAATGAATCAATAGCAGGCTGGATTCTTTTTTTATCAGGAGAGGATAATAATGTTGCTTGTCCTTTTTCCAGACAGCTCATAATATCATCATTGTAGTAAATTGAAGCGGTGAGATTGTTAAAGTAGGTGAGTTTCTGATAAATATTGGATGTAACTAATTTTAATACCTGGATCTGGGATTCGATTTCAGCATTCAGGGCATTTTGAGTTTGGAAATGATAAAGTAGCAATGCTGTAACTGTCATAGGAATGAAGGCTATAAACAGAAAAATGATGAGTAATTGCTTTTTTAGTGAAATGCCTGCTTTTTTCATGTTATATTTCCCCATATAGTCAATCATTGATTCATCTGATGAAATTATTATCCTATCTGAGATCATTATACTATATCAAATCAAAAATAAAATCCAGAAAAAAGTGCACCATTCAAAAAAAGTGGTATTTTATGCAATAATCCGGCAAGGTACAATAAGCTCACAAAACAAAGCCGCTGCGTCGGGGGTATAAAGGTATAAAGGAGGTACTTATATGAAGAGAAAAGTAGCAGCATGTTATCTGAAAAAGGGAATGGCGTATTGTCTTATGGGAGCCATGCTCTTAGGTCTGAGTATCGGGACTGCCGGATGTGGAAAAGAGCAAAAAGGAACCCAGGAAGCAGAAGGAAATACTGAGATCCAGGAAGTGGAAGGTAATGATGGACCAATAGAGATTGTTTACTGGAATCAGTGGACACAGGAAGATGAGACTGCCTTTTTAAAGAAGTACGTAGAAGAATACAATAGTTCCCAGGATAAATATCATGTATCGTTTCTGGCTATTCCGTATGAAGAGTATACGACTACAAAGCTGGCCACTGCATTTGCTACCAATGAAGCTCCGGATATCTTTGAGTGTAGTCCGGCAATCATTAACCAGTACCTTGATGCAGGTGTATGTGAACCACTGGATGATATTATTACCGATGAAATAAGAAATGATTTTACAGATGCAGCATTTGACCGGGTGTCGAGAGATGGGAAAATTTATGGAATTCCGTTAGACAGTGATCTGGTGGCATTATACTACAATAAAGAAATACTAGAGCAGAATGACATTGATCCACCGACAACGTGGGCGGAACTCAAAGATGCGGCAGCAAAGCTGAATACAGCTGATTATGCCGGATTTACCTTTGAAGTTGATAAGGGTGATTGGCAGTGCTTTACCTTCTATCCTTTTGTGTGGATGCAGGGTGGAAGCCTGTTTACATCGGATGGTATGGCGAATTTAAATTCTGAAGAAGTTGTAAATGCATTGCAGTTATGGAAGGATCTTCTGGATTCCGGAGACTGTAATGAGACACCTGGAAGATCTGTTTCAGATATTTCAATTCTGACAAATGGAGAGACAGCAATGCAGATTAACGGCAGTTGGTCGGTTCTTCGTGTGGATTCAGAAAAGTATGGTGTTGTGCCATTACCAGCAGCAACGGCAGGAGGTGATACAGCCAGTGTTGCAGGTGGGTGGAACGTACTGGTAAGTAATCAAAGCAGTGAGGAAAAGATAGCAGGAGCCAAAGATTTTATTTCATGGATGTGGCTGAATGTAGATCATGTGACGGAATTTGATACAAAAGCCAAGTTTTCATATTGTATGAGAAACTCTGTCATTGAGGCAGGTGCGGAGGTATATCAGAGCAATCCAAATGCCATAGTATTTTCTGATGAGGTATTACAGACAGCAAAACCTGAAATTGCATTATCCGGAGAAGCAAAAGAAATTGTATCTACCATGATTCAGGATGCACTTTACAATATGAGTGCAAAAGAAGCGGCAGATATTGCACAGGAAAGTATGCTGAAATATCAGGAAGCAAACGGAGCAAGATTCGGCGGCTGAAATAACAGGAAAAGCAGACATTGCAGGCAACTAGATATTTGATTTTTGTCCTGCTGTGAATAACAGCAGGACAAGATACAGGAGGTTTGAGTTAATGTGGGAAAAAAGCATAAACGTATAAAACGGGAGACTCTGATTTCTTATCTGATGATTGCGCCAGAAATGATATTGATGCTGATTTTTATTTTCATACCGATCGTGTATGCATTTTATATAAGCCTGTTTGACTGGAATGCAATGGGAACAAAAACATTTGTCGGAATCAGTAATTATTTAAAAATGATGCAGGACTTAACTTTCAAAAGCAGTCTGCTGGTTACTGGAAAATATGCTTTGATATATGTTCTGACTGTTTATGTTTTTTCTCTTGCGGCAGCAGTTTTTGTAAACTCGATCAGAAGCAATAAGCGGCAGCAGGCATGCAGAATAGGCATATACCTGCCCAATACAGTTTCGACAATTGTCGCAGCGACCTTATGGACATTCCTGTTCAATTCAAGAAATGGATATATCAATAAAATTTTAGATGGAATAGGAGTCGGAAGACAACTCTTTCTGGGATCAAGGTCACAGGCACTGATATGTGTTGCGATTGTAGGAATATGGGTAGTTTTTGGCTACAATATGATCATCTTTTTATCGGCTTTAAAAGATGTGCCAAGTGAATATTATGAGGCAGCTAAAATAGATGGAGCAAATGCTGTGCAAAGATTTTTCAAAATAACTCTTCCATCTATAAAGGGAACGACTATTTTTGTATTGGTTACATCACTGATTGCATCCTTTCAAGCGTTTGATCAGATCAGAGTCATGACATCCGGGGGGCCGGGCAAGACAACGGAGGTAACGGTGTACTATATTTTCCAGTTGGCATTTGAACAATATAGATTTGGATATGCTTCCACGATTGCTGTGTCCTTGTCACTGATCATTATGGTGGTTACTGTCATACAGATGAAATTGCTTAGGTTTAAGTAGGTGATATAGTGAAAAAATATGGAATATTGTTAGTAAAGAGTTTGGTCGGATGTGTATTTCTGGCTTTTACATTGTTCCCGATCGTTTTACTCATAAGCAGCTCGCTTAAAATAGATACAGAAGTATTTGATTATCGGATCATCCCCAAACATATTACTCTTGATGCTTATAAGCAGGTGTTTAGAATTCTAGATATTTTTACGGGAATTAGAAACTCGTTGTTTGTGGCAACTATGGTGACTGTATTAGCCCTGATTGTACATTCGATGGCTGCTTTTGCATTTGCAAGACTGGAATTTCCAGGGAAGAAGGGAGCATTCATGTGGGTTCTGAGTACCATGATGATTCCTTTTCCGGTAATCATAATTCCTTTGTTTTTTATAATCAAAAGTCTTGGACTGGTGAATTCGCTTTGGGGCATGATACTTCCTATGGTTCCGCATGCATATGGCGTATTCCTTTTTAGGCAATACTTTATGGAAATGCCGGATTCTCTGTATGAGTCAGCCAGAATCGATGGATGTTCGGTATTTCAGACTTTTAGAAAAATATATGTCCCGCTTGCAAAGCCCATGTTTATTACATTAGGTGTATCCTTTTTTGTCACAAACTGGAATTCCTATTTATGGTCTACTATTGTAGCGCAGGACGAAACTAAATATACAATCCAAATACAGATTGCAACTTTGATGGGATCTCTGAGAATTTCATGGAACCAGATTTTAGCAGCATCTGTGATTGCGATTGTTCCGACTGTTCTGTTGTTTGGTGTACTTCAGCGTTATTATCTTGAAGGCATTAAGACAACCGGGATGAAAGAATAAATTATATTATTTATATACATAAAGGAGGATTTTTATATGTTAGGAAACGAAATGTTTAAATTTCCAGAGGGCGTTGTATCAAGATGGGCGAGTTATGAGAATCCAGATGGAGCAAAAGGCGCGGGAGGAAAGGAAAGAAATGGCAGAAAAGGGGCTGCCTGGTTTACACTGAATCCCGGTGAAGAATTTGTTTTAGCTCATGCTGAAAATACAAGTGGCGTTATTCGTCGTATCTGGATTACGATCAACGATCAGACTCCGGAGACTTTAAGGGGACTGAAACTGGAGATGTTTTGGGATGGCTGCGATAAGCCGGCAGTGAGTGTTCCTTTTGGTGATTTTTTCTGTGTTGGACTTGGAAAAGTTGCAACTTTTAAGAATGCATTATTCTCAAATCCGGAAGGACGTAACTTTAGTACCTATATTCCAATGCCATTTAAGACAGGTATGAAGATTACGGTTACCAATGAATCCAGTGTCCTGATCAAGCATTTTTATTATGATATTGATTATACTCTGGGGGACAAATTTACGGAAGATACACTGTATTTTCATGCTTACTTTAACAGAGAGAATTTTACAAACTTGAAAAAGGATTTTGAACTTCTTCCGTATGTGGAAGGAAAAGGCAGATATCTGGGAACGAATATGGGAGTAAGATGTAATACAAAATTATACTCCGATACATGGTGGGGAGAAGGCGAATTTAAGGCATATATTGATGGAGATACCGATTACCCGACCATCTGTGGAACCGGAGTGGAAGATTATATCGGAACGGCATGGGGACAAGATTATTATTATGATCTGTATTGTGGCTGTCCGGTATATGATAAGACAAATATGGAGTTATGTTTCTATCGGTTCCATGTTCCGGATCCGATCTACTTTAACAGTAATTTTAAAGCAACTATACAGCAGATCGGAGCTGTTGACAGAGATGATTATTTCCATCATGCGCAGCTGTTGTATAAAAATCAGATGGCAAATAATCAGGTGATTTCGGTGGATGGAGAACCTGTAGATTTTACCAATATTCCGATGCTGGATGGAAGACCACTTTTATTTGAAAGAGAGGATGACTGGTCTTGCTGTTCCTATTTCTATTTGGATAAACCTATGAATAATTTGCCGGAATTAATGAATGTTTCGGATCGGACAAGGGATTTGGTTGGCCGCCCTGGCTTTATGGGAAAATATCCTCAGGAAATGCCGCTTTTTGATTGATGGGAGAAAATTAGTATGGTTAATAATAAAATTAAGGTTGGAATGGTTGGAATAAGCTTTGGAATGGAGTTTATTCCGATCTATATGAAGCATCCGGATGTATATGAGATAGCGATTGCTGACACGAATTTGGAACTGATTAAAACAGCCCAGGAAAAATTTGGAATCAGCAGTAAGGATTGCTATGATAATTATGATGACATGCTGAAAGATGACGCAATAGATGCAATCCACATTGTTACACCTCCGTCTACGCATGCTGAATTTTCCATAAAAGCTCTGAAGGCAGGAAAACATTGTGGGTGTACAATCCCGATGGGAATGAGTATTCAGGAGTTGGAAGATGTCATTAAGGCGAGAATAGAAAGCCAAAAACAGTATATGTTTATGGAAACAACTGTATTTGGGAGAGAGTATTTTTATGTGAAGGACTTGCTGGATCAGGGAAAGTTTGGAAAGATACAGTATATGACATGTGCTCATTATCAGGATATGGAAGGCTGGCCTTCTTACTGGGAAGGATTTCCACCATTGATGCACCCGACACATGCAATTGGAACCTGCCTTATGTTACTGAACGACTATCCAAAAGAAGTATATGCAAAAGGCTCAGGAAGAATCAGAGACGAACTGATATCCCAGTATCATTCACCATTTGCATTTGAAGCGGCTTTTGTAACAATGGAACACAGTGATGTTGCAATAGAAATGGAACGCTTTCTTTATGGTGTCGCCAGAAGCTATTCAGAATGTTTCAGAATATATGGAAGGGACATGAGCTTTGAGTGGCAGCAGCTGGCTTCTGAGAATCCGGTTATTTATACACGCACCGGAGAAATCCAGCAGGAAATGATGGATATTGATGGTGATCCGAACAGATATAACCGAGGCGGAGAAATTGTCGAAGAAAGAATAGAAGTCCCGGATTATGGATGCAGACTGCCGGATAGTATTGCCGGATTTACAACAGAAACTGTATATAACGATGAAAATACACATCTTTCATTTAAACAGGGAGGTGGGCATGGAGGTTCCCATCCTCATATGATACATGAATTTGTCCGTGCTATCATAGAAGATAGAAAGCCTGTAGTAGATGACATTGTTGGCGCTTACTGGACTGGCACAGGGATATGTGCTCACCAGTCAGCGATGGAAGGCGGAACGGTTGTTAAAGTGCCGGAATTTAAAAAATATCTCTAATACGTAATAGAATTGTAATCAACAGAAACTGGGGAATTCCTGTAGGGGATTCCCCTTTATTCTTTTGCTGTTCCTATGGGAATAGTATTTACATTTGCACAGGCGAACAGCCGTATATTGTGCAAGTTTTTCAATAAGAAAGCATTTGCATTAGAATGCTATTTCAGGTATAATAATTCGAGTATAAGTCTG
>ULVL01048391.1_pt1 | contig 10384 bp, 5 predicted proteins | sample 1959381 | NCBI WGS metagenome assembly ULVL01 (sample SAMEA4835785, study PRJEB28245) | human gut metagenome | biome: gut microbiome; material: fecal sample | place: Denmark | collected 2008
TCTGCTGCGTCGAGCGCATCCGCCAGCGCCCCGCCGTCATGCCCCGGCACGACAATGCTCGTAATCGCCATATGCGCCTGCCCATCGTCGCAGAGGATGCGCACGCCGGGAATCTCCCGCAGCCGCGCACGCAGGCGGTCGCACAGCGCCAGCTCGTATTCCTCGATTTCCGCCCGGTGCGCCCGCACGAATTTCACCCCCGCGTACAGCCCCGCTATGCCGGGTAGGTTCACCGTGCCGCTCTCGTAGCGGTCGGGCAGCATGTCCGGCTGACGGACGCTCTCGCTCATCGAGCCGGTTCCGCCAAGCAGCAGCGGTTCAGGGTTCATGCCGTAGCTCAGCACAAGCAGTCCCGTGCCCTGCGGCCCCAGCAGCCCTTTGTGCCCCGGCATTGCCACCATGTCTGCGCACAGCACGTCTGGCGAAACGTCCGCCATCCCGGCCGTCTGCGCCGCATCCACCAGCAGGGGAACGCCGCGCTCCCGGCAGACCGCGCCCAGCTGTGCAATCGGCTGAATCAGCCCCGTGACGTTGCTGGCGTGGGCGATAATCACCAGTGCGGTTTTGCGGCTGATGACGCGGCGAAGAGAAGCAGGGGACAGGATACCGCGTTCATCCGGCGCAAGCATATGCACCGTGATTTCCCCGCGCGAAACGTAGCGGTCGAGCAGCCGCATGACAGCGTTGTGTTCCGCGTAGGAGCAGATGACCTCGTCGCCGCGCCGCAGTGTGCCGGAAATGGCGAGATTCAGCGCTTCGGTGCAGTTTGCGGTGAACAGAATTCGCTCCGGATGATGCACACCCAGCAGCCGTGCGGCTTCCTCCCGGCAGTGCTCCACCACCCGCCCAGCGCGCAGTGCCAGCCGATGCCCGCCGCGTCCGGGATTCGCGCCCATCTTCTCCTCTACGCCCGCCATCGCCCGAATGACCTCCGGCGGCTTCGGGAAGCTCGTCGCGGCATTGTCCAGATAAATCATCGACGCATTTCCTCCATCGTCCGCGAACCTCGGCGGGCGTTTTTTCATATTATTCTAATGGCGAAAAGGAGGCGGTAGAACCGATGAGGGAGGAGTTTTGCATTGCGGCGTTCCGCTCACGGCAGCAGGTGATGGCGTTTGAACGCGATTTGCGCCAGCACGGGGTTCGTGCGTCGGTGATGATTACGCCGCGCGCGGTGGCGATGGGGTGCGGGCTGAGCGTCCGCATCGAGCGGGAGGATTTGCGCCGCGCCGTGCAGGTGTATCGGGCGACGAATCCGGGCAACTTGATTGGCTTCTATGACGTGTGGCAGGAGCCGACAGGGCGGACGACTGTGCGCCCGGCGGGGATTGAGTAACGAAAAGCGCCGCCTGATTTCGCAATGAAACCAAGCGGCGCTATTGCTATGCAATTGTACCTTTTAGTGCAGCTTCCGGCACACCTTGATGATTTCCTTGCCCGTGACGGTCGATTCCTGCCCAAGCGCGTCGTGACCGTCCTTCATGCGGCGTGTAATGAGCAGCGTGTCGTCGTCCGGCGCTTCGATGTCGCAGTAGCCGAGGCGCAGCAGGTCGGATTCCTGCCGATGGCGCAGCTTGTTCGCGACGTATTTCTGCAGCGACTTGTCTTCGCGCCCCCACGGGAAGGCGCGGCGATTCCACGGGTCGTGGCAGCCGGTCAGCCCAACTTCGTCCCCATAGTACACCGTTGCGCAGCCCGGCAGCGCGCACAGCAGGTCGATGCAAAGCTTGTAGCGCCTCACAGCTAACTCGTACTCTTCCACGTTCAGGTGGACATGCTGCTGATCTGCCTTGCTCAGTTCCTGACATTCGCGTCCAGCGAGGATGTTCAGCGCACGGCAGCGGTCGTGGCTGCCGACGAGGTTCATCAGCGCGTAACGGAACTGCGCCGGGTAAACCTCCTCCTGATGGTGAATCAGGCGCACAAAGGTGCTGGCGGACGTTTTGCCCATCACAAAGTTGAGAATCGCCTCGCGCACGGGGTAGTTCATCACGCTGTCGAGCGTGTCGCCTGTGCAGTAGCAGCGCGTTTCGCCGTAAGCAACCTTGTTGCTCGCGTCCTCCCACACTTCGCCCAAGACAACGGCTTCCGGGTCGGCGGCCTTTGCGGCGGCGCGCAGCTTGCGCAGGAAGTCCACCGGCAATTCGTCCGCCACATCCAGCCGCCAGCCGCAGCTGCCCGCCTCAATCCAACGCGGCACAACACCCTCGTGCGGCTGGAACATGAACTTCTGGTATTCCGGATTGTCCTTGCGCAGCTCCGGCAGGGAGAGAATGCCCCACCATGCCTTGTAGTCTTCCGGATAGTGGTTGAAGGTGTACCAGTCGTAGTAGGGGGAGGATTGCCCCTGATAGGCGCCGAGCGTCGGATAATGCCCGAAGTGGTTGAAGTACACGCTGTCTTCGCCCGTGTGGGAAAATACGCCGTCGAGCATTACGCGGATGCCGACTTTCTTCGCCGCTTCGCACAGTTCGGTGAACTCCGTGTTCGTGCCGCACAGCGGGTCAACCTGCGTGTAGTCGCCCGTGTCGTAGCGGTGATTCGACCGTGCGCGGAAAATCGGGTTCAGGTAGATAATGTCGATGCCCATGTCCTTCAGGTAGGGCAGCTTCTCCTGAATGCCGGTCAGCGTGCCGCCGTAGAAATCCAGTTCCTGATACTTGCCGCCGCGCAGGTCGCCCACGCCCAGCAGCTCTTCGTCCCAGTTTTTGTGGACATAGCGGTCTTTGCGGTCATCAACGGCTTTTGTTGGCGCATGGCGGAAACGATCAGGGAAAATCTGGTAGATATTCGCCCCGTGGAAGGCTTCCGGCGTCTTGTAAGCCGGGTCGTAGAGCGTAATCTGGAAGGATTCCGGCTCGCCGTGGTCATACGCGACACCGACGCCGCCAAGTTTGTCCGGCTGGTTGCCATAGCGGATGGTGCGGCCGTCCTTGCGGTAAATCAGGAAGTAATACCAGAAAAGCCCCGGCGTGGTCGGCAGGGGAATGGCAACTTCCCAGACATGCTCAGCGGTCGGCAGCATGGTGTAGCAAAGTTCTTCCGTCATCCAAGTGCGCAGGACGACGCTCGTCGCTTCGTCGCAGTGCAGGCGAATCAGAACATTGCTGCCAGCCGGAGCAGGGCCGGACGGCGTGCGATAAAATTCGTTGTGGGAATCGTGCAGCAGCATGATATCCATCCATCCAATCATCAATAATTGCGGAAACACGGCAAAAAAGCCCGAAATGCTCCGGACTTTTGAACCGGGAGCACTGCGGATGGATATTTTTCCGCAGTGCTCTCAAAAATATGCAGTTTATACCTTGCGCTTGAGCGGGTCAAGATGCCAAATGGTGTCGTTGTACTCGCGAATTGTGCGGTCGGAGCAGAAAACACCGGACATTGCGGTATTGATGACCGCCATGCGGTTCCACTTGTCGCGGTCGGCATAATCCGCGTCGATGCGGCGCTGCGCCATCGAGTACGAGCCGAAGTCTTTCAGGACGAAGAACGGATCGGCCATGTTGCCCCAGTCGCCAATCAGCAGGCTGTGATACAAATCCTGCAGGGCGCTCGGCGCGTCCGGCAGCACGGTGCCGTCGATCATCTGGGTCAACGCCAGACGCAGTTCCTGATTCGTCTCAAAGATGGTCATCGGGTTGTAGTTGCGCTCACGGTACATATCCAGCACCGTGTCGGAACGCATACCGAAGATGTAGATGTTATCCATGCCGACCTGCTCGGAAATCTCGACGTTTGCGCCGTCCATCGTGCCGATCGTGATGGCGCCGTTCATCATGTACTTCATGTTGCCCGTGCCGCTGGCTTCCTTGGACGCGGTGGAAATCTGCTCGGAGATTTCGGTTGCCGGAATCAGCAGCTGCGCGCTGGACACGTCGTAGTTTTCGAGGAAGACGACCTGCAGCATCTTGCTGGCGCGCGGGTGCTTGGCAATCAGCGCGGACAGACCGTTGATGAAGCGGATAATCAGCTTGGCGCGGTTGTAGCCCGGCGCTGCCTTCGAGCCGAAAATGAACACACGCGGCCGCATGGTGAAGTTCGGGTCGTTGACGATGCGGTTGTACAGCACAAGGATGTGCAAAGCGTTGAGCATCTGACGCTTATATTCGTGCAGACGCTTGGACTGTGCGTCGAAGATGAAGTTCGGGTCAACGATTGCGCCCTGATGTTCTTTCAGGAAATTCGACAGGCGAACCTTGTTGTTGTGCTTAATCTTCTCAAACTGCTCGCGGAACGCCGCGTCGTCAGCATAGGGCGCAAGGTCATGCAGCAGCTCCGGATCTTTCACCCAGTCCGTGCCGATGGTGTCGCAGATAAGCTTGGTCAGTTCCGGGTTGCACGCCATCAGCCAGCGGCGATGCGTGATGCCGTTGGTAATTGCGCTGAACTTCTCCGGCATAACGAGGTAGAAGTCGTGGAACGTCTCCTGCTTGAGGATATCGCCGTGCAGCTTGCTCACGCCGTTGGTGGAGAACGTCATGGCAACGCACAGGTTCGCCATGTGGATGTAACCGTAGGCAATAATCGCCATGCGACCCACGCGCTCCGCTTCGCCGGGGAAGAAGTTCCACAGGCGCGCGCAGAGACGCTTGTTCATTTCCACCAGAATCTGATAGATGCGCGGCAGCAGGCTCTTCACCATGTCTTCCGGCCACTTTTCGAGCGCTTCCGCCATGATGGTGTGGTTGGTGTACGCCATCGTGCGGCTGACAATCTGCTGCGCTTCGTCCCAGCCGAGGCCTTCTTCGTCCATCAGCAGGCGCATCAGTTCCGGAATCGCCAGACCCGGATGCGTGTCGTTGATGTGGATGACGACCTTCTCCGGCAGCTTGCTCCAGTTCGTGCCGTTGAGCTTCTTGAAGTCCTTGAGGATGTACTGGAGGGTGGCGGAGGTGAAGAAATACTGCTGCTTCAAGCGGAGCAGCTTGCCTTCGTAGTGGTTGTCTTCGGGGTAGAGGATGTTGGAGATAGCTTCCGCCAGTTCCTTTTCCTCCGACGCCTGCACATAGTGGCCGTGGTTGAAGTCGCTCAGGTCAATGCGCTTCGGGGCGCGGGCGCTCCACAGGCGCAGACTGTTGACGGTGGAGGTGTCATAGCCCACCAGCGGCATGTCGTAGGGGACAGCCTCGACCGTGTTGTAGCCGACGTGACGGAACACCGTGCGGCCGTTCTCGTTGCCCATTTCAACGTGACCGTTGAAGTGCACCTCGCAGGCATCCTCCATTACGGGCATTTCCCACACGTTGCCGTTGCCCAGCCAGTAGTCCGGCAGCTCGACCTGCTGACCGTCCACAATCTTCTGGCGGAACAGACCGTATTCATAGCGGATGGAGCAGCCCATCGCGGGCAGGTCAAGGGACGCCAGCGAGTCCATGAAGCACGCTGCCAGACGGCCCAGACCGCCGTTGCCCAGCGCGGGTTCAGGCTCTTCCTGAAGCACCTTGTCCACGTCGATGTGCAGTTCGTCCAGCGCTTGCTTGTAGGCGTCGAGCGAGACGAGGTTCAGGATGTTGGTGTATAGGCTGCGGCCCATCAGAAATTCCACGGAGAGGTAAAATAGACGCTTGTTGTTGTTCGTCTTGCGTTCTTCGCGGGAAATCATCCATTTCTGCATGATCTGGTCGCGGACGGTGGAAGCCAGTGCGCGATAAATCTGTCCATTCGATGCTTCCTCGATGGTGCGGCCGTTATAGCGCTGCAGCTTGCCGATAATGGATGCCTTGATGGAGTCCTTGTCAAAAGATGTCGTAGGCATGGGAATCCTCCTTTTATTTGCAAAGGGCTTTCGTGGAATGCCGTTGAATGCCCTGCTTCGGAATCAAACATTGCGATGCAAAATCATTGTTTGCATTGCCGTCGTGTATCATACCACAGAAATGGGAAAATGACAAGTATGCTTCCCGCCAGCTTCCACGACAATTTGTCTAAAAACGCCCAAATCCGCCAAAGAACGCTGACGAAAAGTATCGAAAACAGCGAAAACCCATTGTTTTAGCAGCAAAAACCGGGCTGCACAAGGGTTCGCAGCCCGGAAATGCCTCCGCAAATAATTATGCCGATTATTGCAGCAGATACAAACAGGTTACATACAGCCCAATGCACAGCAGCAGCAGCCCGAAGGAAATGCTCACGCTCATGCTGCGGATGCCGCTGGAAACTTCACGGAAGGAAGCGTCCAGCACATACTCGAAGTCCGTGCGCATCGGGTGGCGGTGCAGAATCGTGCGGTTAAGCAGCCGCGCCAGTGCGTTCAGCGCGCGCCCCAGCGTGTAGGTGAAGCGGTTGCCGACTGGCACGGGCTTGCGCGTCTTGCGCATCCGGAAGATGGTCGCGCGGCTTGCCATCACGAGGTTTTCCGGCAGCTCCGCAATGAAGCGGAACACCAGCGTCAGCCCCTGCGGCAGCAGCGTCAGCAGCAGCGGACGGTAGACAGCGTTCTCCAAGTCGAGCTTCTCATTCCAACGGTTGACGTACAGGCGCACGCCGCCTTCGTCCTTGCGCGTCAGCAGCGGCAGGACAATCAGCAGATACACCGCCGCGCCGATGATGATGGAAATCGCCGCGCCCTGCAGATTCTCCGCCGAGAAGTACGCAATCGCTTCCTTCAGCGCGGGTACGCCGAAGAACGACGCACTCTTTGCCCCGAACGGCGTGAGCAGCAGCCCCGGCAGTGCGCCCAGGAAGGGGAGCGCCGCCGCACTGCCCAGCAGCGCAAACGCGGTTGTGCCGTTCATGTAGTGCGTCATGCCGTCGAATTCCGCCTGACGGGTCGGGTGCTTCTGCCAGAAAATGCAGATGTACAGCTTCGCCATGTACGCGACGGTCAGTCCGCCGCTGATGAGAAAGAGCACCTCAATCGCCTTGTAGCCCATCCACGCGCTGCCAGCTGCCTGCATTTCGCCAATCAGCTCCAGCAGCCCTTCGTGCAGCAGGCTCTTGCTGTTGTACCCGCTGCCCAGCGGCGGGATGCACGCAATGCTCAGCGCCCCCAGCAGGAACGCAATGTGCAGCAGCGGCTTTTTGCGCCCGAAGCCGCGGATATCATCAAGATTCAGCGCATGGAGGTTCATGTACACCACGCCCGCCGCGATGAACAGCGTCAGCTTGATGAGCGAGTGGTTCAGCATGTGCATCACGCTGCCATACGCCGCCAGCGTGCCTTCGTCGCCCAGCAGCACCATCACCGACAGCCCCAGCGTGATGAAGCCGATTTGGCTCATCGACGAGCAGGCGAGCGTTCGCTTGAGGTCGGTGGAGAACAGCGCCAGCAGTGCACCAAGGAACATCGTGATTGCGGCAAAAATCATCAGCGCATTGCCGAACGCGGCATTGCCCTGCATCAGGTTCGCACACAGCACAATCAGTCCGAATACGCCGGATTTGGTCAGGATGCCCGACAAAAGCGCCGACGCGGGTGCAGGCGCAACCGGGTGCGCTTTCGGCAGCCAGATATGCAGCGGGAACAGACCGGCTTTCGCACCAAAGCCGACCAGCGTCAGCCACACCGCGACGGTTACATCCTGCTGGCCCATGGCGGCGCGCAGGGACGCAAAGTCGAGTGTCCCCAGCTGATGCTGCAAGAGGAACAAGCCCATCAGCGTCGTCAGACCGCCGATGACCGCCACCGCAAGGTACGTCGCCGCCGCCCTGAGCGCGCCCGGCGTTTCCTCCTGCGCGACCCACGCATAGCTGGCGAAGGACATGATTTCAAAGAACAGGAACGTCGTGCCGAGGTTGTCCGAGAGGAACACGCCCAGCGTCGCACCGAGCGTCATCAGCGTGAAGAAGCTGTACCGCGCCTTGTTGCCGTGATGCTGGAAGTATTCTGGCGCAAACAGCCCCGTCATCATCCACATGAAGGCGGCGACGCAGCTGTACAGCCCGCGGAAGCCGTCCGCGCGCAGGTACAGCCCCAGCCCGCAGAAGCCGGGCAGGGCGACTTCGCCCTCCGGCAGGAACAGCAGCACTACGCTCAGCGCGAAAATCACAATGCCCGTGATGCTCACGAACCCGTTCATGGCGCGTTCATCCCGGCGGCCAAGCATATAGGCGATGATGGCGGCGAGGAAGGGCAGGAAGGTCAGCAAAATCAGAATCCACGATGTCATCTTTCTTTCCTCCTGTCCTTAAAAAATCACACCAGCGGAAATATTCCGCAGGAATGTCACCAGCGGCTGCGACCACAGCCCCAGACCTATCATCAGCGCGCACAAAATCCCCATTGGAAAGAGCATCATCCAGCTGGGGTCGAGCTTCTGCCCCGCCAATTGCGCCTGATCCGCGTTGAGCGGGCGGAAGTACATCGGCAGTGCGGCAGTGAAGAGGTAAATTGCCGTCAGAATGGCGGAGATGATGAGGCAGACAATCGCGACGGTTCCCATTGGCAGCTCCGTGGCGGACGCGGCGGTCAGCAGATTCCACTTGCTGACGAAGCCTGCCAGCGGCGGCGTGCCGACCAACGCAATGCTGCCCAGCAGGAAGATGCCGCACGTCGCAGGCATAATCCTGCTGTATCCGCGCAGATCCTGCACATACTCCTTGCCGGTCTTGATGAGAATCGCGCCCGCGCAGTAGAACAGCGTAATCTTAATCACGCCGTGAATCACCAGATGGCTCAAGCTGCCCGTCATGCCGTCGGGAGTCATCAGCGCCGCGCCCATGAGCATGTAGGATAGGTTGGAGATGGTTGAGTACGCCAGACGGCGCTTGAAGTGCTGCTCGCGAACCGCCATTGTCGAACCGAAGAGAATCGTGAAGCAGCTAAGCAGCAAAGCAACCGTCTGCGCCCACGTCCCGTAGAGGAACGACGCGCCGAAGGAGTAGTAAATCACGCGCAGGACAGCATACGCGCCCGCGTTGACGACCGCCACCGCGTGCAGCAGCGCTGTCACGGGCGTCGGGGCGACAGAAGCCGCCGGCAGCCATGCGTACATCGGGAAAACAGCCGCTTTCGTGCCGAAACCGACGAACGCCAGCAGGAACACGAATTTCAGCAGTTCTTCCATCCCGCTGATTTTTTCCGCGTCCAGCACGCCGCCGAGGACAAAGTCCGTTGTCGTGCCGTAGTAGATGATGAACACCAGCGCAATGAACGCCAGCGCCGCGCCGGAGATGGAGAAGGTGAGGTACTTGCGCCCTGCGCGGATGGACATGGTATCCTTCTTGTGGATGACCAGCGGCAGGGTGATCAGCGTCAGGCACTCGTAAAAGACGTAGAGAGAGAACAGGTTCGCCGAGAACGCGACGGCCAGCGTGACGGCGTAGCTCATCGTGTAGTAGCTGAAGAACGTGTTCGGACGCTCCTCGTGCTGCATGTACTCAAAGCCGTACAGCGACGCCAGCGGCCAGAGGATGGATACCAGCCCTGCGAAAATGCAGCTCATGCCGTCCACACGGAACGCAAGCGCCAGCTCGCTGTTCATGTGGCAGAGAACGTAGGTGGTATCCGTGCGGGTGAGCAGCAGCACCCACGTCAGGATGCTCGTTGCCAGCACGATGGTTTCAACGTAGATTCCGCGGGATTTCGCGCTGGAAAAGCGCATCAGTCCCATTGCCGCGCCGCCAAGCATGGGCAGCGCGATGGTCAAGAATAACAGCATATGCGCTTCCTCCTTACAGCAGTGCGGTCAAAATGGGGGAAAGAAGGTCGGTCAGCAGCGACGGGAACATGCCCAGCGCCACTGACAGCACCGTCAGCACCAGCATGGGAATGAGCATCGACGCGGACGCTTCGCACTTTTCGCCGACTTGCGCGTCTTTTCCGGGGAAGAAGCCGCGTAGAACAATCGGCATCAGGTAGCCAGCCGTCAGCAGGGCGGAGAGCAGCAGCACAACGGGCCCAAACCAGTTCAGCCATGAAGCCACGCCCGTCATGGCAAGGCTGCCCTGCGCCAGCTCCCACTTGCTGAAAAAGCCCAGACACGGCGGAATGCCAATCAGCCCAAGGCTTCCGATTGCGAAGCACCACATCGTGACCGGCATCCGCTTGCCGATACCGCGGAGGGCATCCACCTGCGTTTCGCCTGTTTTCAAAATGACTGCGCCAGCGCCCATGAACAGCACGTCCTTGACCAGCGAGTGGCACACGACGTGCAGCATGGCGCCGAGCAGCCCCAGCGGATGCAGCGTGCTCAACCCGAACACGACGTAGCTCACCTGACTGACCGTAGACCATGCCAGCCGCTTTTTGAGGTGATGCTCCCGGTACGCCAGCAGCGAACCGATGAAAACCGTCAAGAGCGAGAGCGCCATCAGCGCCGTCTGCACCCACGTTCCGCGCAGGTTCTGTGCGCCGAGGAAGCAGTAGATGACGCGCAAAAGACCCAGCACGCCCGCTTTCGTAATGACGCCGGACAGCACCGCCGACGCCGGGGAAGGCGCG
>ULVL01002710.1_pt1 | contig 10355 bp, 9 predicted proteins | sample 1959381 | NCBI WGS metagenome assembly ULVL01 (sample SAMEA4835785, study PRJEB28245) | human gut metagenome | biome: gut microbiome; material: fecal sample | place: Denmark | collected 2008
TGAGATTGGGAACCGGCAGACACAAAGAATAACCCCTAAAAAACCAAACTACGGAGGTAAACATTCTATATGGCGCGTATAAGCGGCGTAGACCTGCCCAGGGAAAAAAGAGTTGAGATCGGGCTGACCTATATCTACGGTATCGGTCGCAGCACCGCTCAGAACATCCTTCGCGAGACCGGCGTTAACCCCGACATCAGGGTCAAGGATCTGTCCGAATCGGATGTTAACAAATTGAGAGAGTACATTGATCATCACTGCAAGGTAGAGGGCGACCTCAGGCGTGAAGTCTCCATGAACATCAAGAGGCTCATCGAAGTCGGCTGCTATCGCGGCGTTCGTCACCGCAAGGGCTTGCCCGTTCGCGGTCAGAGCACGAAGCAGAACGCACGCACCCGCAAGGGTCCCAAGCGTTCCGCCGGTAAGGCTAAGAAATAATCAAGGAGGAGAATTGAGCAATGGCAAGGTCAACAAAGACTACAAAGAAGCTTGCTTCCCGCAAGCGTCGTGAACGCAAGAACATTGAGCGCGGTCAGGTTCACATTCGTTCTTCCTTCAATAACACCCTCGTAACCGTTACCGATCTTAACGGCAACGCAATCTCTTGGGCATCCGCAGGCGGCCTCGGCTTCCGCGGTTCCCGTAAGAGCACTCCGTTTGCCGCACAGATGGCAGCGGAAACCGCAGCAAAAGCTTCAATGGAACACGGCATGCGTATCGTTGAAGTTTACGTCAAGGGCCCCGGCGCAGGTCGTGAATCTGCAATCCGCGCGCTCCAGGCTGCAGGTCTTGAAGTCAACATGATCAAGGACGTCACCCCCATTCCTCATAATGGCTGCCGTCCTCCCAAGCGTAGAAGAGTATAAGGAGAGCAAACGATTATGGCAAGATATACTGATTCCGTTTGCAGACAGTGCCGCAGGGAAGGCACCAAACTGTTTCTTAAAGGCGATCGCTGCTACAACGAAGCAAAGTGCGCTGTTATGAAGCGTCACACTCCTCCGGGACAGCACGGTCAGGCAAGGGCTCGCAAGGCTTCCGAATACGGCACCCAGCTCCGTGAAAAGCAGAAATGCCGCAGAGCATACGGTGTTCTCGAGTCCCAGTTCCGCAAGTACTATGATATGGCAACGAACATGCAGGGCGTTACCGGCGAAAATATGCTGTGCCTGCTTGAGCGTCGCCTTGACAATGTTGTTTATCGCCTCGGTCTCGGCGCAAGCCGTGCACAGGCTCGCCAGTGGATCACCCATGGTCACATCCTCGTTGACGGCCATAAGGTTGACATCCCCTCTTACCTCGTAAAGCCCGGCCAGAAGATCAGCGTTCTTTCAAAGAGCTTTGATGTTGAATTCTTCAAGGGCGTGAGGGAACAGGGTGCCGATAAGCCCATTCCCAAGTGGCTTGAGCTTGATGCGGCAAACCTCAGCGGTACAGTGGCAGCAATGCCCCAGCGTGATGATATCGACCTCACCATTGAGGAACACCTCATTGTTGAGTTCTATTCAAGGTAATCATCACGGCTACCCTGATCTATCAGTTACTTTTTTTCAAGAGAGGGGAGAGATTTGATGTTTGAAATTGAAAGACCTAAGATCGAGTGCAAGGAGCTGAACGACTACTACGGATGCTTCGTTGTTGAACCGCTTGAGCGCGGTTTCGGCACAACTCTCGGCAACTGCCTGCGCAGAGTTCTTTTGAGCTCAATGCCGGGCGCGGCTGCTTCTTCCGTCAAGATTGACGGTGTGCTTCACGAGTTTTCAACCATTCCCGGCGTTAAGGAAGACGTTACGGAAATCATCCTTAACATTAAGGAACTTCGTGTGAGATTGCTCGGCGAAAGCAGCAGCGTGCATGTAGTCATCGATGCCAAGGGCGAAGGCAAAGTTTTTGCAGGAGATATTATCCACGATGCCGATGTTGAAATCATCAATCCCGATTTGCACATCGCAACGCTTTCCGAGGGTGCAAACCTCTATATGGACATTGTTCTTGAAAAAGGCAAAGGCTATGTTTCTGCCGAAAAGAACAAAAAACCGAACATGCCAATCGGCGTGATCGCGATTGACTCCATATTCACCCCCATCACCAAAGTCAACTTCCGCGTTGAAGATACTCGTGTCGGTCAGGTTACCGACTACGACAAGCTCACGCTTCAGGTCTGGACAGACGGAAGCATCCGCCCCGAAGAGGCAGTCGGCATTTCTTCAAGGATCATGTTCGACCACCTTTCACTGTTCACGAACCTTACCGAAGGTGTGCAGAACATTGAAATTGTCGGCGATGAAGAGCCTGACGGCAAAGAAAAGATATACGATATGGCGATCGAAGAACTCGATCTCTCGGTTCGTTCGTATAACTGCCTCAAACGTGCCGGCATCAACACCGTTGCGGAGCTCGTTGAACGCGACGAGGAGGAAATGATGAAGGTGCGCAACCTCGGCAGAAAATCTCTCGAGGAAGTGCAGCTCAAACTTGCTGCGCTGGGTCTCTCTCTGCGCGAAAGCGAAGAATAATTCGCAAGCTGATATGATCAACGATAGCATCAGCGATTTTAATAGGAGGAAATAATATGCCTAACCGTAAGCTTAATAAAGCCACCGACCAGCGTGACGCAATGCTTCGCAACATGGTAACTGCATTCCTTTGGAACGGCAAGCTCGTGACCACCGAATCGCGCGCAAAGGAAGTTCGTCCCATTGCAGAGAAGCTCATCACCCTGGCAGTGTCCGAATATAAAAATACCGAAACCGTCACCAAGACGAAGATTGAAACCAACGACAAAGAGCAAACCACTCGAACCGAAGTCGAGAAGGTTATCGATAAGCCTTCAAAGCTCCACGCCCGCAGGCAGATCATGGCTTACCTTTATGACATTCCCCTCACCAGGGAGTCCAAGGAAAGTGCAAAGGATTTCCGCAAACGCGTTCGTGAAACTCCTCATCCCGTTGTTGAGAAGCTCTTCCGTGAGCTTGCTCCCAAGTATGACGGTGTAAAGGGCGGCTATGTTCGCATTTACAAGCTCGGACCCCGTCGCGGCGACGGTGCGGAAGTTTGCATGCTCGAGCTCAAATAATCGTTTGGGTTACACTCTGTTCAATTGAATATTTGCGGGGAATGTGATTGTTCGTTTTCCGTGAATTCGGCGGGATGCCGGGCTTTTGTCCGGCATCCCCTTTTCGTTTATGCATGTAATTCAATGCATATGCAGTCGGCGTCCCGATTTTGAAATAAACAAATTTTTTTGAAAACCGTGTCAAAAAAACGCTGCTTTTGCTTTACATACACGATTCAATCTGTTAAAATAAAAGGTGCGACATAAATAACTTACTGCACATGCAAGAGCAGGTGTGCGTTTTTGGCTGTCGTGCAGCATACGGCTGCATCGGCGGAGTATAAAGCACAGCACAGAAAGGAAAGAGCAAGTGGATACCGAATTCGCAGTCCGCATGGTTGACATAACCAAGCATTTCGGCACAATAACTGCAAACAAAAACGTTTCTTTGGACATTCGCAAGGGAGAGATCCTATCCCTTTTGGGTGAAAACGGAAGCGGCAAAACGACTCTGATGAATATGCTTTCCGGCATTTATTACCCGGACGGCGGCAGTATCTATGTGAACGGAACGCGTGTTGATATTCGCTCTCCAAAGGATGCGTTCAAGCTTCATATCGGCATGATTCATCAGCATTTTAAGCTTGTTGACGTTTTTACGGCAACGGAAAACGTTAAACTGGGCTTAAAAGACAGTATATCCGCTGTGCGCAAAAGCATTGTTGAAATCTGCAAAAAATACTCATTTGCAGTCGATCCGGACAAAAAGGTCTATGAAATGTCCGTTTCGGAAAAACAAACACTTGAAATTGTTAAGGTGCTTTATCGCGGAGCGGATATTCTTATTCTTGACGAACCGACTGCCGTTCTGACGCCGCAGGAAACCGAGGCGTTGTTTAAAGTTATGCGTGCAATGAAGGCGGACGGAAAAAGCATTGTTATCATCACACACAAATTACACGAAGTCTTGGAAATTTCGGATAGAGTTGCCGTTTTGCGCAAGGGCGAATACATCGGCGAGGTTGAAACTTCAAAAACCGATGCTCAAAGCCTTTCGGATATGATGGTCGGTCATGCCGTAACATTGAATATCGATCGTCCTGAAGTCGGCTATTCTGTCCCGCGTCTTTTTGTAAAGAATCTGACCGTTAAGGATAATCTCGGAGTCACGAGACTCGACAATGTAAGCTTTACGGCCAACAGCGGCGAAATTCTTGGTGTTGCGGGCATCAGCGGAAGCGGGCAAAAGGAACTGCTTGAAGCAATTGCGGGACTTTGCAGGACTGAACCCGGTTCTTCCGTTATGTATGTTAATCCGCGCAACGATGAAGAGGAGGAACTCTGCGGTCTGTCGCCGGAACTTATTCGCGACCTCGGGGTGAGCCTTGCATTCGTGCCGGAGGACAGGCTCGGAATGGGTCTTGTCGGCAGCATGAATATACCCGATAACATGATGCTGCGCAGTTATAAGGACGGAAAAAGCTGCTTTGCGGACAGAAAAAAACCGCGTGAGCTTGCGCAGAAGGTCGTTGACGAACTTGGCGTTCTGACTCCGGATCTTGATACACCGATAAGAAAGCTTTCCGGCGGCAACGTGCAAAAAATTCTTGTCGGGCGCGAACTTTCGTTTAACCCGTCGCTCCTTATGGCGGCTTATGTTGTTCGCGGACTGGATATCAACACGTCCTATGCAATTTACGGGCTGCTGAACGATCTTAAGAAAAAGGGCGGCGCAGTCATTTTTGTCGGTGAAGACCTCGACGTTTTGCTTGAGCTTTGCGACAGGATACTTGTGCTTTGCGGCGGCAGGGTCAGCGGAATTGTTGATGCAAGAAAGACTCAAAAGAACGAAGTCGGACTTTTGATGACAAACCTTGGCTCGGCCGACAGCTCAGCCGAGTGATTCGGGCAAAAAGATAACGAAAGGCAGGAAAACAGAATGCTCCGTATTCAAAAGAGAACCGCGCTGCCGGTTTGGAAGAGTTGGCTTATTCGTGCGATTGCAATAATTATCGCGCTCGTTCTTAACGGCGTGCTTATTTACGGGCTTACAAAAATGAACCCTGTGAAGGTGTATGCCACAATGTTCAACGGTGTTTTCGGCACTGAAAGAAGAATCTGGAACACGATTCGCGATATTTCAATGCTGCTGTGCATCGGGATCGGACTTGCCCCCGCATTTAAAATGAAATTCTGGAATATCGGCGCAGAGGGTCAGATCTTGCTCGGCGGCATTGCAGCTGCGGCGTGCATGATGTATTTTGACAGTCTGCCGAACGGACTGCTGCTTGTTGTGATGTTCCTTGCTGCGGCAGCGGCGGGCGGATTCTGGGCGTTCATTCCGGGAATTTCAAAAGCAAAGCTGAACACAAACGAAACTCTGTTCACACTGATGATGAACTATATTGCAATTCAGCTTACGTCATTTTTCGTTACTTTTTGGGAGAATTCCTATGGTTCCAACATCGTCGGAACGATCAACCTTGAATCACACAAGGGATGGTTCCCGGACGTTTTCGGGCAGATGTACGGACTTAATGTCATTATCGTTGCGGTTCTTGCCGTAACAATGTACTTCTATCTTAAAAGCACAAAGCACGGGTTTGAAATTGCTGTTGTCGGCGAGAGCCACGACACGGCGCGGTATGCTGCAATCAATGTTCCTGCCGTAACCGTCCGCACGGTCACACTTTCCGGCGCAGTATGCGGCATTGCCGGTTTTCTTGCGGTTGCGGGACAGGGACACACGATTTCAACGAACACGGCGGGCGGACGCGGCTATGTGGCAATTATCGTTGCGTGGCTTGCAAAGTTTAACACGCTTGTGATGATTCTTGTTTCCTTCCTTATCGTTTTCCTCGAAATGGGCGCACGCGAAATAGCGTCAAAGTTCAACATCAGCGATAATCTTTCGCAGGTCAGCACGGGTATCATCCTTTTCTTCATCCTCGGAAGTGAATTTTTCATCAATTACAAGGTTGCTTTGCGTGAGAAGGACGGCGCAAAGCAGTCGGCGGAATGAGCCGCGCGGAGCAGACACGGCAATAAAAACTGAAAGGGCAAAACAAAATGAAACAATTGATTATGCTAATCCAGGCGGCCGTATCGTTCGGCACGGTCATAATGTTCGGCTCCGCAGGCGAGATTCTGACGGAAAAATCCGGCAACCTTAATCTTGGTGTTCCGGGCATGATGTATCTCGGCGGCATTGCAAGCCTTGCGGGTTCGTTCTTCTATGAACGTGCCTGTGATGCAGCAGGCAAAGTTCCGAGTTCGTTCATGCTGATTCTGATCGCGCTTGTGTGTGCCTTTGCAGCGGCAGCAGCGGGAGGATTCATCTTCAGCTTTCTCACAACAACGTTGCGCACTAATCAAAACGTCACGGGTTTGACGCTTTCGATTTTCGGCGCGGGCATTGCGAATTTCTTCGGAGGTTCCCTCAACAAGCTTGCAGGCGGTGTCGGTCAGATAAGCGTTGAAAGAACCAGCAGACTCTTCCGCGCAGAGGTTTTCGGTTGGCTGCCGCTTCCCGAAACTTTGAAGCAGATGTTCTTTGATTACGGTTTTATGGTTTACGCCGCAATCATAATCGCAATACTTGTTCAAATATTCCTCAAACGCACCAATCGCGGACTCAATCTCAGGTCCGTTGGTGAAAGCCCTGCAACAGCGGATGCTGCCGGTATAAATGTCACCCGTTACAAGTATCTTGCAACCTGTATCGGCGGCGGAATAACCGGGCTCGGCGGCGTTTACTATGTTATGGACTACATCAAGGGAACATGGGCAAACGACGGAACGATTGAAAACCTTGGCTGGCTTGCGGTTGCGCTCGTTATTTTTGCAACATGGAAACCCACCCGTGCAATATGGGGCTCCTACCTTTTCGGAATCTTTTTCTGGGCATACCTTCTGATCGCTTCCGGATTGACAAGGCGGTCACAGGAGTTGTTCAGGATGCTGCCCTATATCGTTACAATAATCGTACTCATTATTGTTTCGCTGCGCAGGAAAAAGGAGGACCAGCCCCCGGCAGCCCTCGGCCTGTCTTATTTCCGTGAGGAACGCTGAAAAATACACTCAATTACACAAAATTAAAAGTATAGGTTCGGGAGTTTTCGGAATGAATGACTTTGAGCCGAAAATTCCCGAATTTCTGAGGCAGAGCGTCACTCAGTTCGATTTCGGATTTTACTGAAAATATTCACATTTTGTACATAAATTGAGCGGAATTATCGTTGATTTTTGCGCATAGGTTTGGCATAATAAGGTAAAGATCGGCGGTTTTGACGTCCGAATGACGGTGAGCGGATCTTCTGCCGTGCAGCTGCGGCGAAAAACAAAAAGAAAAACAAGATGGAACGGAGAAAAACAATGGGATTCAAAAATGACAGCGTATACAGAACGAGACGGATACTCTGCCTTGTTATTTTTGTTCTGCTGCTTTCAATTATTGTTGTGTGTATATCGATCGCCTGCCGCGGAACATGTGCAAACCACGGCGATTCGCACGGCCCGGCGAGCGCAAAGCCGTCCACACCGCAGCCTGCGGTCACGGATACGCCCGCATTGCAAACGGAACCTGCTCAGACGGATAATCCTCCGGCAACTCAAACGGCAGAAACCCCGGCTCCTTCCGACGGAATCCCGCTTGTTGTTACGGAAGGTGACATGAATGCCGTCATGGCAAGACTGGAGCAGCTTAAAACACTTCCTTCGGACAAAACGATCATCCTGCTTGACGTTGGACACGGCGGATTTGACCCCGGTTCGATCGGACTTGATACGGGAGTTCATGAAGATGAACTGAACCTTCAGGTTGCACGGTTCGTTGCACAAAAATTAGGCGAAAAAGGTTACTATGTCTTTATGACACGCATGGGCTCATATGCCGTTGCGGAGACCAAAAACGAGGATATGCGCCTGCGCAAAGAGTTCATGAAACTCGATATTTTCGATGCTGCAATCAGTATTCACATGAATTCGTACCCGGACGATCGCAGCGTTGACGGCACACGGCTCTTCTACTACAAAGAGGGCACCAAAGGACAGACGCTTGCAACAATTATCCTTGACGAAATCTGCAAAGCAACGGGGCAGCGCAATCGCGGGACAAGCAGCGGAGATTTGATGGTTGTACGCGAGCCTGTCGCGCCGAGCGCACTCGTTGAATGCGGATTCATTTCCAATGCAAATGAGGAGCGTTTGCTCGCAAATCCAAATTATCAGGAAAAGCTTGCTCAGGCGGTCGCAGACGGTGTTGAAAAGTTCTTTAACTCCGACACTTGAGGCCGGTAATGCAGATATTACTGAAATGATGAAGAATCACGAAAAATCCGCGCAGAAAAAACTGTGCGGATTTTTGATTAAGTCACGTTTATAACACTTTATTCCACAAAATTCGTCCCATACCGCCATTTTTTGCCAAATTTGCAAATGACGAAAAACAAACACAATCAAAAAGCAATTGCTAAGCCGAGCTGAAAACGATAACTAACAGAGTAAAAACAAAATTAATATTGCAATACGAGAATAAACAGTAAAATCGAAACGAAAAACACTGTCGTTTTATCCCGCTGCAACCGGATTGAAAATGCGGTGAAATCAACAAATTTTGCGATTCGGGTTGCATTTTTTGAGATATGTGTTATAATGTATACGATGCGTTGAGTAAGGGGTGCGATCAGGGGCACGGAGCAGCGCATCAAAAAGCACAAACGGCTGACGGCTGAGCCGCCGCCGGAAACGAAGTCCCCGCTTTTGTGCGATCGGGCGGGGAGCCGCAGGCATCGGGCGCACGGTGCAAACGGCAAACCAAGTGCATTTGTTAGAAAGACAGATGGGAAGGAGGCAGTATGAAAAAGCTGTTATCGGAAGCAGCAATTCGTGCAAAACGTATTTTTCTTGCAATCGCATCATTCTTCAGCACATTGTGGGCAAAGGTTCTTTCAACATTCCGAAAGAGCAAAAACGCTGAAGCAAAAACAACGTATTCACTCAACAACAAAAGCTCCGCGGGAGGAGCGGGCAAACATGTTTCCGCCGCAGGAGGCAAGGTGCTTTCATTCTTTAAGAGACTGCCTGCTCTTGCAGTGAAATACAGGCTTGCAGTATCATGTATCATGGTCGTCATAATCGGCGCAATCGTTATCGGCGTTGCGCTGGGCGGCAAATCTTCAAAAACTTTCAAGGGCGATCAGCAGGCTCTGCACTCGAGTGACAACCCGGCGGCGGTCACCCAATCCCCTCAGAACACCGAACCGGGATCCACCGATGACCCGGGTGCAGCGATGGAGCAGCCCGGCGATACCGACCCGACCGAAACCACGACACCTCAGGCAACGCATAACATCTATATCACTCCCGTGCCGATCATTTCAATGCGTCCCGTTGACGAAACAAAGGACGTTGCGAAAGCAGGAGAGCACAACGATGTGATTCCCGATGTTCAGGAAAGGCTCATGATCCTTTGGTACATGGATCAGGATGAACCCACGGATTATTTCGGAAATATAACAAAAAATGCATTGCGCGTATTCCAGCGCAGGAACGAACTTGAGGTCACGGGCAGACTTGATCCCGCAACATACGGACTGCTTATGTCGAATGATGCAAAGGCATATCTCTGCATGATCGGCGATTCGGGACAGGATGTTGTTGCTGTCAAGCAAAGACTTTACGAACTCGGCTATGTCGATACGGAGGACGGCGGGTTTGATGAAGCGATGGAAGCCGGCGTAAAGGAATTCCAGGCGGCAAACAATCTTTCCGTTGACGGAAAAGTCGGAAGAAACACAAAAGAAGCTCTTTATAACCCGGAATGCGTTCCGAAAGCGTTTAACATCGGCGATTCGGGCGACAACATCCTGCTCTATCAGAACAGGCTTCAAAAACTCGGTTATCTCACAACGGAGCCCGACGGCATCTACGGAACCGATACTCAGATGGCGGTTCGCAGGTTCCAAGAGCAGAATTCGCTTATTGCGGACGGCTATCTCGGACCTATCACGAGGGATACGCTGATGAGCGATGACGCAGTCGGCAATGCGCTCAGCTACTCCATGCACGGGTCGGATGTTAAAAATGTTCAGCAGAGACTGTATGAGCTTAACTATCTCCGCGCAAAGAATATCAACAGCTACTACACAAGCCTTACCGAAAAAGCCGTGAAGCTTTTCCAAAAAAATAATGGACTTACCGTTGACGGCAAAGTCGGAAGGCATACCATGAACGTTCTGTTTTCCGATGATGCGGTGCGCGCCTCCTCCCCGGTAACGGATGGCGGAACCGGAGGCGGCGG
>ULVL01006701.1_pt1 | contig 10315 bp, 9 predicted proteins | sample 1959381 | NCBI WGS metagenome assembly ULVL01 (sample SAMEA4835785, study PRJEB28245) | human gut metagenome | biome: gut microbiome; material: fecal sample | place: Denmark | collected 2008
ATGGGCGCACTCGGCGCGGCGGAATACGCAAGACAAAAGGGCTTGGCTCAATAAGGAGGCTAATATGATTTCAACGACATTGTCCGCTTTGAGCGGTGGCGCAATTGCAGGAATCGTCATCGGAAGCGTTGCAGGCGCAATTCTTCTTCTCTTCTTGCTTTTGTTTATCGTATACATCTTCAACCTCGACTCGAAACTTCTTGTGCTCGTGCAAAAATTCCTTCAAAAATTCTACGACAAGCGCAAGAGAAATCGTCATCTTGAATAATCATGAAACTTTACGATTCCACAATTTCAAAAACGCTTGAACTTGCGGGAAGCGAACTTCAATCGCTTCCCGTTTCTTCGAGCCGAAAAAACCTTGACGAAAAAGTTTTTATCTTCCCCGACGACAGCGCGGTGGAACTTGGCGCAACCGGCAAAGATTCGAGCTATCTCATCGCCTACACCACCGACGAAAAACTTGTGAGCAAGGACGAAATCCTGCTTCGCGGCAAGGACATAAAAGACCTGTCGGGCGACGTCCCTTTTGCGCGAATCGCAATAATTCTGCTTGACGAAAACGCCGAGCAATCCTTTGACAAAGAACAGCACGCCTACCGCATTTTGCGCGATATCGAATACAAACGCTACAAGGTCAATCCCGACGGATATATGATACGCGTCAACACCAATCAACTTCGAGAAGGCGCAAGAGTGTCGAAAGAAGCAAAGGCGCAAGGCATATCTTTTTCGGACATCGGCTACGTCTTGCAAAACGCCTACAAACAGGACAAAACCGTCAAAGCGGTCAAGCAAATATTTATCACCGACGAAAACTTCGACTTCAAATCTTTCGAGCAAACGGCAAAGCTCAACGAAGGCATAACCGTCACTCTCGACCATATCCTCAAAAATCTAAAAATGGATTGCGCAACCTGTTCTTTCAAGGACATATGCGACACGGTTGAGGGCATGCGCGACGTTCACAAAAGAGAAGAATATAAGTTTTAATTTCACAAAACAACGGTTTAACACAGCAAAAGACGCATATAAAATGCGTTTTTTGTTATATCGTTTGATTTTCCGTTTAAGAAACCACAATTGAAATCATTGGATATTTTTGGCAAATCCTTGCTTTCAACGCCGCAAAACAATCATTCGATACCGTCGAAAAAGTCTATGAGTTTTGCAAGTTTTTGCTCGGCGGTAAGTTTGTTGACTTCAAATATCATTGAGGGCGGAATGGTGGTTGTAAGCACCACGCTTCCGCTGTTTTTGGCAACCGCGTTCATAAGACTTTCGTTTTTGAAGATGTCGGCGTCGTAGAAATTTACTCCCGCTCCGTTGCGGTTGATGACGATTCTCGACACGTCGTAATTGGACGCGAGATTTTTCAAAAGCGCGATATTGATAAGATTTTCAAGCGGCAAATCCACTTCGCCGTACACCTCGCCGAGTTCCTTGACGAGCGAATCTCTTGCGCTCTTTGACGCAACCTTTGATATTTGCTTGTACACCCTCAACTTGTCGCGACCGGATATATAGCTGTCGCTGATGAACGCCGCCGCGTCCACCTTCATTTCCACGTCGCGTTCGGGCTTCTTGACGACGCCCGTCTTTATCTCTTGCACCGCTTCGTCAAGCAATTCCAGATACATCTCGTAACCGACTTTTTCGATATGCCCGCTTTGCTCCGCGCCCAAAATGTTACCCGCGCCTCTTATGGACAAGTCGGCAAGCGCAACTCTGAATCCGCTGCCTATCTCGGTGTTTTCAAGCAGCGAATCCAACCTCTTTTGCGCGTTTTCGGTGATAGTACCGTTTTCGGGAACGGTGAAATATGCGTGTGCCAAAACGCCCCGTCTGCCCACTCTTCCCCTCAACTGGTAGAGCTGCGAAAGTCCGAAGCGACCGCTGTCTATGACGATAAGCGTGTTTGCGTCGGGAAGGTCTATTCCGTTTTCGATAATCGTGGTTGACACAAGCACGTCGAATTCTTTGTCGTAAAATGCGCTTATGCGTTGTTCGAGTTGACCGGGAGCCATTTGTCCGTGAGCGGTGATAACCCTTGCGCCCTCGCACATTTGACGGATTCTGCTTGCAAATGCGTCGAGCGCGTCTATATCGTTGAGAAGCACGAGCGTTTGTCCGCCCCTTGCAAGTTCTCTTGTGATTGCGTCCTTGCAAAGCGCGTCGCTGTAACCCACCACGTATGTTTGAATGGGTAGCCTGCCTCTCGGTGCGGTTTCCAGCATGGATATATCTCTGACGCCCGTGAGCGACATATTAAGCGTGCGCGGAATTGGCGTTGCCGAGAGCGTAAGCACGTTGACGAGCGGATATTTTTCTTTCAGTTTCTCTTTGTGTTCAACGCCGAAACGCTGCTCTTCGTCAAGCACCAACAGCCCCAAATCGTGAAATTCGACGTCTTTTGCAAGCACTTTGTGCGTTGCGATAACCATGTGCGTGGTGCCGTCTTTTAGTTCTTTGAGAAGTTGTTCGTTTTCCTTTGACGATTGAAGTCTTGTGAGCAATCCGCATTTTATGCCGAAAGGTTCGAGGCGTTTGACAAGATTTTCATAATGCTGTCTTGCAAGTATCGTAGTCGGCGCAAGCAACACCGCCTGTTTCGAGTCGAGAACGGTTTTGAACATCGCTCTGAACGCAACTTCCGTCTTGCCAAAGCCCACGTCGCCAACAAGCAACCTGTCCATAATTCGTCCGCTTTCCATATCGTTTTTGATATCGGCAATCGCTTTGAGCTGGTCGGGAGTTTCCTCGTATTCGAAATTGTCCTCGAATTCCTTTTGCCACACGGTGTCGGGACTGTATTTAAATCCGCGTTGCTTTTCGCGCTTTGCGTATAGGTCGACGAGGTTGATTGCAAGTTTGCGCACGGATTTGCGCACCTTTTCCTTTTCTCTCTCGAACTCTTTGCCGCCGAGCTTGTTGAGTTTGGGGTGCTCCTCTCCGACAAACTTTTGCAGATTGTTCATCTGGTCGGTTGCAACGTAAAGCGTATCGCCGTCGCGATATTTAAGGACGATGTATTCTTTTTCGAAATCGCCCGTTTTGAGAATGGTCGTCCCCTCGCAAATGCCCACGCCGTGAATTTTGTGCACGACGTAATCGCCGGGCTTGGGCGAAAGAGCTTGCTCGGTTGCCTTGACGGCAATTTCGCTCGTGCGGCGTTTGCCTATGCACTCGCTCGTGCCGATAAGACAGGCTTTGACCGCCAGATATATAAAACCTGTTTCCACTTGAAGCGGAGTTGCCAAAACGCTGCCTTCGTCGTTGCCGTCCTCGCTGTAAGTTGCGTATATCTCGTATTCTCTGAGGCTCTCGACGATGTTTTTCGCCTGTTCTCTGCCGCCGCACGCCATAACTACCTTCGTGCCGTTGAGGATAAAGTTTTTCAGATCCTGAACGATGGTGTTGGGATCGAGATAGTATTTCGTTACGGGACGAGTTTTAGGCTCGATGATATATTTCGGCTCGAACAGTCTGTTGTCGAGAGAAAGCGAGGCAAATCCCATTTTTCTCAAAAAGATGAGTTGTCGTTTGACCTCGTGTGCGGTTATGCACACCTCTTTATGCTCGGGCAAAATCTCTGCGCCTTCGCACAACGTTTTTATGCGCCCGGCAAACTCTTTTTCGAGAATTTGCAGCTTGTCGGCAACAACTCTCGGCTCGTCGAAAATCACAAGCGTCGGCTTGTCGTCGTCAAAAAAGTCGAAAAGACTTTGCGTGCAACTCTTCAAAAAGGGCAACGCCCAAACGCTCGACGCGTCGCATGCGCCCACGCTCAACAATTCTTTTGCTTGCTGCGCGTTTTTGTTTTCGGGATGCAAAGAGAGCTTTTCCCTTGCAAATTCATAGCCCTTTTCGTCAAGCAATATATCGCTTGCAGGCGCAAAATTTACGCTTTGCACCTCGTTGGACGCAAGCATGCTTTCAACGTCTATAACCTTGATGTTTTCAACAAGCTCGTCAAAGAAATTAATTCTGTACGCAACGCCCGAAATATCGCAAACGTCCACGATATCGCCTCTGACGGCAAAATCGCCGACGTCTTGCACCATCGCCTGACGTTTGTACCCGGCAAGCGCAAGTTTGTCGGCAAGAACTTGCGGAGAAATCACGTCTTCTTTTTTTACGCAAACGGTGTATTTTTCGACAAGCTCTCTTTTGGGGAAAAGCTGCAACAAACTGTCCGCCGCAGTAACCACGACGTCAACCTCGCCGCACGCAATATCTTTAAGCGCACAAATACGCTCGCGCATACCCTGCGCCGAAAAGCCTTTTCTTGCAATCAACACGTCGTCGCGATAGGGCAAATAATCGACTTTTACCCCCCAGCTTTCAATTTTTCTCGCAAGACTTTTCGCGCCCAGTGCGTCGGACGCAACGATGAGTTTTCTCACGGGAAGTTGGGACATAATATGGATTTTCGCACCCTCGCAAACTCGCAAAACGCAAACTGCCGACAGTTTGTCGTCGGCAAGTTTTTTTGCGCCTATACCTTGCAAAGAAGCAAGTTTTTCGCCCATATTTTGAAGTTGAAAAATCTTCGGTGTTTCCATTTTCAATATATAATATCGTAAATTGTCAAATCACTTTTTTCTGTTTACGCGCTCTTGTATGCGTTGAATATCGTCGCCCTCGATTATCATTTCAAACGCTTCGACGGCAGTGTCGATTGACTGCTGCAAAACCTGCTTGTTTGCAAAATCGACCTTTGACAGTACAAAATCGATAAGTTCAACCTCGTGATTGGCAAGTTCATCGGTTTTTGTACCGATGCGCACGCGCGCAAATTGCTCGGTGTTAAGTTCCTTGACAATATTACGCATGCCGTTGTGAGTGCCTGCGCTTCCTTCCTCGCGTATGCGCAATTTCCCGATAGGCAAATCTATATCGTCATAGCAAACGACAAGCTCCCTTGCCTCGTCCACGTCGTAGGCGCGCACCAGCTTTTTGACCGCTTCGCCCGAAAGATTCATATACGTTTGCGGTTTTGCAATCACAAATTCCACGCCCTTGTAGACCGCCTTGCAAGTGAGTGCGTCGCACTCGGATTTGGCAATCTTCACTTTGCACTTTTTTGCCAAAGCGTCCACCGCCATAAAGCCGACGTTGTGATATGTGTTTTTGTACTTCATGCCGGGGTTGCCCAGTCCTACGATGAGTATCATATTGTCCTCTTAAACATCGATATTCTTGATGCTTTTATTGCGATTTTTATGTGCTTTTATGCGATTTTTTGCACGTTTTTACGTGTTTTTTTGCGTGTTTTTTGCGTGCTTTTCGACGACTTTTCACCGCTCGAATTGTCCTGTGCAATCGATATTTTGCATATTCTCGCACACTGTTTTTGTTCCGTCTGCCGATTGTCAATCTTGTTTGGGTTTGGTGTCCTGCCGCACTCGTCCGATTGTAAACGAGCCGTCCTCGACGTCACGCGTAACCGTCGTGCCCGCCGCGATAAACGCGTGATCGCCCACAACTAGCGGAGCGACAAGATTGGTGTTCGCACCCAAAAAGCACTCCGCGCCAACGGTGGTTTTGTGTTTTTGATGCCCGTCGTAGTTGCAAAATACCGTTCCGCAACCGACGTTCGTGCGCTCGCCCACGTCCGCATCGCCGACGTAGCTCAAATGCGCGCATTTGACTCCTTCTCGAAGCCTCGAAGCCTTGACCTCGACAAAGTCGCCCACTCGGCAGTCTTCGTCCACAACCGCATGCCGAAGCCTTGCAAACGGTCCGACATTCGCGCGCGTGCGCACGTGCGAGCATATGACGTGCGAACAGCTTACGTCCGCGCCGTCTATCACGCTGTCGCGGATATACGATGCAAAAACGGTGCTTCCGTTCAATATCGTACTTTCACCCTCGATTGTGCAAAACGGCTTGATAATTACGCCGCTTTCGACGTTTACGGTGTCGTCGATAAACGTTGTCGCTTTGTCGATTATTTGCACTCCGCGATGCAAAAGCCCGTCCAAAATCTCGTCTTTGAGAAGATTATACACTATATTATAGCTTTTTGCATCACCAATCTTCAAAAAAGCGTCCTGCTTGCAAAAAACGCCCTCGTCAACGCCTTTGCCTATGCATATTTTGGCAAGAGAATCCTTTGCGCCAAGGCGGATAAGCGAGATGTTTTTCTGCTTCATTTGCCTGACGAGCGTTTCGATATCCTTCTTTTTGACAAGCGGCATGTCAAGCGTCAACACGACGTTTACGCAGCCGTCAAGCAATGCGTTCTCCTCCTTGTACGCCTCCGTTTTTGCGATACGGCACTTTTTTGCCGAGAAATCCGCAAATTCGCGCAAAACGTAATCCTCCGCACGCCGTCCAAGCATTTCTTTTTCGCCGTTTTCGGTTTTTATAAAAACAATATTATATTTATCCATACCATACTATATTCGTTTTGCAAAAAAACTTTTCATACGGTGACATAATAATTTGCAAACGGCAAAAATCGAGGCGTATATTGTGCGTGTTCGGGCAGGCAAATCTTCGCGGTGGCAAAATAAAACTTCGGAGAGAACCTATGGATAACAAAACCAAAAAGATTGTATTTGTCATTGTTGCTTCAATCATTTCGCTTATATCGACCGTTGTCGGAATTGTGTTCGGCGTGCCGCAGGACGCAATCAAGGACGCGGTTGACATCGACACGGGCATTGTCGAAACGCTGTAATCTTCATCGCGCGTTTTCTCCTTTTTATCGCGCAAATATGAGCGTCGCCCCCAAAATGCCGAGGCGACGCAAAATCAAGATTGCAACGAAAATGCTCTTTTTAAAACCTATCCTGCAACACTCGCTCTCTAAATGACCGACCGGCGCCTGCCCGACAACAAATATGCGCGGACGAAACCGTCCGCGATAATTAGATAAATAGGCTCTTCGCTATACTCTGCTTTAACTATTTAATATTGACTTTCCACAACAAATACTATATGATTCTACTTAGGGTAGAGTTTCGGGAGTTTCTTTCATTCGCTCTATTTTCCATGTAGATAATAAGTAGGTTCACTTTTCAATGTGGCTTTGATAAAATACAAGCAGCAACAATCGAGGAGGAAGATATGAACGATCATAGTATTGGAAAAACAATTGCTACATTACGCAAGGCAAACGGATGGACGCAAGTTGAACTTGCCCAAAAATTAAACGTCAGTGACAAGGCTGTCAGCAAATGGGAAAGCGAAGCCGGCTTTCCCGAAATATCTCAATTGCCTATCCTTGCAAAACTATTTGACGTGAGCATCGACTATTTGATGACGGGAAAAGACAACGCTGTTCCGCTTGACGATATGGATTCCGCAAAGCGCATGCTTTATTTAATTGAAAAAGACGATGCGGAGAATTACATAAAATACGATTATCCGTCAAAAACATATTTTGATGACATCTGCGATAGAAATTCCGCAATAACTAGTATTATCGAAAACAAAAGCAAAAAAATATTTAATGCCTGCGTAAAAAACGGCATCGCTTTAAGGCAACCTAGCATTAATAATCAAACACTTGTTGATTCCATTTACGGGCACATAGATAGTTTTATTAAAATGGCTTGCGAATCAGATTGCCTTGAGTTTCTACAAGCTATTGACTTTTTAAGTTTCGCAGTTGGCAATAAAACACTTCAATCGCTGCCTATCGGATTTAAGCATACGCATGATCCTCAAACCGCATATTTAGTGTCGCCAAGCGTGTTTGAGTTCATATTCACCAACCCTAATGTGTCAGACAGAATTATCAACTATGTTTCTTCTTATAAAGCATTCCAGCCGAATGCTATCCATTATGGGCAATGCGTTTTCAATTATGGCGAAATAAGCGGAACATTTTATTTCTTTGAACAAAATATAATAGAACAACTATATAAAACAAAGAGATTTGATATGCTGTCCGATTACATTCAACAAATTGAATTGGACACGCTTGAAACCATCAAAAAATATGAACATGAAAAAAATGAATGTCCGATATACACATTACAAGGTGATTACTTAATAAAACGTGATGCCCTCAATTCAACTTCTACCGTTCTTGGAAAATTGATAACCATCGACAAAAAAACAATTGCTTTGGCAATTTCAAATCTAGATGATACGTGGGCAAAAACATTCGTACACTATAATCGGAAAATTATCGACATGGCCACAAACGGTATCATGCGCTATGAAAACAAGATTGTATTTGCACCTAACGATGAAGAATTGACTTTGTTGTTTGAAGAAGCAAAACAGCAACAACGCATAAAAACAATACAAGAAAACACATCACTTTCGAACAAACAACGCAGAGAAAAATTATTTGCGGAAAATGCACTGTCCGTCTCTGATGTATTGCTTGCAGATGATTACGATTTATTTGCAAAATTCCCGGAAGAAAAACTTGATGCCATAACAATAACCGATATAGTAGATGCTGATTGCGCAGATGTTAGATTCTATATACACGCAGCTAATATAAATGACAACATTAATGATATGAATTTCGCATTAAAAACCATATTAGAAAAGCATCCCGACAGATATGACATCATGAATGTGTTGCTATCAGTCGGAGCTTCCGTGGACAACAATTTGGCGTTTACAAATATATTAAAACAAAACGTAGCTATTCATCTCAATGAAAAAGATACTACTAGTGCAAATATAGAGATTGATAACGACATCTCAAAAAAATCATTGCTGAATAGTTTGTGCGAAGGCAAATGTGAATATGTCATTGTAAATCTTACCATTGTTTTGGAGAAAAAATTAAAATCTATGTTGTCGGAACAAAATATGGATTTAATTGATATGATCGATAAAGTCCATAGCAACGGCATGATAAGTGACTTCGATTGCAAAATGCTTCACAACTTAAGAAAAGCAAGAAACGGCATTGTGCACCAAAGTGGAAGATTTTATTATACTGAACCGATTATAAAATCTTGGATAAAAATCGTATACTCGCTTTAATAATTAGTTGCAAATAAAAGAAGAGAATTTGGAAAATATAGCACACGAAATTCTCTTTTTTTATCATAGACATAATTGTCTATTTGTTTTTTCTCTTTTTTTTGAAAAAATCGGATAGGAGTTGCGAACAGGTTTCTTGCTCGTGACCGCCTTCGACGGTGACAAGGTGGTTGAAAAGCCCCGGTTCGAAAAGGTTGAGTTTTGAGCCGCACGCTCCCGTTTTGTCGTCGCATGCACCAAAGTAAAGCGCGCGGATTCGAGAATGAATCATCGCCCCCGCACACATCACACACGGCTCCAACGTGACATACACATCGCAATTTTCAAGCCACCAGTTGCCGACGGCTTTGGTCGCCTCGGACAGTGCCAAAATCTCGGCGTGACAGATTGCATTGTTTTCTCTCTCCTTGCAATTGCCGCTTGCGCCGACCACCTTGCCGTCCTTTACGACAACGCACCCGACGGGCACTTCGTCTTGCAAAGCGCACCCTTTTGCCAGCTCAATCGCCATATCCATAAATTGTTTGTCGTATGCCATAAATCACCTTTATCGTACGGCGTGTACCCTAAATTAGATTTGAAGTTGCACCTTCCGAGTATAAGTACGCCTTGAATGAGTGAAGATTCTTCCTATACAAGAGTTGAACGACGTGTACTCTAATTGCACTTTCCCCTTTCCTCACGTGTTTGGACTTCGGCGTTTGCGCACCGCAATCCGCCTCGTTCGCTTTGGCTACAACACATTCACTGGATGTGTTGCTTAAAGCGTCGCGCCCATACCGCCGTTCCCCCTTAAAAGGGAACCCACGGCGTCCGCTCTGCGGGGGGGACACACTCAGCACTCGCATAGATTGCTATCGTTCCCTTTTTATGTCACTCGTTCGCGGACGAAAAAAATCCAAACTCGTCCGCTCACTTGTACTTTACTTCAAGCTCGGCGTTCGCTTTCTCGCCGCCTTGCGGCTCGTGTTCCGTCTTTTAAGTTGCACATACCGTGTATAAGAACGCTTCGAATTGGTGTCCGTTCGGGTGTGGGTGTCCCACCCATAACTGCAACGAAATTGCAATATCACTTGCGCAAAGCGCAAATATCACTGTTGCAAAAAGCAACAATATCACGCACGCTATGCGTGCATATCACTTGCATTGCTGTTGCGGCTCGCACTTTGAATAGGCACATACCGTTTATAAGTGCGCCTTGAATAAGTTTTCGTTTATCCGCTTGCGGCGAAGGCACACCCACCAAGCAAGCACTCGTACGGAGTTGTGGTTTGAGTTTTGTCCCTCTCTTTTTGAGAGTGAAGAGTGGTTGCGCGGTAGTAATTGCGAAAACAAGCGAGGTCGGTGGCAA
>ULVL01033286.1_pt1 | contig 10289 bp, 14 predicted proteins | sample 1959381 | NCBI WGS metagenome assembly ULVL01 (sample SAMEA4835785, study PRJEB28245) | human gut metagenome | biome: gut microbiome; material: fecal sample | place: Denmark | collected 2008
CAATACTTGTACCAGCTTTTTTATCAATTTTTCTTACTTTTACTTTCGCACGAGATGTTTTTCTACCATCTATCACTACTCCATTTTTTAATTTATTAATTTCTGGAGCACTTAAAATTCCTTTTACCTTGGCTACATATACTTTTTCAATTTCTGTTTTTGGATGCATTAATAAATTAGCAAGTTCTCCATCATTGGTAAGAAGTAATAATCCTGTAGTATCATAATCTAATCTTCCTACTGGATAAATACGAGCCGGTGTATCAATATAATCTAATACAGTTGTTCTTCCTTTATCATCATGTACCGTTGTAATAACTTCTCTTGGTTTATAAAATAAAATGTATTCTTTTTTTTCTTCTTTTCTAATGACTGTACCATTAATCTCTACGACATCTGTACTATCTACTTTCGTTCCTAGTTCAACAACAATTTTACCATTGACTGTAACATGTCCTTTTTTAATTTCTTCTTCCGCTTTTCTTCTACTACAATAACCAGCATTGGCTATCACTTTTTGTAATCTTTCCATCTCATCACCACATTTACTAAACACGATAATAACATAAATTATATAAATTGACAACTAATGAAATAAAATTCCAACGAGAAATAAACTAGCGAGAATACCAGCTAAATCAGCAAATAATCCCGCCCATAATGCATAGCGAATTTTTTTAATACCAATTACTCCAAAATAGAGAGTAATGACATAGAATGTCGTATCTGTAGAGCCCTGAATAATAGACGCTAAACGACCTAGGAAACTATCTGGTCCATAGTTTTCAAAGATTTGATTTAACATGGCTAAACTAGCAGTACCACTAATTGGTCGCATCACAGCCATCGGAAATACTTCTAAAGGAAAATGTAAAAATTCAAAAACCGGTTTTAATAACTGAAAGACAAATTCAATCGCACCACTTTTCATAAATACATTGACACCGACAATCATGGCGAGTAATGAAGGAAACATAGTCAATGCCATATCAAATGATTCTTTAGCACCATCGACAAATGTATCATATACATCTACTTTTTTAAATACACCATAGAGAATAACTCCAAGAACAAAAACAGGAATAATTAAATTAGAAACAAGTTGAATCATGAACGCCTCCTATGTCGGTTTGCTAAAAAACGATCCATACACATACCAGCTATGGTAGAACAAGTGGTTGCTAGAATACATCCTAGTACAATTTCCGTTGGATTTTTACTATCATACATCATTCTTAACGAGATAATCGTCGTTGGAATGAGTGTTAATCCACTTGTATTTAATACGAGAAAAGTAATCATACTACGACTTGCAGTATCTTTTTTGGGATTAATTTCTTGTAGTTTCTGCATCGCTTTTAATCCAAAAGGAGTAGCAGCATTTCCTAGTCCAAAAAAATTAGCAATCACATTGGAAGTAATCAAACTAAGAGAATCATGACCTTTCGGTATCTCTGGAAATAATTTTCCTAATACAGGACTAATCATACGTGACATTTTATTTAATAAACCAGATACAGAAGCAATCTTAGTAATTCCCAACCACAAAGCCATAATAGGAAATAACTTCAATATCATATCTAAAGACTCTTTGGCACTACTCAGTAATACTTCATTTAATCCTTCTAATCTCCCTGTTATCACACTGACAATAATTCCTATGATAAAAAAAAGAGCCCATATTTTATTTACCATAGATGTAAGAATCCCTTTTTCTTAGTTTTTTCTTTTTTTACATAAATAGGCTCTTTTAATACCACTTCATCTCCTACTTTTACATGTACTTCTCCTACTTTTCCACCATCTTTTAACTGCTTTTTATGATTGAGTTGAAAAGATAGTCTAACACTTTGTTTTTCATCTTCTCTTAAGGCATAATCTACATCATTTTGAATATACAAAGTTTCATTCTTATAATATTTCTCATTTTTTATTTTTACTGTACCCTTTTTTAATAAACGATACTTTTTATAATTGGCAAATCCATATTCGTGTAAATTCTCATGATCTTGAAAATCATTGCCATCATTTAGCGTAACGACAACTAAACTCAAATGATCTTTACTAGCAGTAGATACCAAGGTACGACGAGCTTTTTTTGTAAATCCTGTTTTTCCTCCTGTTGTATATTGATATTGATTCAGTAATTTATTCTTGTTATACCAAATATACGTATTCTTATTTGTTTTTAAAGTATATTTTTTAGTACCGACAATCTTACGATATTCTTTATTTTTCATCGCATAACTCGTTAATATTGCCATATCATAAGCCGTTGAGAAATTTCCTACTTCATCTTCTTCATCTAATCCACTCGGATTGTGAAAGGTCGTATTTTTCATTCCAATCTTTACGGCTTTTTGATTCATCATTTTGACAAACTTAGAAACACTACCACCCACATAATCCGCAATCATCAAGGCTGCATCATTTCCACTGCGTAACATTAATCCATAAACTAAATCTCTCAGTGTTAATTTCTCTCCCGGTTTAATATAGATTCCCGATCCATAGGCTTTTAATACAACATCATTTACTTTTACTTGTTTATCTAATTTTCCACTTTCTACAGCCAATGTTGCCGTCATGATTTTAGAAATACTAGCTACACTACGTACTTCATGAATATTATTTTCATATATAATTCTCTTAGAATCCATATCCATTAAAATACTCGCAGTTGCACTCGTCCCAATAGCTTGTACCGAGCTTGGTAGTAAAAAAATGATTGTTAATAGTAATATTCCTAATTTCTTCATACTCTCACCTAATTAAAAATATGCGAAAAGAAAAAAGCATATGAAAGAAAATATGCTTTTATTCGTAATCATACATACCGTGAATTTTTTGTTCTTGTTCAGTTGTTAAAGGATCCATTTGCCATTCTTTATCCTTTTTCGTTAGGTGAAATGTCATATCGTATTTGACTGTTTCTTTCGCCTCTTTTAATTGTTCTAATCGATAATCCATATATTTTGTCTCATCGTATTGTCCTTTTTCATCTAAGAACTCATCACGATGTTCTTGTAAGTAACGGTCTGTATTTTTTAATATTTTAGAATAATCAATCACTTCAATTTCTGTACGTACTTCTGCTTCATCCCCATTGATACGTTCATCTTTTACATCATATTGAATTGCTTGATAATGTTTCTTCATGAGTTCACGATATGTCTCTCTTTGTTTGGTATTAAATCTTTCTTCTTCATCAACGGCTTTATCTAAATCATCCATAACATCTTGATTTAGTGTTTGATAATTAGAAAAAAACATCTCTACTTTTTTGGTTGGTGTATTTAACATCGTCCCCTCATAAGAACAACCTGTTACAAAAAAGAAAATAGAAAGACCAACTAATAATATTTTTCTCATATATTCACCTCATTTTTATTATGGTAATATTTGTCATGAATATACAAAAAAAAGAGAGTAACTCTCTTTTAAAATTCACAGTTTCCTGGAGTTCTAGGGAATGGTAAAACATCTCTGATATTTTCTACTCCAGTTAAATAAATTAATAGACGTTCAAATCCCATACCGAATCCAGAGTGAACACATCCTCCATATTTTCTTAAGTTTAAGTACCATTCTAAACCTTCTGTTTTCATATTTAATTCATCCATACGACTTGTTAAGTAAGAAAGACGTTCTTCTCTTTGACTACCACCCATTAACTCACCAGCTCCTGGTACTAGTAAATCAACTGCAGCAACTGTCTTCTTATCTTCGTTTAATCTCATATAGAATGCTTTAATATCCTTTGGCCAATCTGTAATGAAAACAGGTGCTTTATAATATACTTCTGTTAAATATTTTTCGTGTTCAGTTGCTAAATCTTCTCCTTCTTTTGGTCCGTTTTCAAACTTCACAGGAGCTTCTTTTAAAATACGAATCACTTCTTCATGTGAAACACGAACAAATTTACTATCTAATACAGCTTGTAACTTTTCCTTTATTCCTTTTTCTACAAATTGATCAAAGAAATCAAATTCACTCTTCGCATGTTCTAAACAGTAAGAAATCACATATTTCAACATGTCTTCTTCAATATCCATTAACTGATCTAAATCACAGAAAGCAATCTCTGGTTCAATCATCCAAAATTCAGAGGCATGTGTTTTCGTATGAGATACTTCAGCACGAAATGTTGGTCCAAATGTATAAACACGTTTATATGCCATTGCAAATGCTTCTGCTTCTAATTGTCCAGTTACTGTCAGTCCTACTTTTTTACCAAAGAAATCTTTTTTATAATCGACACTACCATCTTCTGTTTTTGGAATATTTTCAAGTGGTAATGTTGTTAATTTAAACATTTCTCCAGCCCCTTCCCCATCGTTAGCTGTAATTAATGGGGCATGGAAATAAATATATCCACGGTCTTGAAAATAAGTGTGAATTGCCATAGCAGCTATACTACGAACACGATATACTGCTTGGAATAACTTAGTACGAGGACGTAAATAAGAAACTTCACGTAAAAACTCTCTCGTATGTCTTTTTGGTTGAATTGGAAAATCTTCCGCACTATCCCCTAACAAAGTAAGTGCTTTTACATGTACTTCAAATTTTTGTCCTTTGGCAGGAGATTCTTTTACAATTCCCTCTACTCGAATCGCACTACCAACACGTAACTTTTGAATCTCATCAAAATCAGCTAATTGATTATCGTAAATCAATTGAACAGATTCAAAACAAGTACCATCATAAAAGTCGATAAATCCAAATTCTTTTTGTTTACGATGATTACGAATCCATCCCTCTAAAGTTACTTCTTGATCCATGAGTGTTTCTAATTTTTGATATAATTCTTTTACATCCATATTTTTTCCTCCTAAAAATAAAAGGCACTTGATATAGGGGCGCAAACGCACGGTACCACCCTATTTTCAAGTAGCCTTGATCTCTTACCTCATAACGCAGGTTCACGTGATATCCTACTATCTTTCAGATACCCAACTCCATGGTGTTATTCTAAAAGCTCTTATTTGCCGGCTTCCATCGTTCCAGCTTTCTAGTAAACAGAATTCTTTTATACTTCTCCACTTCTCGGTTGTTAATGGTTTCATTATATCATGTTTTTTTAAATTGTCAAACACTAATAATTTACTTTTAATAAATCTAACCCCATAAACAATTTCTTAGAGATATCTTGATAATGACGATTTAACTCTGTATAAAATTTCTGAATAATCTTTTTCGGATCTTCTTCTTTTTCATTAAAACATTCATAGTATAAATATTTTAACTTCTCTACATTTTGTTGATTTAACTTATAAATTTCTTGTTTTAATCGTTTCTTCATATTCTGATCATATCTTGTTTCAAACTCTTTTACTTTTTGTTTTCTTAATTTACGTATTTCAAAACTAGTAAAAGGAAGAGTCTTACTCATAATTAAAGCTTCTTCCTCTTCATCAACTAATAATTTACTCTTTTTTACGACAATTCCTTTTTGATTTAATAGACAAGCAGTCACACTTTTCGTATCGGTTGCTAGAAAGAGATAAGCAATTTTTTCAACACTGCGATTGGTAAATTCCTCCGCCTTATTCTCTATCTTTTTTACAAACGACTGTGCGATTTGACAACGATAATTATTTAACTTTTCTAATTGTTCTGTGGAAATACGTACCATTGGTACTTTTCTAACATGTGTAATTTCATCATCGATATTCCATTCATAAAACTCATATGCATAATCCTGAAAATTTAATAAAACGTCATATACATAGTTCATCTTTTTTGCCTCCTGGTAAATAAATTGAAAGTAACATAATTAGAATACCTAAAATAAAATAAATACATTCTAACTGTCCACATATAAAATGAACATAATCGCTGAAATTATACCCCAATGAAAACAAATTTAAATACGCAATTAAATATACACTACCAATCACAGTAAGTCCAAAACCAATTAATATACCAAATAGTCGTAATAACATATTATCTCACTTTAAAGATTGTAACAGTGGCTTGTTTTCCTGTTTGAAACAAAATATCATGTTGATCACATGTTAAATAAAATGTCATATTTTCACGAACAGCAGTAATGATACCACTCCCATGGCTCATTTTTTCCACGGGAAAAATATCAGCTTCAAAGTAAGAAATCTCACCTTTGACATCAATACGATATCTTTTTTCTGTTTTCATTTGATAAGAGATATAATAATCACCAGGATGATGAATTTGAAAATAGTTTTTATCTTGATTGTATGTAATATCATCTAACTTGTCGATTTCTATCAAATTAAAAGGGATAGGCTCTCCCTTTTTTACGGTATAAGCATCTTCTAAATCCAAACTGATGGTAAAAGGGTTTAATATAATATCGTCTTTCATCTTATCACCTATTAAAAGTTTATGCGAAGACAAACAAAAAAAGAAGAATCATCTTCTTTTTTTGCTTACCGACACAATCGAATTGAAGCTTTTTATAAAACATTAAAACGTTTCAACACTACACAACCCCGCTTCTTAATTTGAGTGTCTCCACCTATTGTCATTGTATCATAGTTTACATTTAAAATGTGTCAATAAATTGGAAAATTTATCTAATTTGACGTTTTTTGACAATAATATTCTACTTTCTTTACAGTTGTTGTTATAATAAAACTGGGTGATCATATGAATAAAAAGTTAAAAAATTATCTTAATACTGTGGAAAAGTTACTTTCTGAAAAAGATATCCACAACCGTTCCCAAGTCATCGTTGATCATTTACAACAAATTCAATTTTATCAACATGAAAGACTTGTTCATTTGATTGTAACTGGTATATTTGCAATTCTTTCAATGCTTACTCTACTAGGAGCACTTATATTATGTCACTTGGGATTACTACTCCTATTTTTCCTATTTTTATGTTTACTAATTCCTTATATTTTCTATTATTATACTTTAGAAAATAGTGTTCAAAAAATGTATGATCAATATTGGAAACTAAAAGAAAAAGAGTGAAACACTCTTTTTTTAGCACATACCAGCTCCATCTACTGATAGAATTGCTCCAGTAATAAAGCTTGCTTGATCACTAGCAAGGAATGCAAATGCATTCGCAATATCTTCTGGTTCTCCCATTCTTCCAAGTGGAATACTATTGATAATTGGTTGAATTACTTCTTTTGGTAACACATCAACCATTTCTGTATGAATTACTCCAGGAGCAACTGCATTTACACGAATATGATCTTTTCCAAGTTCTCTTGCAAGTGATTTCGTCATACCATTTACAGCAAACTTACTTGTTGGATAACCACAACCTGCTGCTTGACCATAAATACTTACCATTGAACTTGTATTTAAGATTACTCCTCCTCCTTGTTTTTTCATATATGGAACAACTGCTCTAGAACAGTTAAATACACCTTTTACATTTAAGTCAATAATCTTATCAAAGCTTTCTTCTGTGTAATCATAAATACTATCACGAGCAGAAATACCAGCATTATTGACTAAAATATCAATATGTCCATATTTTCCTACAATCTCTTGTAAAGCCTCTTCTACAGCTTTTAAATCTGAAATATCTGGATATAATCCCATTACTTCATAAGAAGAACTTTCTTCTTTCAAACTAGCAATTGCTTTATCTACTGTTTCTGCACGGCTTCCAAATAAAACTACTTGGGCTCCATTTTGTAAAAATTTACGAACAGTAGCAAAACCAATTCCTCTCGTTCCTCCCGTTACAACGGCTACTTTTCCTTCTAACAAAATATCTTCCTCCAGTCTATACTTACATCATAACACAAATTGTCAAAAAATGAAGTAATTTTCTACTTCTTGACGTCAAGTATACTTATTTTGGTACATAAAATTGTTCCATTTCCAAACCTTCTAATTTTAATAATTTTATTTTTTTATCGATTCCTCCTGCATATCCAGTGAGATTTCCATCTTTTCCAACTACTCTATGACAAGGAATGATAATCGAAATGGGATTATGTCCAACAGCATTTCCTACTGCTTGAGCTGATACTTTTCCATGTTTCTTTTTTGATAAAAGGTTGGCGATTTCTCCATATGTCATTGTTTTCCCATAAGGAATTGTACATAATATATCCCATACATTCTTTTGAAATTCACTCCCATTCGGTAACAATGGAAGTGTTTTAAGATTTGGATTTTTACCCTGAAAATAATTATCTAACCATATTGTTGTCTCTTTTAAAACAGGAGTTAATTCATATTTTATTTCTTGATTCTTAATAGTATTCGCAAAATACTTTTGTCCTTCAATCCATAAGCCAATTAAATACTGTTCATTACTTACTAATAATATTTTACCAATGGGTGAATTATATTGTGTTTGGTATAACATACAACCGAGTCCTTTCAATTACTAATAATATAACATAAAAAACAAGTAAAATATTAATGAATGTAATTACAACTGTCAAAATTCAGCTCTTTGTTTTCATGTACTTAAATCATTTAAAGCAAACAAAAACCGTTGAATTTCAACGGTCGATTTCATATTGGTGGAGGATGTGGGATTCGAACCCGCGACCCCCTGCGTGCAAGGCAGGTGCTCTAGCCAACTGAGCTAATCCCCCACTTCTTTTTTGAAGACAAATAGATTATAGCATATCGTTTTTTTAGTTGTCAACTATTTTTTCTTATTTTTCAAAGAAAAAAGAAGATTTTCATCTCCTTTTATTCTGTAACTAAATAATTTGCAAGTAATTGTTGTAGCCAAATAGATAGTTTTTGTTCGTCTGCTTTTGTCATTTTTCTACTACCTTCTGTGTCTACTTTAATATTAGCATTATTATCAATCGTGTTTGTATCAGCAATTTCAAAAGATAATAAACTTTGATTATCACTACTTAAAATTTCACATTGGAATGATGAATCAGTTTGATTTCCTGCCTTTTTCGTATTCATGTGAAAAGCTAGTATCATGTCTTTATCCATATTCAATGACATATCAAAATTAGCTTTTGTTTCTTGATAAGAACCTTTTCCTGTTCCTAAGCTTTTTCCGTTTGCATCTTTTAATGTGATGTCAAACTTTTCAAGATTTCCTTTTATTTCAATTGTACCGATTACTTTTTCGTTTTCAATAATTTCAAACTCTTTTGTTTCTCCATCAGTGAAAGCCATTCCACTTTCTTTTTTTGTATAAGAATCAGTTACTGTTAAAGCATATTTTACTGGTTCATGAGAGAATTTTGTAACATAAGTTATAAAATTCAAAACAGAAGAATCTTTATTATCTACCTCTTGTTTCTTATAATTTTTAAACTCTGGAGAAATACGATTCATAATCTTATTGGCTTTTTTATCTTTCTTTAAATCATTGATTACTTGATCAAATAATTCGTTTGCTCTTTTCGCATCTAATGTCAAAGCAACTTTCTTTACTTCTTTGTCTTCGCCATCAATTTTTACTTTGACGTTACTGATATTAAAATCGTTCTTTGTTACATGTTGATATAAACTATCTTTTACTACATCAACAATATAATTATAATCATCCATATTTGTATTTTGTAATGTATCAAAGATATCTAATTGATTTAATTCTAAGTATTCTGAAGCGATTTCTTTAATTAATATGTATTGATTACTACTCTCATTATAATAAGTAACATTTGTTAATTCTTTTCCATTTAAGCTTGGTGTTAATTTAAAATATAGTTTTTTATCTTCTATATTTTGTTGATATTCATATTGAAATTCTGTATTTTCTAAATTAGTTAATATTTGTGTTAATTCTGGATACATTCCCATAGATCCATATGCTTCTAAAATATCAGAATTGATTTTTACAGACATGCTACCATCTAATTTAAAATTATCTTTTAAGTTTGTTTGATATTTACTTATGTTAGTATTTAAAGTATTCATTTTCTTATTTAATGAATCAATGGATGAAACTAATATTCTCTTAGGATTAGAGGCAAATACATAATACCCTACAAAACTAATTACAATTAAGATTACTGCTGCCAAAATAACAAAAATCTTTGGCGAACTCTTATGTAATTTCTTTTCATCTGCTCTTTTTTGTTCTTCTAATGTTGGCTTTTTTACTTCTTCTTTTTTTGTTTCCTCTACTTTAGGGGTTACTTTTTCTGTTTCTTCCCCCATTTGGAAATCTACTTCTTGAGACGGTTCTAAATGAGGCATTTCTTCTTGGTTTTTCACGTTTTTATTATCTTCTGTCATAGGACACACTCCTTATATTTTCATTATACTATAAAAAGAAATCTTTGTATAGAAATTTAACTCTGTTTGTTAAACCTTTTTGATTTTGTCACCTTTATATTTTTTGA
>ULVL01078232.1_pt1 | contig 10284 bp, 13 predicted proteins | sample 1959381 | NCBI WGS metagenome assembly ULVL01 (sample SAMEA4835785, study PRJEB28245) | human gut metagenome | biome: gut microbiome; material: fecal sample | place: Denmark | collected 2008
ATTAAATAGTTATTTAATCTTTTAACTTTCTCTTTTTGAGTTTGAACACTATTAGACAAGTTATATATTCTTTTTAATATTTCATTTAATTCATTTGCTATATCATTTATGTCATTACTAGAAATATCATATGTTATGATACCCTTTAATTCTTCTTCGCTCACTTCTTTACTTAATTTATTGTATTCTTCTTTAATACTGTTAATCAAGAAGTCAATATGTTTGTTATTACTTTCACTTCTAGCAAAACGAAATATACTTATTAAATATAAACATTCATTTACATATTCACTATTAGTATAATCATCTTTTATCTTATTTAGAATATCTTGTCTACTTTGAATTAATGCATCCATTTCACTTTCTTTTGAAATAGATACCATTCTTTCAAGTACTGGATGTAATCTCATTCTAAAATATCTTTCATATTCTTTTATATTTTTATATTGTAATGTTTTATAATCAATTCTTAAATTTATACCATCACTAAAAGTAGTTATGTATTTTAAATACGTTTCTATTTCATCTTTATCTTGTATAAATAAACTAAGTAATCTTTCTTTTATTTCTTTCTTTTTATCTTCATCTTTACTTATGCTAGGCAATATATCATTACTTATATTTAATATATCTTTATATAGTTCATTATCACTTTCACATGGCTTTCCATTAAATGTATCAATGCAATTATTAATAAGTTCTAAGATATCATGATATTCTTTACTAGATTCACTACTTCTTTTTAATTTATCAAGTATTCTATTTAAATCACTTACTAAATTATTATATAATCCTTCTTCTGTATATAATATAAGACCTGTATTTGTTTTTAAACTATTTATATCAGCATTATATTTATCTATAAGACTTTTTACTATAGAATTAATATCATCACTTCCATGATAATATTCAACATATACGCTTATTTCACTAATTAATGTTTCTATTTCATTAGAATGATTTTGAATATTCACAGGTACCTCTTTATCTTTAATATTTACATAATCAAGTATTGCTTCTTTTAAGAAGATTTCATTTAAGAAATAATATAAATAACTATCTTTATAAGGACATGGTTTGTTAGATTTATCTTTATTATATGGAATTCCACCTAAAACTGGATGCATTGCGATTAATGTTTTTCTTTCCCTATCAATTTTCTATTTTATAGGTTCTACTTTATATGATGATAATATTCTTGCATTTCCATTCTTATCCTCTATAAATATATATTTTTCACCATCAATTAAATATTCTTTACATTTTGTAGTTATAGAAGATGGAGAAATATATGTATTTAAATCACCTAGAGTATATGTTTTTCCAGTGAATTTTTTGTTTTTAATATAGGCAATTCTATTTTTGAAGACATATTCAGAAAAAAATTTAAAATTATAAATCGATACCGCAGTTCCAGGATAATATCCAAGTTCTATTTCATCTACACCTCTAGGTATATTACCAATTATTTCTTCAAATGCCTCATCACTTAATTTAATAATTGGCAATATTACAGATTTTGAAGAAAACTCTCTTCTATTTTCAAATGTTAAATAATGATACGAATATACTTTATCAAAATCTTCAATATAATATTCATCTGGAGCATCTAAATATTCTGGATCAAGCAAATCATACTTACCAGAAACAACTATTTCTAAAGAATTATTTCTATCTGCTAAAGTTCTTTTTTTAGACATACTACTAGACAATATCTTTAAAATATCAGCATTCACCTGTGATGTAGCATATGGTATAAAAACTTCAAAACTTTTATTATTACTCATAACCAATCCCCTTAATGGTTGTATATCATATCATATTTGATACTCACTGTCAATTTTCAAGCAAAATAAAAGCAAGAACTAACTCTTACTTATAATATCTCATTTCATATCTAAGAACGTATTCTGCTTCTCTTGAACTATCTAATTTAGCAAGTGTATCAACATCATAAATTGGTACATCATATCCATTTTCACTTAGTGCATAATTCATAGTATCTAAGTCACACATTATTCTTTCTATTTTCTTTGCAAAGCTTTCACCATTATCACGTACTAAATGTATAGGATAAGTAAGACCTATCATATGTTCAAGTGAAACTTTATCACGAACTTGTACTTCATCAGGCATATCACTATATCTTTGATTACCTTTAAGCAAACCTAGCTTTTTCATTTTAGCATAATCTTTTGCAGTTCTAAGTGTTGGTGCTTCTATTATAGTTGGCGATATAGCATCGAATTTATCTTTAGGAAACATAATTGATAATGAATATCTTATATATGTGCAAAATGCATTAAAATCATCGTTAACTCCATTAAAAATATCTCTTTTAGAATAATCACAAAGTGATACATAATCAACACCATTAAATCCTTCATTAGACATTGCTTTTTGTAATCTTGAAGATAAAAGAGCATGGCATTTAAGTATCTTGCATAATAAGATATATGTATCATATGTATCAATATAAACACCATTATTAGTAGCATTTATTGCATGTAAATAAATATTATCATCCATACTCTTTTTATCCCCCCTGACTTTCAAATAATTATTTCTTTAATTTATTTATATATCTATTAACTCTTACTGACCATTTTGGATCACTTGCATATTTTGGCCCAATTTGTTCAGTTGTTGTAAGTCCTTTTTTATAATATGAATTTAACTTATTAATTGCAAATTTAATTCCTTCTTCAATAGAATTAAATTTTCTATAACTTCCTCCATTACAACCTGGTTTACCTTTGTTACCACCTACATTATTACATACTCTTGTAAGGTAACTGCAAGTCCATTGACATCCAGTTTCTTGAAGCATAACACCAGTCGCAAGATAAGGATCCATTCCAACCTCTATAGAATATTTAGCTATAAATTCACCTTTACCTTTTAATGTAGAATTTAAGTATCTATTTAATTTACGAGCAATTTCATCTACTGTTTCTCCATTAAAAGTATTTATCTTTTCATATTCTTCCTTTTCAACTTCAAAGTGTTTAACACTTAAATTAATATGACTATCTAAATAATCATGATTAATCGTTATTTCTTTATTACTTTCAAATATATTTGCAAATAAACTTAAAGTAATAAATAATTTACTTAATATCATATAATTTTTAATCACTCCTCATTTTTAAGCAAGCGAGATATATTATATCATATTTAAAAAGTAATTTCAAATGTAGCAAATTTGCCATAATAAAAGAAGTATTTCTACTTCTTTTAAATATTAATCAACATATGGATTACAAAATTCTATTCTTCTTTTACAAGTATCATTATTGCATTCTTTATAATCATCACAATTAAATTTTTCACTTTTACTTATAGATATATTTTTTGTATTATAATTTACATTATATTGAATTTCTAAATATTGATTTGGTAATAGTCCTGTATATTTGTATCCATTACATGTTCCATTATTTGATGGAGAACATAACTTTTCAGTAAAGTTCTTTTCTTTTAAATCAATTGCATAATCTACTGCTGGTATTCCACATTGGCAATTTAAGGTAACAAATACATAATCATTATACTTTTCTAATCTATATAATGTATTATTATCGCCTGTATAAGCTGAAAAAAGTTCCCCATTTATATCAAAATATATATAACCTTTACTATAATATATTTCTAATAATGAATTATTTATTTTAACTTTATATGTAACTGATTCTGCTTTTTCAATATCACTTTCTATTTCTTTAATACCATTATTTGTAAGTTCAATATTAATAATTTCTTTATTATTATCATTTTCATCGTTATCATTATTTCCTGGTATTACTTCGTTAGGTGTATTTGGTGTCTTATTATCATCCTTTTCACTTTTATGGTTATAAATTATATAGCCTATCAGACTAATTGAAATAATACTCAAGCAAATAACTAAAGCAACATAAATTTTTTCTCTTTTCACATTCTTTCCTCCTAAAAATATTTTATCAAATGAAAAGAAGTAATTTCTACTTCTTTATTATATTTTAAATTTATTTTACGTTAAATATACTTAATATATCTTTACCAGCATAACTAGTTGGAAGTTTGCCATCCCATTTATTGATAAATTCTTTTGCGATTAAGTTATCAGTAAGACTTTGTTTTAATAAATCATTTGCTTTTTTAGTTGCTTCTGCTTCAACAAGTTTACTTTCAGCATCAAGTTTTGCTTTTTCTAATTTTTGTTCTGCTACTTGTTTATCTTCAATTGCTTTACTATATTCTTCACTAAAACTTAAATTAGTTATGTTGAAATTATCAATTGTTATACCATATTTTTCTACTTTCTTTTGTAGATCATCTAAACAATTATTTGATACTTCTGCTCTTTCAGTAATTACTTCTGCAGCTGTATATTTAGCTATAGTTGCTTTAATACTTTCTTTAATAGCTGGCTCTAATATAGTTGCTTCATAATTATTACCAACTGTTCTATAAAGGTATGTTGCTTTATCACTATTAATTCTATAGTTTACTGCTAAAGTTGTTTGTATTGTTTGTAAATCTTTACTAGAACTTTCTGTATCAATTTCTAATTTTTGTACCTTTATATTTACTGTAACTATATCTTCAATATAAGGTATTTTTAAATTTAATCCTTCGTTTAATTGAGTATTAACTATCTTACCAAATCTTACTTTAAGTCCTACTTCACCACTCTTAATTGTTTGAAAACTACTAAATATAGTTATAATTAAGAATAGTCCTATTACACCATAAATAACTAATTTTTTTGTGTTTTGTTTATTCATATGATACCTCCCATTTTTCATTTTGAATTCACGTTTTAACATATATCCTCCAGATTGGTTTTATATTATACTATATTTTAATGATTTAGTATAGTCTTATCTATTATATTAAGTTCATTATCTAGTTCGTATATATAAGGAACAGCGGTAGGTATTTCAACACTCATAATATCTTCATCACTTATATTTTCTATATATTTAATAATACTTCTTATACTATTACCATGAGCTACTATAAGAATGTTTTCTCCTTTTAATAAATGATTTTTAATTTCATTATTATAATATGGAAGTACTCTTTCTAATGTATCTTTTAAACATTCTGTAAGTGGTAACTCATCTTTACTTAAATCTTTATATAATGGATCATTACCTGGATATCTTGGATCATCTATAGTTAACATAGGTGGTCTTACATCATAACTACGTCTCCATATATGAACTTGTTCTTCTCCATATTTCTTTCTAGTTTCATCTTTATTAAGACCTTGTAATGCTCCATAGTGTCTTTCATTTAATCTATAACTATAATATACTGGTACATTTACATTCATTTCTTTAAGTACTAAATCTAATGTTCTTTTTGCTCTTAAAAGTACACTACTAAAAGCTACATCAAATGTAATATTATTATTTTTCATTATTTTACCAGCATTAATAGCTTCTTCTACACCCTTATTAGATAAATCTACATCAGTCCATCCAGTAAATCTATTTTCTTTATTCCAAACGCTCTCTCCATGTCTTAATAATATTAATTTCATATATTATATATCTCCTTAATTATATTTTTCATTCATTTCATCTTCTAATTTATCTTTTTTATCAACTAAACTATCATATTTTTTCATAGCACTACTAGTTCCAAAATAACAATATTTATTTTCTATACATAATTTATAATAGCTTATTGAACCTTCTTTATCAGCAATACTATCTTTAAGATCATTAATTTGATTTTCATAGTCATTATATTTCTTACTAAAACCATTTTTTCTAAATTCTTTATTTTGTTTCAATTTTAAGTCATCTATTTTATCTTTAGTAGGTTTTACTTCTTCTTTTAATTTATTATATTCATCTTTAATAGTATTAAATTCTTGATCAATTTGACTTTGTAAATTATCTATTTCAGTTTGATATTCTTCTTTTGTCTTAAGTTTCTTTGTTGTTTTAAATATATCAGTTGGATAGTATTTATTTGTAGGATCATTTTTTATATTACTTCTTATCATCGAAAAAACACCACCAAATACTATAAAACCTATAATAATAACCATAACAACAGGAACAAATACTATCCATACATTACTACGATTCAACTTCTTTAATTTCTTTATTGCTTCTTTTTTATCTTTTTCACTAAAAGTACTCATATATTTATCATACTTAGTTTTATATTTAGATAATTCTTTTTCTTCTGCTAAACTTTCATATTTATTAAAATATTCTTCATATTCAGGATTATATTCTTTTTTAGTAAAATCTTCTGTTGCACTTCTAAGTAATCCAAGCCATACTTCTTTATTATCAGCATATCTCATAGATAATCTTTTGTATCCATAATATGCTTTTTGATAATCTTTAAATTTTAGATTTGCTTCAGCATTATTAAATTCTTGTTCTTCAGTTATTTGTCCTGCATGTAATATTTTTACTTTCTTTACTTCATCATCAATAAGTATTTTATTACCGCAAAACTCGCAAGTTAATTCCTTTTTACTTTTATCAACTTTCATTACTGCCTTACATTTAGGACAAGTTATATCAATTAATTTCATATTTTTACCACTTTGTTAACACATTAACAGTACCACTTATTACTTCTATATCAATAAAAGTATTACCATTACTATTAACATTCTCCCTTTCTTCATTAATACTTATTATACCAGATATTTTAGTAGTTTTAAATCTATAATCATCACCTTTTAAATTTAAATTAACTGTTCCACTTTTAAGTTCTATATGATTATTACCTGTAAGTAAACCATTTATATTAATTATGCCACTCTTAATATTAGTATCAATATTATTAATATTACTATTTTCTATATCAATTGTTCCACTAGTATTATCCATATCAAAATTACTACTTACATTTAAATTATTTATCTTAATACTAGCACTCATATTATCAATTTCAAATTCTTTAGTATTTAAGTTATCAATTTCTATAAGACCACTCTTAATATCAATATCTACATCATTAAATATAGTATTACTTGGTATATAAAGATATACAATCTTTCTCATTTTATCTTTATCTTTTTCTATTACTAACATAATCTACCTCAAAACAAATAAGTATATTGCAAAGTAATGACATATTGATGCTGCTATACAAAAGAAATGAAATACTGAATGTATATATTTCTTTTTAGATCCAAGAACATATAATATTGTTCCAAGTGAATAAATAAGTCCTCCTGCAATAATTAGTATTACACCATATTTTCCAATATTACTAATAAGTTTCTTTATTAAAAATAATGCACTCCATCCATTTATTAAGTGACACACTACTTCTATTTTTTGATTTTTATCTACGTTAATAGCACTAAAAGTAATACCAATAACTGTAATAAATGCACTTATTCCAAAGTATATCCATCCAAGGTATCCTCCTATTCCAACTAAAGCAATAGGTATGATTGTACCAAATACAAGCAAAAATACATTACAGTGATCAAGAACTCTCATTACTTTTTTGCCTGTTATTCTAGGACTTAATGAATGATATATACAAGATATAGTATATAAGAGTATCATTGTCGCTCCATATAATGTAACAGTTGTTATTTCTAGTCCTCCATGTGCTTTAATGATAAGCATTACAAGTCCCCAGACACTAAGTAATGCAAATATTCCATGCGATATAGCATTAACAAGTTCTTCTCCTAAAGTATATGAAGGTACAATTATTCTCTCTTTCTTTTCCATATATTCACCACATATATTTTATCAAAAAAATAAAAGAAATAGAACCTTATCTTTGAACTTGTCAATAAAAAGTAGACACTAAAAGAATATTATTTAAACCCTAGTTGAGTTTTATAATCAATTGGGGTTTTGTAGTTTAGTGCATAACTTGGTCTAAAATTATTATTATCCCAAACTATATCATCAATAAATTCTTGAACTGTGTTATAATTATTTATGTCAAAATCAATATACATTTCTTTTTTAATCCAGCCATTTTTTGATTCAATAACTGGATTATCAGTTGGTGTACCAGCTCTAGACATAGATCTAGTAACCATATAAGATTTAAATATATTGTTAAATGACACTGAGGAATATACTGAACCTTGATCTGTGTGAACGATAGTTTCAAGTTCTTTATATCCTCTTTTTATTTTATTATTTAACATATTATTTAAAGCTTCACGATGATTTATGATACCATTACCATGCATTGAATCTCTTACATCATAACCAACAATTTCATTATTAAAAACATCTAAATAAAATGTCCAATCATATTTTCTTTTCCTAAACCAAAACGTAGTTGTATCTGATACAATTTTCTCAAAAGGTCTTGTTGTATTCCAATTACCACATATTTGGTTAGAATATTTAATCGACTCTTCACCAGGTTTCTTATACTTATAATGTCTTGTTTTAGATTTTATATTTAACAATTTACATACTTTATGTACCAAATTGTCTGATACAATCCAGCCAGTTTCCCGCCTTACAATTGCATTTATTCTATGATATCCATAACTTGGCTTTCTTGTGTGAATATCTTTTATCAAAATTCCTAAATCTTTTCTATTTAATTCATAGTTATTTAAATTTTCTTTGTTTTTAAGCCATTTATAATAACCGCTTCTAGATACTTTCATAATTAAACATAAGGATTTTATATTAAATTCTTTACTTAATAATTCAATTATTTCATATTTTATTTGGGTTACTTCGTGTATTTTACAATTGTACCATCTCCTTTCATTAGGTATCCTTTTTTTAATAATTCATTCTCAATTCTCAACTTCATATTTTCATATTCTAAATGTTCTTCTTTTGTAAGATTTTTTCTTCTGGAATATTTCATTAGTGGATTTCCAGGCTTCTTTTTGGCTTTTAAACCATCGTAACCATTTTCCTTATATGACTTAATCCAACGGTGTAACATACTATTACTAACACCTGTATTTTTACCTGTTTGTGCTAAGCTAATTTCTAAATCAATAATTGGTTTGATTACATTATATTTTTCATCAACTGTCCATGTTTTAAATTTTTGACCTTTCTTTGCCATATTTTTACCTCCTATTTCTATTTTAACAAAAGAAAAAGTAAACACATTCTTTTTGTGTCTACTTTTATCTTACAACTTCAAACCTTATCTTCTATTTCTAAATATTCTTTGTAATATATTTGTTTTTTTACGTTCTCCAAGTACTACTTCATCAAATGATTCAGCAACATGTACATTTCCATAATCATGTAGTATACCTGATAATTCCTCTGCTGTCATACCTCTAAATGTTGATTCACTTTCATAAGTTTTTGATGGGTCGTAACATATCAAACTACTTAGCCCACATGATGCTAAAACTATTCCATCACTACTTATCATTACTCTAACATCATCATCATAACAATATACTATTGGTCCTTTATCTTTCATCTAATTTACCTTCTTTTCTAATACTGCACCTTTATTTTCAGGTTTAAATTTTTTTAATTCTCTACATAATTCTATTTCTTCATGAATAATTCTAGCAGAAGCAGGATTTTGATACATTTTTTCTAAATCTTGTAAACTATAATCATACATACTAACTTTATCACTAGGAATTACGAATCCTTCACTAGCAGGAATTGTTCCAATTACTTGCCATTCAAGTTTACTTATCATATCATCATATTCTTCATCACTTCCCCAAATACTTTCAAGTAAATCTTTTTTTACTTTATCATCTATATCAGGGTTTCCAAGTATAAATTTCTTAAACATAAATAAATCAGCATACATATCTGGTTCACGAAACATATCTATTATTTGCTTTTCAAACATTTCTTTAAGACCTTGATCCATAACAACTGCATCACTGCTAAGAGCTACTGCTAAAAACTTAATATAATCAGTTTTATAATCAAATCTATTCAATCCCATTTTATTCATCCTCTTCACCTCAGGAACCATAGTATACAACATTTATATGAAAATTTCAAGGAAAATTGAACAAAGTTGCAAACAAAAAAATATTATTCTTTATACAAATAACATTCTTTATCATGAGAATAAATGATGCCTATCGCTTGTAAATATGAATATATTATAGTTGTACCTACAAATTTCATACCTCTTTTTATTAAATCTTTTGATATATTATCTGATATATCATTATGAGTTTTATCTATTTCATATATAATTTTATCATTTGTGAATCTTTTTAAATAATTATAAAAACTTCCATATTCATTTTGTATACCCTTAAATATTTTTGCATTATTGATACTAGCATTAATTTTTAATTTATTTTTTATAATATTCTTATTA
>ULVL01080143.1_pt1 | contig 10282 bp, 7 predicted proteins | sample 1959381 | NCBI WGS metagenome assembly ULVL01 (sample SAMEA4835785, study PRJEB28245) | human gut metagenome | biome: gut microbiome; material: fecal sample | place: Denmark | collected 2008
ATTGAAAACTATTTAAATTATAATAGATATTGTATAAGTGTTGGGAAAAAAATAGGTAAAGCACATACAAGAAATTTATATAAAAGAAGAGTTAAAGATATACTTATGAAAAATAATATCAATTCTTCTTGTGATTATGTTATAATATTAAGGACTGCTATAATAGATGCAGAGTATGATAAAATAAATAGTGAACTTATTAAAGTTTTGAAGGGAGAAAAATAATGAATAAAAAAATAGCAATTGTGTTATTACTATTATTAACTTTATGTGGATGTACTAAAAGATTTACTATAGAAGGAACTGATGGTGATAAAAAAACTACTAAATCATATGTATCAAATATAATATGTAAGCCCGAAGAGGATGATAATGTAAAAATATATGTTGAAAATAAGGATAAATTAGTAAGTGATTATGATAAATTACCTGCTTGTAAAGATTTAAAGATTACATCTGGTGGTTATGAAGGACTTTGGACATCATTTTTTGTAAAGCCACTTGCATGGATAATTGTTAAGCTTGGATTACTTGTTAAGAATTACGGTCTTTCTATTATGATTATTGGTATTGTTGTAAGAGCACTTATGATGCCTCTAACTAAAAAATCTAATAATATGAATAATTCAATGCAAAAGGCTCAAAAAGAATTAAATGCATTAGAAAAGAAATATGCAGGAAAAGAAGCAGATAGAGATGCAATGATGGCTAAAAGTCAAGAAATGTTAATGATTTATAAAAAGTATGGTATTAATCCTATGTCTAGTTGTTTATTTGCATTTATTCAATTACCTATATTCTTTGCACTTCTTGAAGCAATTTATAGAGTTCCAGTATTTTTTGAGAAGAAATTCTTAGTATATAATTTAGGAACTACACCAGCAGAGGGATTACTTGCTCATAATTATTGGTATATAATATTAATCGTACTAATTATTGGTACTACATATTTATCATTTAAAAATATGAATACTACTACAACTGATGAAATGCAAGCAAAACAAATGAAAATGATGAGTACATTTATGGTTGTATTTATTTCAATAATATCATTTAGTTTACCAACATCAATTGCGCTTTACTGGATAGTATCAAATGCATTTACAATCGTACAAAATTTAATATTAAAGAGAGGTAAATAGAATATGGAAAAATATAAGTTTCAAGCTAAAAGTGAAGATGGGTTATTAGAAAAAGCATTAAAAGAATTAAATGTTAAAGAAGAAGATGTAATAACTAAGACATATGAAGAAAAAGGTGGATTATTTAGTGGCAAAAAATATACATTAGAAGTTGTTAAGTTCAGTGATATTGCTGAAGTTGGAAAAGATGTATTAAAAGAATTATTATCATCACTTGATATAAATGCTAATATTGAAACAATGATAAGAGATGGTAAAATTAAATATCAATTACACTCTAAAAATAATTCATTATTAATAGGTAAAAATGGTCATATATTAGAATCTATTCAAACATATGTAAGGCAAGCAATTTTTACTGCAGTTGATATATATGTTAACGTATCTGTTGATGTTGAAGGTTATAAAGAAAAACAAAATTATTTCTTAGAAAAAAAAGTTAAAAACATTGCTAAAGATGTATTAAAAACAAAAGTTGATGTTAAACTTGATCCTATGAATTCTTATGAAAGAAAAATAGTTCATGAAGCACTTCAAAACTTTAAGAATATTACTACTGAAAGTGAAGGAGTAGATCCTAATAGATGTGTAGTAATTAAATATTGTGAAACTGAAGAGTAGAAATACTCTTTTTTTCATGGACTTATCAAGATGTTTGTGTTATAATCTAGCATGAAGAAAAAGGAGATATTATGGAAGATACAATTGCTGCAGTTGCAACTACAGTTGGAGAAAGTTCTATTAATGTTATTAGAATTAGTGGAAAGGATTCAATAAATGTTGCAAATAAAATTTTTTCAAAGGATATAAGTAATGCATTAAGTCATACAGTGCATTATGGTTTTATTATGGAAAATGATGAGAAAGTAGATGAAGTGTTGCTATCAATATTTAAATCTCCTAAAACATTTACTACAGAAGATATAGTTGAAATAAGTGTTCATGGTGGAAGCACTTCAGTTAATAAAGTCATGGAATTAGTATTATCAAATGGGGCAAGACTTGCAGAACCAGGTGAATTTCTAAAAAGAGCATTCTTAAATGGAAGAATTGATTTAACACAGGCTGAAGCAGTAGGTGACTTAATAAGTTCTCAAACTGAAAGTTCAAGAAAGATGGCACTTAAAGGTGTAGATAAAACTATTTATAGAATGGTAAATAAATTAAAAGAAAAAGTACTTGCTTTAATTGCTAATATTGAAGTTAATATAGATTATCCTGAATATGAAGATGCAGTCATTGTGACTAATGATTTAATAATTAAAACAATAAATGAAGTAAAAGATGAAATAAATAGATTACTTAAAAATAGTAAAAAAGGATTATTAATTAAAAATGGCCTTAAAATTGTAATAGTTGGTAAGCCAAATGTAGGTAAAAGTAGCATTTTAAATGCTTTACTTGATGAAAATAAAGCAATAGTTACTGATATTAAAGGTACAACAAGAGATATTGTTACAGGGGAACTTGTTATTGATGGAGTTAAAATTGATATACTTGATACTGCTGGTATAAGAGAAACAAAAGATATTGTTGAATCTATTGGTGTTAAGAGAAGTGTTGATGCGATTGATGAAGCTGACCTTGTATTATTTGTTGTTGATAGTGTTGATGGATTTACTCATGAAGATAAGGAAGTATTAGATAAAATAAAAGATAAGGAAGTACTTGTTGTATATAATAAAAATGACAAAGTTAAAGATTATAAAAATGATAAATTAAGTGATTATGAAAGTATAAATATATCAACATTTGATAGTGATATGATTACTAAACTTAAAGATAAAATCGCAGAGATGTTTGATTTAGAAAGTATTGCTGAATCTAATTATATGTATATTTCTAATGCTAGACAGATAGCTCTTTTGAATAATTGTATTAGTATAATTGATGACATAGAAAGTTCAGTAAAAAATGGTGAGCTTGTTGATATGGTAGAAATAGATGTTAAGAAACTATGGGAAACACTTAGTGAAATTACTGGTGAGGTAAGTAGTGATGATTTATTAGATGAAATTTTTAGTAAATTTTGTCTTGGAAAGTAGATGATATAAATGGAATATGATGTAATTGTTGTTGGAGGGGGACATGCTGGATGTGAAGCAAGTTTAGCATGTGCTCGTATGGGAGAAAAGACACTTCTTGTTACAATAAATTTTAATAATATAGCAGATATGCCTTGTAATCCATCAATAGGTGGTAGTGCTAAAGGTATAGTTGTAAGAGAAATAGATGCTCTTGGTGGTGAAATGGGCTATTGTGCTGATAAAACACATCTTCAAATAAAGATGTTAAATGTTAAAAAAGGGCCAGGTGTTAGATCTCTTAGATGTCAAGGATGTAAGGTTAATTATCCTAAAGAAATGTTAAAAACATTAAAAGAAACTGAAAATTTAGAATTAAAAGAAGCTATCGTGAAGGAATTGCTTGTTCGTGATAATAAAGTATATGGAATACTTACTGAAGATGGTGAAGAAATTCATAGTAAAGCTGTTATACTTACTACTGGAACATATTTAAATTCTGATATAATGTGTGGTCATGAAAAACATAAAGGAGGTCCACATGGTGAAAAGAATTCTATGTATTTAAGTGATTCACTTGCTAAAAATGGTATTAAACTTATTAGACTTAAGACTGGTACTCCACCTAGAATATTAAAAAGTAGTATTAATTTTGATGAGGTTCAAATTGAAGAAGGAGATAAAACACCACTTACATTTAGTAATTTCTATAAAGCAAGTTATGATGTTAATAATCAAAAACCATGTTATTTAACTTATACTAATAAAGAAACTCATAAAATTATAATGGATAATTTAGATAAATGTGCCTTATATAGTGGAATGATAAAAGGAATTGGTCCTAGATATTGTCCATCTATTGAAGACAAAGTTGTTAAATTTCACGATAAAGATAGACATCAAATATTTTTAGAGCCAGAACGTAGTGATGATATTGAATATTATGTAGGTGGATTTTCTACTACTATGCCACATGAAATTCAAGAAAAACTACTTAAGACTATGGATGGTCTTCATGATGTTGTTATAACTAAATATGGTTATGCCATAGAATATGATGCAATAGATCCATTACAATTAAAGCTAACACTTGAAAATAAGGTATTAGAAAATTTATATACTGCTGGACAAATAAATGGAACAAGTGGTTATGAAGAAGCTGCTGCTCAAGGATTAATGGCTGGTATAAATGCTTCATTAAAAATTCAAGGACGTGAACCATTTATATTAAAGAGAAATGAAGCATATATTGGTGTTTTAATAGATGACTTAATCAATAAAGGAATAACTGAACCATATAGATTACTTACATCTCGTGCTGAATTTAGATTATTATTAAGACATGATAATTCAATGATAAGATTAACTCCATATGGAAGAATGATTGGACTTATTAATGATGAAAAATATGCCATATATGAAGAAACTATAAAAGAAATGAAAGAATTAGAAACGTATTTAGAAGAAACATATTTGACTCCAAAGAGTGAAGTAAATGAGTTTTTAAGTTCATTAAATTCATCTAATATTTATGGAAGAATATCTTTAAAAGATTTAGTTAAAAGACCAGAAATATCAATATTTGACTTATTAAAATATATGAATAAAGAATGTGATGAAAATGTTGCTTTAATGGTTGAAACTGAAATCAAATATAAGGGTTACATTGATAAAACTAAGAGTGAAGTAAGTAAGATGTTAAAACTTGAAGATAAACAAATACCAAGTGATATTGATTATGATAAAGTACCTAATATTGCGACTGAAGCACGCCAAAAGTTTGATAAAGTAAGACCATTAACAATAGGTCAAGCATCAAGAATTAGTGGTGTTAATCCATCTGATATAACAATGTTACTAGTATATTTAAAAAAGGAATATAACAATGACTAAAGAAGAATTTATAAAATATTGTAGTGAAATTAATATAAAAATCACTGGTGAACTATATGATAAACTATATAAGTATTATGAATTATTAAATGAATATAATAAGAAATTTAACATGACGACTATTACTTCTTATGAAGATGTGTTTTTATTACATTTTTATGATTCATTATGTATTAATAAGACAGGTTATTTAAATGATAAAGATAGTATTAGATTATTAGATTTTGGTACAGGGGCAGGTTTTCCTGGTATGGTTATTGCAATAATATATGGTAATATCAATGTAACTTTAATAGAAAGTAATGCTAAAAAATGTTTATTTTTGAATTTAATTAAGCAAGAGTTAAAATTAGATAATGTTAATATTGTTAATGGCAGGGTAGAAGAATATTCAGTTAAAAATAGAGAAGTATTTGATATAGTTACGTGTAGAGCAGTAACATCATTACCTATGATTATTGAGATGTGTACTTCATCTATAAAAGTAGGTGGACTTCTTATGCCTTTAAAATCAAGTATTGATGAAGAGATAGTTACTTCTAATAAAATAATTAATAAATTCAATTTACAACTTGTAAATAAAATAGAATATAATTTACCTATTACAAATGCATATAGATGTATACCAATATATCGTAAGAATAAAATGACTGATAAGAAATATCCTAGAAGTTATAGTTCAATACTTAAAACATATAAAACTAATAAAGGTATTGAAAAAAATAGTAAAATACATTAAAATTAATTTATAGTAGGGAAAAAGGATAATATTATGGAAGAAAACAAAGAAAAAGAAAAAATTTATTATATACCTATTGAGGATATTATTCCTAATAGATTTCAACCAAGGTTAGCTTTTGATGAAAAAGAGTTAAATGAACTTGCTAATTCTATTATTAAATATGGTGTTATTCAACCTATTGTACTTAGAAATATAGGAGATAAATATGAGATAATTGCTGGTGAAAGAAGATATAAAGCTTCATGCTTAGCTGGGCTAAAAAAAGTACCTGCAATTATAAATAATACTGATGATAATACAAGTGCTGAAATAGCATTACTTGAGAATTTGCAAAGAAAGAATTTATCTGTTATAGAAGAAGCACAATCATATAAAAAGCTTATGGATAGAGGATTTACTCAAGAAGAAATAGCTTCTAAACTTGGAGTAAGTCAATCTTCAATTGCAAATAAAATGAGACTTTTGAATCTACCAAAAGATGTTCAAAATGCATTATTATATAATAGAATATCAGAAAGACATGCTAGGAGTTTACTATCTCTACCTGATGCTGATATGCAAAGGAATTTACTTAATAGAATTATTACTGAAAAGTTAACTGTTAAACAAACAGAAGAAGAGATTAGTGCAATATTAAATAGAAATAAAGAGCAAGAACCATTACCTGAAGATATACAAAGATTCTTAAAAATAGAACCTAAAACTGAATCAAAAGAAGCTTTACTTGGTGATAAACAAGTTGAAGAATATCTAGATATAAAAGTGCCTGAGGTAGTTAAAATAGAACCCGAAGCAAAAGCTACTATGACAGAATATACAGATAATACTGAAATTATAAATCCATTTCAACAAACAAATGGTAATAATGTTAATGTTATGCCTACATCATTTGATAAGGAAGCTTATAGTTATGCGATAGATAATTCTAAAGATTTAACACCTGTAATAGAAGAATCAAGTGAAACTAATAATTCAGCAGTGATGAACCCAGTAAATAATGAAAATAATCAAGTAAATAATTTAAGTGTTAATACACCAAATACTATTCAATACGAAGAACCAGAAGAGGTAGAAACTGTAGATAAAGATTCATTACTTGAAGAAGATGGTAGTGTTAATTTACCTAACGTAATAAATAAAGTACGTGACTTTATAAATAGTCTTGATGAAGTAAGTGATCTTATAACTACAAGTGAACTTGATTTAACTGATACATATCAAATTATTATTGAAATTGATAAGAACTCTCATTAGTGAGTTCTTTTACTTTACACTAAAAATAAAAAATAATTCATTAATTTAAATAAAAATGCTATAATTGAATTAGATTAAAAGAAAAGAGGTAATAATATGGGACTTATTAAAGCTTTATCTGAAGCAACTAGTAGTGCTTTAGGTGATCAATTTAAGGAATTTGTGAATTGTCCTACTATATCTAAAAATGTTTTAATACAAAGAGGACTTGTAAATCACGGAAAAGGAAATAAAAATCCTTCAGAAGGAGTTATTTCTAATGGTAGTACAATAGTTGTTCCACAAGGAATGGCAATGATGATTATTGAAAATGGAGAAATAAAGGAATTTACTGCTGAACCTGGTACTTTCTATTTTGATACAGGTAGTGAACCTAGTATATTTACTGGTGGACTTGGAAAAGGTATCATTGATACATTTAAAACAATAGGTAAACGTTTTACTTATGGTGGTCAAACTGCTAAAGATCAAAGAGTTTACTATGTAAATCTATTAACAATTACTGGTAATAAATTTGGTTCTCCACAACCTAAGAAGATTACTGATGAAAAATATGGTATGTTAGAAGTAACATTCTTTGGTGAATATGCATTTAAAGTAGTTGATCCAATTCTTTTAGTAAATAGTGTTATTGGAGCTAATGCAGAAGATACTGTTACTTATGAAGAAGTAGTTGGTAGTCAATTACAAAGTAAATTTGTTGAAAAGTTAACTCAAGCAATATCTGTTGTTATGAGAAAAAATAAAGTTTCTTTTGGAGATATGGGACTATATAATAGTGATATTTCTGATGAAATGAATGTATGTTTAGATGAATCTTGGAGAAAGAATTATGGATTAGAAGTTACTGATGTAGCTTTAAGTGATATTAATTTAACTGATGAATCTATGGTTAAAGTTAACAAGATAGATGAAGCAACTATATTCTCAAATAAGAATTTACAATCAGGTTTAATGGCTTCTGCTTCTGCTGATGCTCTTCGTGGAGCTGCTACTAATTCAAATGGATCTATGATGGGATTCATGGGAATGAATATGGCAAGTGGAGCAGCTGGTTCTATGATGAATGCTGCTAATCAAGGTAGTGATGTTGAAGGGTATAAGCCTGAAACTAATCAACCAGAAATAGGGACAATATTTGCTAAAAAGGAAGAAAAAGTAGAGGAAAATAAAAAAGAAAAACTTTGTCCTAATTGTAAAACTCCAGTAACTGGAAAATTCTGTAGTAATTGTGGAACAAAAATTGAAGAATAGTTTCTTAAAATAATTTAAAATAAAATAGTAGAGTGATATTAATAATATTATTCTACTATTTTTATATGTTTTAATTTGAATATTTATCTATATAATTTGGTTCAGTACCTTTTTCATAAAAACAAACTATTCCATTTTCTTTATATTCTCCAGTTAATGGATTTATTGAACTTGCGGTTATACCTTTCGGTATTTCATACCATTCTTTTTTATTTGTTTTTATTTTTGTTATTGTTTTTGACCATATTTTTTTAGTTATTTTTGAATCTTTTGTTTTAACTTTATCATTGTCATCATTACCTGCCCATACCATCATTAGATAATTCTTATTGTAACCAATAGTCCAATAATCAGTTTCTGTACTACCACTTTTAACTGCATATTTACTATCTAAATCATTAGAAATACTCATAAGAGTAGGAGAAGTGTATCCTATCATTTTATAATCATATGTTTCTGTTAATAAATTATTTAAAATATAAACATATTTTTTATTTAATACTTTTTCATTTTGATATTTAAATTCATATAATATTCTATCATTATTATCAGTTATTTTTTCAATTATATGAGGTGTTACGTGTTCACCTTCGTTAGCAAGTGTTATAAATGCATTAGAATAGTCTATCATGTTTATTTCAGTTGTACCTAAAGCAGAAGATGCATTTTCTTTGATAGGCGTGTTTATTTTTAATCTTTTTCCCATTTTAGATAAGTTATCCATACCTAAAAATAGATGTGTTTTCATCGCATAGATATTATCTGAATATGATAATGCTGTTAACATTGAAATATTTTTATTAGCATAAATATTACTTGCATTCTTTGGTGAATAAGTTGTATTTCCTATATTAAATGTTGTTCTTTCACTTAAAAATGTACTTGATGGTGTAAATCCATTTTCAAGGGCAGAATAATAAAGAAGTGGTTTTATTGTTGAACCTACTTGTCTTTTAGATGAAGTAACTCTATTAAATTGTGATTTTGAATAGTCTTTTCCACCTATAAGAGATACTATTTTACCTGTTGTGGGTTCTATTACTACTGAAGCAACTTGAAGAGTTGTATCTTTCATTTCATTATCTATATTGTGTTCTAATTCTTTTTGAATATCTACATCCAAATTAGTATATATTTTAAGACCGTCCATATCAAGTAATGAACTAGGAAGTCCTTTTATATTTTTAAGTTCACTCATAATTGCATCTTTATAATAATAAATACTTGATAATTCAATTTTATCGTTTTTTCCATAGAAATTTAATTCTTTTTGATATGCTTCTTCCATTTCTTTTTTAGTTATATATTTATTTTTGACCATACTTTCAAGTACTTCTTTTTGCCTTTTTTTAGCAGCATCATAATTGTTAATTGGATTATAATAGCTAGGATTTCTAGGTATACCGACTAATATTGTTGATTCAGCAAGAGTTAGATCTTTAGGTTCCTTATTAAAATAATATTTACTTGCTTCCTTAATACCATAATTTCCAGCACTAAAATCAATAGTGTTAAGATAACCTTCTAATATTTCATCTTTACTATAATGTGTTTCTAATTCAAGCGTTAAAAGAGCTTCTTCTATCTTTCTATTCCATGTTTTATCAAATGTTAGATAAAGATTTTTAACATATTGTTGTGATATAGTTGAAGCACCTTGCTTTATCTTTCCACTTTTAATATTAACAAGCATTGCCTTTAAAATTCTTAAATAGTCAAATCCCTTGTGAGTATAAAAATTCTTATCTTCAATAGATACTATAGCATTCTTTATATTATCATTTATATTACTTAGTTCTACATAATCATTTTCAATATTATCTTTTAGAATATCATTGTTATCTTTATCATAAAATGTTATGTTTTTACTTGTATTAATTTGAAATTTTGGTGTGATAAAAGCATAAGCATAAAAACTTATATTTACTATAATACAAGTGAAGAATAAGAATATAAATATTTTAATAATTAAT
>ULVL01043171.1_pt1 | contig 10266 bp, 15 predicted proteins | sample 1959381 | NCBI WGS metagenome assembly ULVL01 (sample SAMEA4835785, study PRJEB28245) | human gut metagenome | biome: gut microbiome; material: fecal sample | place: Denmark | collected 2008
TCATGTGACCGGCTCCCTATGCTTTATGACTCCTTCAGCCACCGCTGGAAGTCCTCCAAGGTGGTTGCCCCCTCGTCGTATTTCTTTTTCTGCGCTCTGGCTTGTTCGCTCCAAGCGTAGAAATCCTCGTCGGATATGCGCCCGGCCTTAATCCATGCAAAGCGCCGCTTGTACTCCTTGCGGTAAGCCTTGAAGATCGGGTCATCCGACTGCTTCTTTGTCCACTGCTTGAAAGCCCCGATCTCCCGACAGACCTGCTCTCCTCTTGGAACAGGCCGCTCGCAATATTCCGCGCTGACCCGCCCGGTCTGCGGAAACCATCGTCCGCAGTTCTTGCAGCGCCGCGCGGTAAAGCTGACCCTCATGGGCGAGGGTATTCCAAAGGATAAGGAAGCCGCACAATACTGGTTTTCCGTGGCGGAGCAGAACGGCCACGCCTACGCGGAATTTTTCTTGAAACGCATGGAGCGCGGCGAACAGGAGCCGCCCTCCGTCCTGTTGTCAGCCACCCGGTTGCTCTACCACATGGGCAATATCTTTCGGGACAACGCGCCGCGTCCCACCGTTCCCGCGGGCATCCAGATCGACCACAAACGCCTACAACGCCTGCGAGAAAAGAAGATGGCAATGGGCCATAAATGGAACGACCACGAGAATGAGCAGAGCCACGGCATGGGCGGTATGAGCGGCATGTAAGAGGTGCAAAACCCATGCCTCAATGAACGAAAAATAGTAGAGACAAAACTGCTATAGTAAATGCCCATCCATAATATCCTTGAGTGCATCAATAATTTTCCCGTAGTGCTTTTTGATTTTTTTATTTTCGGTATATACGGCATCAAAACGCACGAGACGATCTACGATATGTTCTGCGATGATGCTTTTGTAATCTTCTGCATCTTCGTATCTGCGTACACCCATGCAACCAGGCAGAAGCAGGACGAAGCCGCCCAGACCATGGGTAGCTTTATGGCGCAGGTGATGTAAGCTGATCTAAAAGAGATGAGCGGACGGAGTATCCGTCCGCTCCTCTTTCAACCTTTCCGCGTATTTCCGCGTGTGGGTCACGGTGTGGGTCAGGCGGTTGACCCGCATTTTGCCCCACACCTGAAAGTGCGTTTTTACAACAAAAAAGCACCGAAAACCGAAGTTTTCGATGCTTTTTGGAGCTGCTGGGCGGATTCGAACCGCCGACCTCATCCTTACCAAAGGCGAATGACAAAAATATCAAAAAATTATAGTTATTAGAGGGAATGCGTGTAATCCGCTCTTTTGCGGTTGCTCGGGTATCAAAAACGAACTTTTTTGACGCTCTATTTTCGCTGCGTTTTTCCAACTTTGAAACTACACTTTCAAAACTACTCAAAAAAACCATAGCCCATTTTGACGTTATATAGCCCGTACATTTCCAGCGTTTCCGGCTGACCATCCAACGCATAGCGTCCCGGCCACCAGCTCAAAAATTCCTCGTCTAATCCATCTATCGGCGTGTCCGGCAGATATAAGATAAATTCGTCCCCGTTCTCCATGCCATACGGCTCGGAGGATATATTTTTTGTCCCGTTTTCTATCCATTCTTTTCTGGCTTCATAATCGCTGTCCAGCTCCGCCAGCGTCAGAGAATAGCTATACTCGTCTACTTTTTGAATATCCGAAAATCGCCCCGAAAAATCGCAGATATAAACCGTTCCGTTCGGATAATCTTCGTCATAGACCCCCATATCAGCGTCGTAATATTCCCCCGAAAATGCCCCATCCTGTTCCAACGTCATAGAGGTCGCCCACGCGCCTACGCCGCTGCTGAATACAAAATCTATCGGAAAATCCTCTGGCAAAGCATCCTTGTCCTTTTGGCCGCAGCCAGTCAATAACGCGGTGCAGAGCAACAGCACCGCCACCTTATATACAAAATATTTTTTCATCGTCTGTCCCTCCCGGCTTTAGTATACGTTTTCCCGTTGGCAGAAGCAAGACCCCCTTTCGGGGGTCTTTACCCGCCGCGATCAGACCTCATTCATCTGCTGCATACAGTCCATACACATGATACGCACGCTTTTTGTTGCCCTCACGCTGTTGCCGCAGCACGGACATATCAGCTTTCTTGTGCTGCTGGGTCTGCGTTCACCGCCAGCGTTCGCAGCCCCCGTGTGGCTCGTTCCCGCAGCCCCTACACGAACCCCCGGAACAACGCTGCTTCGTCCGATGCGGATTTCGTTCCAGCCTTTTGAAAGTGCATATTCAACGAGGTTTTCTCCCGGCGTGGTGTTCCACCCGTATTGACCGCACGGAACACAGGTCAGCCCGTGGGCTTCGGCTATCGCCTTAAATCTGCCGTTATGATACTTCCCGCCCCGGCTCACCTCTTTAATACCGTTTTCCCGACAGTAGAGATGTACCATCTCATGCAGCATCGTGTCCAGCGTTTCTTCAATGGGGTAGTTCAAAACCTCGGCGGCAATATTCAGCTCATACGCGCCGCCGTTTTTACGCTGCCAAACCTTGGCCGTGGTACAATGGCCGTATGTCCCCGGTTTGCTCTGCACGGTGATAATAGGCACGGGCAGCTCCGCAGAAAAGAAGTCCGTGTTCAGGCTGTTATAGATATGCTCTAACTGGCTGACGGCTCGGCTCATTTTGGTAGTCTCTTTCATGGTGCGTTCCTCCATCATGTGTAGTGTTGTGTCAGCAAAGCTGCTTGCTTGCTTTGCTTGATTTCGCCACACACGACAGGGGACAGGCGCGGTCAAGGTTGGCCGTAGGCCACGCGCAAACAAAATTTTGAAGCAAAAATTTGTGCAGACCTTGACGGGACAGTACCCGTCGTGTTACTCGTCCCCACAAAAAAACAGAGCTGATAAATCAGCCCTGCTCGGTGTCCTCGTCAACGTATTCTAAAATAACCTCTACTTTGCATTGCAGCAGTTTACAGAGTTGATTAAGCGTGTGCGTGGAGATGTTGTCACCCCGCCGCATGGCGTAATAGGTAGACATGGGAAACCCCAGCTTTCCCAAACGGTATGTGGAAATACCCCGGTTTTTCATCGTTTGAAATAAGGGAGCATAGCTAATCATCCGTCAACACCTCCGCAGCATCAGTATAAAAATGATGTGCGAAGTTTAGTATCTGCGATAACTCACATATATAAGCGGTTGCTATTTGCAAGGGATTGTGGTACACTCTACCTACCTTTATAGAAACGAGGGCATAAAGATATGAAAATAAAGAAGCTATTGCTTGTCCTGCTGGCTGTGCTGCTGGTGTTCTCTCTGTTTGGCTGCGGGAAAAAAGAACCCGTCGAGGACGTAGAACCACAGGACACCACGGAACAGCTCGACGAAAATATAAAGAATGATATTAGCGGTACTTACGAGCTATCGAATGAAGAGATTGCGAAGTATTATGAATATGGCTATCTTGATGCCAAGGGAACGATAATGCAGAGCATTCAATCGCTGAAATCTAAGGCTAAAGCGTGTGCAGAAAAGCTCGGACTTACCTATTCTGACGCTCAAGCATTTAACCTATTTGCCTATGGCACTGCTATTGAGCAAACAAAAAAAACTATCCGTTCAGCAACCGACTTCATTTACCCCTCGGATGGACTTCAACAGTTTATTTCATGGCGTGAGCAGTATGAGGCCGGTAAGACAGATGCTGATTTTGATAAAGAGCTGGATGAACTGTTAAAAGGCATTGAAGATGGAACCTATGGCGACAGCAATTACACTGGTAACAATGGCACTACTGGTAACACTGGTTCAACTGGAACTGGTAATACCGGTGAAGTCTCGAACGAGCCTGACACTTCCGATCCTGGAGCCTATGAAGGTGGGCAGCCAGATGATACAGTTTATGATCCTGCTACTGGAGAGGACAAGGCTTGGTACCCTGACGACTATGAAGATGTACCTACTGAAGTATATAAGCCAGATACTAAGGCTGATCCAACACCTGAAGGTGCGTTTGATGGTTTAGGATACGGCATTTCAGGTTAATCTGACAAACACTTAAAGAAAGGAGGGCACTGAGCAATGGCATCCCCCTTTCCCCGTCGCTCGTCGCCGTTTGATTTTCTGAAATAACCGCACTTTTTCCCAATACCGTTTTTGAAAGTGTATATTCAATTCCCAAGACCGAGGGCAAAACGCCCCCGGTCTTTTTTTGTACATTTTTCCGATATTGACAACGCTTCAAAACAGAGCATTCCATTTCTGCGCGACATCATTACAAAAAATTTGATAGACGTGGATGTCAAATGCTCATCGACGTGTCCAAAAAAACGCGAAAAGTCGATTTGGTATAATGTAGATGTCGACAAGAAAAACAGGTGAGCAAGGCCTTGCTCCGAAAGGAGCATATGATGAACAACAAGAAAAATTGCTGCGACGAGGTTGAAAAGTTCAGGGTGGATGCCAAAAGAGAGGTGGGAAATCGGCTGACCGAAATCCGCGAGAAGCGCAATCTGACACAACTTGAATTGATTTGCCAGTTCACAACTTCTCCGCAGACCATCTCCGGCTACAGCAGGTGGGAAAATGGCACGTCAGAGCCCAGTGTCGCCTTTCTGAAGCAGCTGCATGAAAGCTGGGGGATTGACCTTAATTGGCTAATTGCTGGTGACGATGCCTTTGTACCCAATCTTCCCATCGATGTGCGGAACGCAATCGCTGTGCTTGACGATTTTCGGCGAGATTGCATTTTTCGCAAGTAGGTTTGCCGAAGATAGCTGTCTCGACGGCAAATCGGGGTGTACCATATACGCAGAAGCTGCGAGCGCGCCGCAGCTTCCGCCCCCCGCCGGGGACGTTATAAGGAAAGGAGATACAGCTATTATGAGTAGCAAAATCATCGGCATCGAAGAAATCCGCTTCATGGGCAAGGACGGCAAGGAGGTCGTTGGAAAGCGCATTCACTTCACCGACCCCATCGACGCTGGCCGTGGTATCGGAGACGCCGGAGACAAAATTTTTCTGTCCGCCGCGAAGCTGGCAGCTTTTGACTTCGCCCCTGCTGTCGGTATGACTGTTGATGTTTTGTACGATAGGGGTGGTCGTGTTAAGGCTGTCGCTGTGGTTGACGACGACCCTATTATATGACGGGACAAGTGGCAGCAGCCGCACTCATGGAGGCGTGGCTCACCTGCGGGTATGACCCCGCGCTCGCGTCGCTCTCTTTCCCGCGCTATCCGTTGCGTGAGCTGCGTCCCCGCAAACTGCCGGACGGGGCGGTGGAGCTGACGGTCGCAAAAAGGGGCTTCGGCTACAAGTACCGTGGCCGTCGCCCCAGCACCCCGCCCCGTGTTGACCTACGCGGGGTAGGGGAGTTGCTTGGGAATCATCTTCCCTGCGGTATTACTATCCGTAGCGTCGCAGACGCGGGAACATCGATTATTATTATAATGGAGGAAAAAAATGACCATATCTGAATTTCTTGCAAAAATTGCGGCGGCGTATAAATTCTATGTCGCGCGGGAAAATGCCAAGCTCCGCGCCGCTGCCACGGCCAACGCCGCAGCTATGGCCGAGCAGCAGATGAGGCACTATTACACAACGGTCGCGGAGATCGTTATGCAGGCCGCGAACAACGTCGCAAATGCCGACCCGCGCACACTTAGGCCGGTTCTTGATTTCTCGCAAATCAGCTGTGCCGTTCCGGTTTTACCTCGCCGCAGCCGCGCCACTGGTCAAACGGTTTTCGGGTGGTGCTTTCGATTGCATCGCTCGCGTGCATTCGTGCAACCCGCGATTGCCATGCAACGACTACTGCAAAATGAGGTCGCCGCGATATGCGTTATGTATGGTTTCCCTGCGTTGCGCGTTTTTCTCCAATTCGCGGCTGACAATGTCGTTAACGTCTGGGTGACACCATTAGAATACCTGACCGGGGGTAGCGGCGATGAACAGTCGTGATGCCGCCGCGGGACTATGTTTGGCTTGGTGCGGACGGCATTGTGAACGTTTGAGTCGTGCTCGCGGTGTCCCTCTGTCCACAGGCCAGAGCAATTTGAGCAGCCGAGATATGGCAGGACTGGGCATTCTGCTTGCAGCGTTTGCCAACCTCGGCATCAAGCCGAAAACCGTCATCAGCTCCGAGGGCGAGCTGCACTACATAGCCACCGCAGCCGCCCTCTTACGGGATGATTATACTTTCCCAACAAGCGAGTTTGAACGTCTAATAGATGCCTTTGCTCATGTTGGGACGTACAAGTTTCACTTGTACGAAGTAAAGTCCGTCCCCGCCGAACTGCCGAATTTTCATCAGTGGTTCGTAAGCATCTACCTTTAATGGGATAGATGCGCTCGACGGCATAGAGGAGCAGTAAGCCGAAGCGTCAGCGGAGGCTGCTGCCCTCGCCGTCGGGCAATCCCCCACGCGGGGCTGTCCAATATCTAGTAGGACAGCTTTCCCGTACTCTAGTGCAGCAGGATGGAGGTGACAACCATGCTGCAATATCACAATCTCATAACGGCCAAAAGCGGCCTGACGCTTTCCGTGGATAATATCGTTCTCGACCTCTACATATCCGCACCCGCCGCCCGCACAGCCCTTATGAAACTGCTGGACGCGCTGCCGATGCGCTACGCCGTGGAGGTCACGCATTGGGATAGCTTCCGCGTTGGGGCGTTTCGGGAGCAGTTCACCATAGCCCATCAGGACGGTACTTCGTTTTGGCTAGGCGCTGCGCTCAACGGAAAAAAGACCGAATGGGGACGTGTCCGGCTGGACTTCAATCCCAACAAGGTTGCCCAGCACACAGCTTTTCAAACGCTCCTGCTGTTCCTTGTTAAAAACACCCGTCCCATGCACCGAATAATCAAGCGGTTTGACCTTGCGATAGATATTCCTGTTGACCGCTTCGATTGCTTTTTAGTCAAGGACAGCCGCGCCTATTCTGAACGCCGTCACGGGCAGGAGTGGACACAGTACCTCGGCGCAAAGTCCTCTACGGTGGGGCGTGTCAAGCTCTATAATAAAACGGTGGAAGCACGCCTCAATTATCCGCTGACCCGATTGGAACTGACATTAGACCCCGCCGTGGGCTATGACGAAATGGCGTTCCCGACAGTCTATGCGGCATTTACGGCGCAAATCAGCACGGACGAATTTGAGGCCACCGACACAGAGCGGTTTATCCTCGGCGCGTTGCTGGGCGGCTATGGAACGCTCAATATGCTGGGGCGAAAAACCCGTGCCAAGATGGAGCAGCTTTTGACGCATTATGTCCGGCGCGTGGAAATCTCCAAGTCAGAATACACCGCCGTGCTTTCCCAGCTTTATCTTTACACGCAAGGCCGCATAAATGCGGCAACGGACGGCGACCAACCGCCGCCGAAACCAACGGAGCTGCCCGCATGGGTGCAAGACATTATTTCAGAAACGAGGAATTTAGACTTATGATTATGAAGCTGCGAACAACTGCCGACGGCGGCGTTTTTGGCGAACGCGAAATTGCCGATGGCGTCACACTCCATTTTGCCAAGTGGGGGCATGACGGACACAAGAGCCTTTACATTACCCGCGAAAAAAATGTGCTGCTGAATATCGAGGATTATAGTCTAATGCTGGACAAGGGCAATGTTTCCGGCATCTATAAGGACGGATACTATCACGATGAGCTTGCCGCTATAAATAAGTCCGCACTTCGCTATGAGATTGACGGTAATGAATTGATTTTGTATTATCCGCTATCGCGCATATTCAAAACGCTGAAAAAAGCCGGTATCACATATTCGCGGAAAATCGAAATCGAAAACCCGTATTCACCAAACATTAGGAGGATTTGACCATGAATGAAGAACTTGTAAATCTATCTGCCGAAACGACGCTTCCCCAGCAGTCCCCCGCAGCCGTCCCCGACGCGGAACAGCTATCACCGACGCTGCCGAAAAACTATCTCGTAGGCGGCTACTATGCCACCACCGACAAGGGCGCGAAATATCTTCGCCCGGAGTTCGTGGACGAATACGCCCGTAATATCGCTGCCAGTCTAAACGAGATGAAGCCCGCAGAGTTCGCGGCTATGCTGCGTGATCTAAAGCGGGCAAAGAAATCCACGCTCCCGTTTGAGGCTCGAAAGACGGCAGCTGCCGAATTGTTCCCCCGTGCAATCGGCCTTGTCCACAAGAAAAAAGCCCCGTCCATTTTGACGGAGTTCATCAAGGTAAATCTTGCCGCTATCAAGACGGATGATGACTGGTCGGCGTTCTATCGGCACATGAACGCCATCAATGGGTACCTTGTTCTGAATACCGCCGATAAATAACCCGCTCACAAATTTACCGCGAAAGGAGGTGATGCCTCATGCCATCCCCAGAGGACTTGAAAAGAATCAGCGGCGCAATCAGCAGCGACCCCGCAGCGTTTCTCCCGCAGCTTCTTTCCTATATTGAAAAGAGCGTCAAGGAGTGCTATGATAAAAACAACGAAGTAAGCCCATGTCAGGCCACGCTTCCGCACCTTGACAATCGCATAGAGTCGGATTGCACGCCATCCTCGGAAAGTGATACGGAGATGGCAAAAACGAAAATAAATCAGCCCGTTATGATAGCGGGAGAAAAACGATGGATCACCGCAAGCTCCATGCAGGAGTTCGCTGACAAGGTCGCAAAGCTGCTCAGTACGCCGCAAAGCGCGGGTAGGCATCCGTTTGGTGACTATGCGTGGAACTGGTTTCATACCTATTCCAAGCCCAATATAGAAACGGTCACGGCGACTACCTACGAACGGCAAATCAGGCTGTACCTGATTCCCGCCTTTGACGGGATGGACGTCGAGGAAATAACCCCCGATGATGTGCAGCGGCTATTCAATCATATGTCAGGAGCAAAGGCGACCAAGGACAAGGCGAAAATCGTGCTGAACCAAATCCTTGACGCAGCCGTTGAGGATGGCTTGCTGCTGAAAAACCCCTTAAAATCCAAGCGTATAAAAATCAAGGGTGTGGCCAGCAAGGAAACGCCGCCGTATAGCGTGGAGCAAATGCGCTATCTTGTGCAGCACATTCCCGAGATTGAAAATCCGATTGACCGAATGTACTTGGCAATACAGGCCATGCACCCGCTCCGGCTTGAAGAAGTGTTAGGACTTCAACCAGAGGATATTGATATTGACCGCATGGAAATCCACGTCCGACGAGCCGTTACACACCCCAACCGCAACCAGCCGGAAATCAAGGACACGAAAACGGGCGGCAGCAAACGCACCATTGCCCTGTCCGCCGCTGCACTGCCGTATCTCTGCATGGATGGCGGACGCTTTTTGTTCGGCGGTGATAAGCCGCTTTCCTACACGCAGGTACGGCGGATGTGTAACCGCATAAAAAAGGACTTGAAATTTGAAGAAAATATAACCCCTATTCGCTTCCGTACAACTGTCCTCACCGATTTGTATGAGCAAACGGGAGACATAAAATTAGCGCAAGCGGAAGCCGGACATACGACTCCTGCCATGACGCTGAAATATTACGTCAAGGGACGCAAAACCTCAGAACAAGCAGCCGCAGCAATCCAGCGGATATACACCGCCAGTTGATAGAAAGTTGGAAAGGCAAAAACCCGCAACCCCTTGTGCCGCAAGGGATAGCGGGCTTTCCATTTGCCAAAAAGTTGGTCGGTTAGTTGGTAAAACGCCGTTTTTTGGTAACGAGGCCGTTTTTCGAGGTTGCAAAAACACGCGAAAAGTTGCAAAAACATAACAAAATCCGCCCAAACCTTACGATTTAGGCGGGAAATGTTGGAGCTGCTGGGCGGATTCGAACCGCCGACCTCATCCTTACCAAGGATGCGCTCTACCTACTGAGCTACAGCAGCATATGTGGCGACCAAGAAGGGGCTCGAACCCTCGACCTCCAGCGTGACAGGCTGGCGTTCTAACCAACTGAACTACTTGGCCATGTTGCGCTTTCGTCGTGGAACTCAAGCCTGTTCATTATAGCAAGCCCGCTCCCGAATGTCAACACCCTTTTTTCGACTTTTTCGCAAAATCCGGGCAAAGTCCGGGCGGCAGGGGAGACCTGCCGCCCTATGCTTTTTCACAGCTCCCGCTGCTCGAACCACCGCACCGACAGCGCCCAGCTGGCGGCGAATATAGCCAGCCCGATGGCCAGCCCCAGCGGGAACGACCCCATCTGCCCCTCCGGCCCACCGGTGCGTATCAGCACGGCACAGCCTGCGCCCATCAGCACCACCACGGCCAGAAACACCGTCCGTCCCTTGACCGCACCATACTTGAACATAGCCGGGAACAACAGCGCCGGCGCGGCCAGC
>ULVL01020375.1_pt1 | contig 10244 bp, 7 predicted proteins | sample 1959381 | NCBI WGS metagenome assembly ULVL01 (sample SAMEA4835785, study PRJEB28245) | human gut metagenome | biome: gut microbiome; material: fecal sample | place: Denmark | collected 2008
GTTTTTTACTTCTTTGTATATTAAGTATATTAAAAAGCCATAAAACCCAGTTGCCACCATACTATGACCACTTGGAAAACTATATCCACTTTCTTGCACTATTTGCAAAACTTCTGGTCTAGGTCTTGCAATAACTAGTTTTAGTATTCTATTTATAGCAAATACTAAAACTAAATTTATTGCAATAAATTTCGAATTTGTTTTGTTTTTTAGTAATAAGATAAATGCTATTGTTAATACAATTAATGTTATTGCTGACCCTAAATGTGACATAAAAAGCATAAAGTTAGTCATTCCACTACTCATTATCTTAATCATTAATTCATATGTAATTTCATCTATTGTATTAATCATATCCATTTATATTCTCCTACTATTTTTATTGATGTATTGTGCATCTTTGTAATGGCACATTTTTAGCTGAACCATAAGAAGATCTTGTTTTCCATAAATTGTTTTTATTTATGTATTCTCCTCTACCATACACCCTTTTTGTTCTAGTACATTTTTCTGTTGCTAATAACCCACTATCTATACATACTTTTGCTGTTGAATGATATGGGCATGTTTGTATAGGTTCTGTACCTTTTACAAAATATTCTGTTCTTGTTGTTCTAGAATTTTTGCATGTTGATGTTGCCAAGAACCCAGATTTCTCGCATATTACACTTTCCACTACATTTTCTGGTTTTGTTTCTGCAAAGGTTTTGGGTTCTAATCCGTCATGAAGTTGTCTCATTATAGATGTCCATATTTGACCTGATGGATTAGTTGCCCATCCAGTTATTGTGCAACTATCGTCATATCCATACCAAACTGCCGATGTATAATATGGAGTAAATGCACAAAACCATCTATCATAATCATTGTTTGTTGTTCCTGTTTTTGCAGCTACACTCATTCCCTCTACTGTGCAAGTTGTTGAAGTTCCAGTTTTTACTGCTTCTGTTAACATTTCTTTTACTACATATGCCGCTTCTTCTGTCATTACTCTTTTTTGTTGTTGGTCTGGTTTTAGTATTATATTGCCATTTTCATCTACTACTTTACTATAAAATGTTGGTGCTTGATATACTCCTCCATTTGCAATTGTAGCATATGCTCCTGCCATTTGTACTGGTGAAACTCCCCATGTTAGCCCTCCTAATGCCAATGCTAATACATTATCCTTTTCATCATCAATTGTTGTTATTCCTATTTCTTTTAAAAACTTTATTGATTTTTCTGGTGTTAACAAACACATAGATTTTACCATAGGTATATTTTGTGAATTTGCAATTGCTTTTCTTGTTGTAATTAATCCCATATATTTGTTTACAAAGTTTTTTGGATTATATGTTCCATTATTAAAAGATGTTGGATTATCATCAAAAACAGTCGCTGCTGTTATTATTCCTTGGTCTATAGCAGGTGCTAATACTGCTATTGGCTTCATAGATGAACCTGTTTGTCTTACTGCATCTGTTGCTCTATTAAAACCAAATGCTGTAGTTTTTTCTCCAATTCCACCTGAAATTCCTAACACATATCCAGTTGTATGATCAATTAATACTACTGCTGCTTGTGATTGCTGTGGATTTCCTTTTTTGTCTCTTGATGTTTGCTTATACTTTTCTTTGCTAAGTTCTTCATCAATTATAGTTTGTACTTTTGGATTTTGAGTAGTATATATTGTAAAGCCTCCACTAGATAAATATAATTTTGCTTGTTTGTATGTCCAGTCATGCTCTTTTTGTAGTTGTGCAATTATCTGATTTATTGCTGCATCTGTATGATAAGAAAATACTGTTTGTGGAAATGCTCCTTTATTAAAATTTAATCCAGCTTCAACTTCTTTTACTGCTTGTAGATATTCTTCTTCAGTTTTTATTTTTCCTAATTCTTTCATTTTATTTAAAACAACTTTTGTTCTCTTTTTTATATTATCCATAACCTCTTCGTTGTTATTATCAAATGGGTTATATGAATTAGGTGAATGGTTTATTCCTGCTAAGAAAGCACACTCTGCCAAGTCTAAATCTTTTGCACTTTTACTAAAATAATAGTTTGAGCCTTTTTCTACACCATATACTGTATCGCCTAAAAATATTAGGTTTAAATATAATTCTAGAATTTGCTCTTTTGACATTTCTTGTTCAACATAATATGCCCTTGCCATTTCTCTTACTTTTCTTTGCCATGTATCTTCTTTTTCTTGAGTTAAGTTTTTTACCATCTGCTGAGTTATTGTACTTCCTCCAAATGGCGATTTTCCCTTATTTTTTATGTATGTGTATGTTGCTCTTAATGTTCTTTTTACGTCTACCCCTTTGTGTTCATAAAATCTCTCGTCTTCTATTGATACAAATGCTGCTGGTAAATACTCTGACATTTCTTTTATGCTTATGCTTTCTCTATTTTCATTGCCATTTAAAATTCCTATAGTATTATTTCCCATATCTTTTACTACTGAGTTCTCATATTTAATTGTTAAATCATTTTTGCTTAATCGTGCATCTTTTACAATATTATATACTTTATATGCCGCATATCCTCCTGCTACAAGTACAAGAATTAAAAGCAATAAAAATATAATTATTATTGCTTTTAGTATTCCTGTTATTATTGGATGCTTACTTTTCTTTTTTATTATTTTATATGTTTCAGTATTAATAGTATTTTCTCTTTGTTTTTCTTGAAGCATTTTTATATCCTCTCTTTTGTTTTATTTTAGCTCTGCTATTGCAGTTTTAAAGTTTTCTGCTGATATTATGGCACTACCAGCAACAGCTATGTCTATTCCTGCTTGTTTTGCTTCATTTATTGTATTTTTATTTATTCCTCCATCTGCTTCTATATATGTATCTAAATTATTATCTTCAATATACTTTTTTAATTCTTTTACTTTTATTAATGTTTCTGGAATTAATTTTTGTCCGCCTTTTCCAGGCTCTACTGTCATTATAAGAACCATATGTATGAATGGTAAAAATTCTTTTATTTCATCTATACCTGTATTTGGTTTTATTGAAATTGCAGGTTTTATATTGTTTTGTTTTAAACAATTTATATGTTCTAATATCTCTTCTTTATTTTTACATGCTTCATAATGAAATGTAATAATACTTGGCTCTAATGGAATGTATTTTTCTATATGTGGCTTAATATCTTCTACCATAAGATGCACATCTAATGGTAAGTTTGATATTTGTTTTATTGTGCTTGCATATTCATACATTAATTCTTCTGTATTTTTTTCTACAAATTTTCCGTCCATTATATCTATGTGATAATAATCTGTTCCTGCTACTTCTAAGTCATAAAAAGTTTTTGTTGCTTTTTCTTTTTCAACTGTTAGTATAGATGTTGATATTTCCATTATTTTTTCTCCCTCTATTTATTAAATTATAATTTCTATATCGCTTTATTTTCTCCTGAATTAAATGTAAATGTTTTTGTTTTTAGTGTACTTCCTGCATTAGATTTTATTTGTATTTTTGCGGTTTTGCTGCCACTTGAAGATACTGAAAATTGGCAACTTGTATCATTTTCTTTTACTGTTTTACTTTCGTATTCCTCTCCATCAAATGACAATATAACCTGAACATTTTCTGGTGATTTTTCTGTTCCATCTTCATTATATTGTTTATTGTATCCTATTAACGAAGCAACATTTACTGTTATTGTTCCATTTTTTATTTCATCAAATTCATTTACTGTTATTGTTATTTCTGTGTTTTTATCTACCATACTTTCACTTGATATCGATTGGTTTACTACAACACCATTTGGTTTGCTAGAATCTGATGTTTTATCAGTACTTTTCCATTTTAGTTTTGCACTGCTTATTGCACTTTTTGCTTCACTTTCTGTTTTTCCTGACAAGTCTGGTACTTGTACTTGTTCTATTCCCATGCTTGAATAAATTGTAACAGTTGTTCCTGCTGCAATTTTTTCTCCTTCTGCTACTTCTTGTTTTGTTATATAGTTCTTCTCTACATCATCACTAAATTCTTCTTCAACCTTTACTTCTAAGCCTACTTCTTTTAACATTTTAGTTGCTTCATCTCTTGTTTTGCCAACTACTTTAGGCATTTCTACAATTTCTTGTCCTTTGCTTATTACAACTTTAATTGTAGTTCCTTCTTTTATTTTATAATTGTCTTGGTATTTAGGATCTTGCTCTATTATTTGTCCTTCTGGAACTTCTAGATGATATTTTTCTTCACTAACTTCTATCTTTAATTTTGATTCTTTTGCTTTTTGTTCAGCTTCTTCTTTTGTTAATCCTTGTAAATTAGGTATTTGCACTTCTTTTGCTCTACCTAATGATAACGCCAAATATGTTCCTCCCATTGCAATTGAAAATACTAAAATACAAGCAACTATTATAGCTATTACTTTTACTGCTGGGTGTTCTTCAAAATATTTTTTTATCTTATCAAATTTTCCTGGTTTTTTTCCTTTTTCTTGTTTTTGTAATTCTTCTGCATAATCTAATGATATTTTTTGTGTTGGAAAATCTCCTATATTAGGTGCAGAAACAAATTTCTCTTCTGGGTGTTTTAATGCTAGTTCTAAATCTTTTATCATTTCTGTTGCTGTTTGATATCTTTCATTTGCATCTTTTCTCATTGCTTTCATAATAATATCATTTACACATTGTGGTAGGTCTGGTTTTATTTTTATTGGTTCTATTGGTTCTTCTTGCATATGTTTTAACGCTACAGAAACAGGTGTATCACTATCAAAAGGTACTCTTCCTGTAACCATCTCATACATTACTACTCCTAGTGAATATAAATCAGATCTTGCATCTGTAAATCCACCTCTTGCATGTTCAGGTGAAAAATAGTGTACTGAACCAATTGTTGTACCAAAAGCAGTAATTGTTGAATTTGAAACTGCTTTTGCTATTCCAAAGTCTGTTACTTTTGCTACTCCATCTTCTGTTATAATTATGTTGTGTGGTTTTATATCTCTATGTATAATATTATTTCTATGTGCTGTTTCTAAAGCAGAAGCTATTTGCATTGCTATTTTTACAGACCATTTCCAGCCTAATGCACCATCTTCTACTATTATTTCTTTTAATGTTTTTCCTTTTACAAGTTCCATTACTATATAATATAAATTACCTTCATGTCCTACATCATATACAGAAACAATATTTGGATGTGTTAAACTTGCAACAGCTTGTGCTTCTACATTAAATCTTTTTATAAATTCTTCGTCTGTTGTAAATTCATCTCTTAATACTTTTACTGCTACAAATCTTTTTAGTACCAAACATTTTGCTTTATATACTGTTGCCATTCCTCCGCTACCTATTTTTTCTATTATTTCATATCTGTTACCAAGTAACTTCCCTTCTAAATTCATTTTAATCCCTCTTTCTAAAACTATATAATATACAAAATTACTAGTTTTTTATTAGTATAACACTTATGTTGTCGTATCCTCCATTTTCATTTGCTCTTTTTACTAAATTTTCACATGCTGTTTCTGGTTGTTCTTGAACTATGTCATATATTGCCTCTTCTGTTAGCATATTTGTTAATCCATCTGAGCACATAAGCATAATATCATTTTCTAAGAACTCTTTTACTAATATGTCTGGTTCTATGCTTTCATTACATCCTAATGCTTTCATAAGCATATTTTTCTTTGGATGATAAAATGCTTCCTCTCTAGTTATTGTTCCATCTTTTACTAATTTTTCTACATAACTATGATCTGTTGTTATTCTTCTAATTATATTTTTTCGTATTCTATATATTCTGCTATCTCCTATGTGACCAATATAAGCTTTGTTGTTATATATTATACAAATCTCAAGAGTAGTTCCCATTTGTTCTAGTTCTTCATTTGCTTTTGCTTTTTTATAAACGGCTATATTAGCATAATCCATTGCAGATTTTATTAAATTCATAATTTCTTCGTCTGAATGCTCTATTTTATCAAAATTTTCCTCTATATATTCTTTTGATGAATTCGTTGCTAAACTACTCGCTATTTCTCCGCCTTTATATCCGCCCATTCCATCTGCCAAAATACATAAAGCCATATTCTCGTTCACCTGAGAAACATAGTAAAAATCTTGATTCATTTCCCTTGCTTTACCTATATCTGTTTTTGCGTAGACTCGCATCTTTCCACCTCTTTTTTTCTAAGTTGACCACAGGCTGCATCTATGTCTGATCCCAGCTCTCTTCTAACTGTGGCGACAATTCCTTTTTCGTTTAAGTAATCTCTAAATTTTAATATGTTTTCATTTGTGCTTTTTGTATATTTGCCATTTTCTATTTTATTTATTGGTATTAAATTCACATGGCAAAGCATACCTTTTAATAGTTTTACAAGATCTTTTGCGTCTTGCATGTTATCATTATTTTCTTTTGCAAGTGCATATTCAAAAGATATTCTTTTATTTGTTTTTTCTATATAATATCTACATGCTTTCATTAATTCTTCTATGTTGTATGTGTTGTTTACTGGCATCATTTGACTTCTTTTTTCGTCTGTTGGGCTATGTAGTGATACTGAAAGTGTGCATTGTAAATTTTCATCTGCTAAATCATATATTTTAGGAACTAGTCCGCTTGTTGATATACTAATATGCCTTGCTCCCATATTTATTCCTTTTGGATTGTTTAATATATGTATGGCATTTATAACATTATTGTAATTGTCTAATGGCTCTCCAATTCCCATAAATACTAGGTTTGATATTTTAATATTTTCATCTCTTTCTATTGCTAAAAGTTGTTCTACTATTTCCCCTGATGTTAAGTTTCTTACAAATTTTACTCCTGTTGAAGCGCAGAACTTACATCCCATTTTGCATCCTATTTGAGATGAAACACATATTGTTTTTCCATATTTGTATTGCATAAGTACAGATTCTATTGCATTGCCATCTAAAACGTCAAATAAATATTTTTTTGTACCATCTTTTGATTCTTGTTTTTGTATTATTTTAAATATGTGTAAATCAAATTTTTCTTTTAACTTTTCTCTTAATTCTAATGATAAATTAGTCATTTCATCAAAGCTTGTAACATTTTCTACAAATATCCATTTAAAAATTTGTTCTGCTCTAAATGGCTTTTCTCCTAATTCTACCATTACATTTTTTAATTCGTCTAAATTATAATCTTTTATATTCTTCTTCAAAAATATCTTTCCTTTTATTTCTATTTTAACAAATATATTCTACCATATGGATTTTTATATTACAACAAAATTTTCCAAAAAAATGTGGAGCATTTAAAAATGCATTTTAATGTAAAACAGGAAGGCTTTGCGCCTTCCTGTTTTTATATTTCTACTATTAATTCATGTTAAGCGGATCATTCCAATTTTCTATTATTTTTCCATTTTTCTTGCTTACTTGGTCTGTTGTAATGTTAGATTGTAGAGTAACTATAGGGCGCAAGCAGTTTGTCGTATTTTCGCCATCCTCATTAATATAACAAAAATCACTCACAATGACATAGCTTGGATTAACACAATGAACGTACCATACAGCCTTATTACTACCTACTATGATTGCACGAGAAGCAATCCAATTATAGTATAATTTTCCTTCATTTGTTCCCTTAAGTATTTCTTTATCTATATTACTTTTTATATAATCATCTATTATATAGTAATATCCATTACTTGTTAAATCTTTTGCTGGTATTGTACAGTCTTCTTTTATCAAAATATTAGTTCCTTTATCATATCCGAATTTTGAAGTTATTGCATTTTCATTTTGGTAACCATAACCAAATTCCGTGTTACTACCTCCTCCAAATTCTTCTTTTTTATAGTTGCTTCCTCCCAAATATTTATTTATATCCTCCATTGTTATGTTTCTTGCTGTTGCTCCTATCGTTGTATTACTATATAGAGCTTCACATGTATCATTTAATATTTTTTCGTAATTATTGTAGCCTACATATCCCTTAAAGCCTAATACTGTATTTGTTGGTGCTCCTGATATTAATAATATATGGTCTCCTTCTTTTCCTAATACTCTCCAATTTAAGTTTTCTTGTGAAATACTTTGTTCTGCTTCTCCTTTTGTATATCCTGTGTACTTGCCTATACCTTCTCCTTTATCTGGGGCATATGCTTGTGCTACTGTTGTTGGTTTATATTCCACATAGTCTCCTTTGTGTAAGTGTGTTTCTTCTGTACAACCTTCAATAGCACAATACATATCTGCAAGTTTTGTTCCAGATGTCCCATTTTTATCTGTTATTGTTCCATCTGTTGCTACATTATATATGTTTCCTTTTGGGGATGTTACAGTATATTGTCCGCCTTCTTCTTCATCAACTGACCAGCCTGTACCTAATGCATCTTTTAGCTTCGTCTTGTCAACTTTTCCTGTTTCTACGTTGTATGCTGTTGCTATTGCTGATGTTAGTTCTTCTTTTTCTCTTCCTATTTCTGTCCCTTTTGCTGCTTCCTTTGATTTTTCAAAAAGTCCTCCATTAATTGCTACCGTTACTGTTACACCTACTAATATTAGCATTACAATTATTGTTATTATTAATGCTATTAATGTAATTCCGTTTTTTGTTTTTCATTTGTATTTCTCCTTCTTTCTTTTTCTTTCGGGTCGCCCATGAGTGCGACCTCTATATGCATTATTTTATATGTTATTTATTCTCATGTCAATGTTTTTTATGTTTTATAAATTTTTGCTTTGTTTTTGTTTTGCATATTTTTGCATTTTTGGGAAAAACTTATTTTGTTGAATAGGACAATCTTCGATTTTTCTTATTCAACAAAAATGCTGTATAGGAGGTTTTTTTGTGGAAAGATTAAAACATTTTTTTAAATCATTATTCTTCTACCATGAGCCTCGTGATACTTATGAGTTTTCTCTTCCTGAAAAGAATGATGAAGAAGCTTCTAAAAAGGTAAATACAAATAATAGTTTATCTGATCCTGATGAACAAGAAAATAATCAAAATTTATATAATACCCTTTCTGTAAATATTGATTTTATAAAAGTTAAATACAATACATTAATTAATAGTGATATCATTTTAAGAGAATTTAACCTAAGTATTAGAAACAAAGAATATAAAGCTTGTTTACTTTTTATTGATGGAATGGTAGATTCTGAGCTTATTGATAATTTTATTTTGAGGCCTCTAATGTCTAAAAATTGTGAATCTTCTAAACCTATATCTTCTGCAATTACAAATAACATAACTGTAAAAAAGGTAAAAAAGTTCAACTTAGAAGATTATATATATACCTCTTTACTTCCCCAAAATTCAATAAAAAAAGCAACTACTTTTGAGGAGATTTTTTCTGCTGTAAATGGTGGGGATTGTGCTTTAATAGTAGATACTCTTAATGTTGGATTTGTTTTAGATGTAAAAGGCTTTGAAACTAGAAGTATTTCTGAACCTAAAAATGAAATTGTTATAAGAGGCTCTCAAGAAGCTTTTGTTGAAAAGATAAGGACTAATACTTCCATGATAAGAAGGCTTGTTAATAATGAAAATTTAATTATTGAAAACTCCACTGTTGGTACTCTTACTAAAACTAAAGTTGCTATATGTTATTTAAAGAATATAGCTAATAATGATTTGATTGCAGAAGTAAAGTATAGGATTAATAACCTTGATGTACAGCATATTATCTCTTCTGGTCAATTGGAGCAACTTATTCAAGACAATAGCCTTGCTCTATTTCCACAAATGATTGCAACAGAAAGACCAGATAAAGCTGTTAACCATATTTTAGAAGGTAGAGTTGTTGTGTTAGTAAATGGTAGTCCATACTCTTTAATTATGCCTGCTGTTTTTATTGATTTTTTATCTTCTCCTGAAGATATTAATTTAAAGTTTAGGTATTCTAATTTATTAAAATTTATTCGTATTATTGCAATTATAATAACTCTATTCTTACCTGGCTTTTATGTTGCTATAACTAACTATCACACAGAACTTTTACCAACAGAATTATTATTTACAATTGCCGCTTCTAGAAATACCGTTCCATTTCCCGTTATATTTGAAATTTTTCTAATGGAATTTTCTTTTGAATTAATTAGAGAAGCAGGTTTAAGAGTTCCTACACCTATTGGTCCTACAATACGGAATTGTTGGTGCATTAATATTGCGGAGAGGCTGCAGTAAGTGCAAACTTAGTAAGTCCTATATTAATTATAATTGTTGCTATTACTGGTATTTGTTCTTTTGCTATTCCTGATTTTTCTATGGGATTTACTTTTAGAATATATAGATTTTTAT
>ULVL01031966.1_pt1 | contig 10229 bp, 9 predicted proteins | sample 1959381 | NCBI WGS metagenome assembly ULVL01 (sample SAMEA4835785, study PRJEB28245) | human gut metagenome | biome: gut microbiome; material: fecal sample | place: Denmark | collected 2008
ATTCGTGGCGGCGGGTTGCCGTCACGCCTTTTTAAGGTAATTCCCTTGCACGAAATACCGCCAAGTTTTGAAAGCGGATAAAATTCGCCGTACTCCTTACCGAATCCAAATGTGCCCGAAGCGGCGATAAGCGGATTTGAAAATTCTACTCCGTCAATTTTTACAGATAAATCAGCCATTAAAATACAACCTCCTCTGCGTTGAATACAGGTCCGTTTTTGCAGACATGCTGCATAATTTCTTCACCGTTTTTGCGTACCTTAACGGCGCAGACAAGACAAGCGCCGATTCCGCAAGCCATTCTTTCTTCAAGTGAAATCTGACAAGGCTTTTTAAATTCTTTGCAAACTTGAGCAATTGCCTTAAGCATCGGGGTAGGACCGCAGGCGCAAACCTCGTCAACTTCATTTATCTTTTCTTTAAGTACATCTGTAACAAATCCGTGTACGCCTGCACTGCCGTCATCTGTTGTAAGTACAAGCTCGGCGCCTGCATTTTTAAAATCATCTTGTAATATAATAAGGTCTTTGTTACGGAAACCCGTGATAACAAGCGGATTTTCGGTTTGCTTTGCTGTATAGAGCATAGGAGGAACACCGATGCCGCCGCCGATAAGGCAGTAGCGCTTGCCTTTTTCAATATTAAAGCCGTTGCCAAGCGGAGCAAGAATATCTACAGCTTCACCCTTTTTCATTTCGGACATAATCTTTGTGCCCTCGCCCTTAACCTGATAAACAAGGCGGAGTACGCCGTTTTCGCTGTCGCACACCGAAATAGGTCTGCGCAGAGTTTTTGACGGAACATATACATGGGCAAACTGACCGCATTTTGCAAGCGGTGCAAGTTCGTCATTTTTTACACGCATATCAAAAATTCCGTCTGCAATTTCTTCATTTGACAAAAGCTCAAAGGCTTTAACATCATATTTCATATATTTCTCTCCTTTTGCAACAGAATGATTTATTTAATTAATATAGTTTAATACTATGGTAATAACACGCAGGGTATCGTTTTTATATGCATAGCTTGAGGTGTCAAGCTCGACTTCTCCCCAAAGCATATTGTTGGCGCTTTCAATGTAGTTTACTACATAACCGTCTTGTACAAGTGTTGAATAAGCGTCTTCAAAGTCAAGACTGTCATCAACAATTATGTTGAAATAATTGTCACCGTTTACGGCGGAATTTGCAAGTGCATTTGAAATTGTATTGTCATTTTCTTCATCAAACGCATAGAGGATAGGTGCAGTTTGATTATAATAATTGTACTCGGTAGAATTACATTCGGGCACATAGAGGTTGCCGATAAGGTTTTCGTCGTTATTATAATTATCGGGTTCTATTTCATCAAAAAGGTCATCTGCCCTGTGCGAGGAATACATTTGCTCGTCTGTAAGATTAAAGTAGTAGTAGTTGGAAAAATCATCTTGCGAGTCGTTCCATGTTACATCGACCTGATACCAATTACCGTCAATTTTTGCGCAGTTCCATTCGTGTCCGACATCATCGGTCATTCCCGCAATACTTACACATTCAATGCCGAGCTTGTTGCACAAAAGCTGAAATGCCCTGGCATATCCTTCACATATGGCTTTGCCGTCAACAAGAACTCCGTAGGCGGTACTGACATTTCCTTTTGTGTTATTGTTGTAGGCAGCCTCGTCATCATATACGCAATTTGAAATAATATAATCGTTGACATACTTTTCACGCTCATACTCCGAAGAATACATAGTTGCGTTGTTTACAAAGTTGTTGAGCGCCTCGTTAAATTTTTCTTTTTGTGTTTCAAGCGTTGTGCCTGAAGAAATATAGAAAAGTTCTACATATGTTGAACCGTCGTAATCGTAGTAAGAAAATGTGTTTTTTATCCAGAATATATCGGGGTGGTCGTTTTTAAAAGCTATTATTGCCTCGTAAATATCTTTTTGCGTAAGCGTGCCCGTACATTGTATTTCTGCGGGAACGGGTTTTTGACATTCGTTTTCAATTTGTGCGTAAAGATTTTTAATGTGTTCGTTTGTTATTGCCGAATAGCTGTACGATGTTTGCTTCGGCTCCGGTATCTCTGACAAAAGCGCTTCACTTTCGCTTGTCGGCTTAAAATCAGAATTGTCGAAAATCTTAAATTTAAGAGAACAGCCGGCAATTGAAAAACATAGCGCCAAAGGCAAAGCAGCCGCAAGTGCTTTCTTTGCAACAGTCTGTATTTTATGGATGTTCAAAAAATCATCTCATTACATATAATATATCATTTATAATTTTACTTTATTTTGGCTTTATAGTCAATTCAAAATTTATTTTTTGAAAAATTGTTGCAATTAGTGCAACTTTTAGGATTTTTTTATGCATAGTTGGAGGTGAATAATTTGATTATTTTTAACAAAGAAAAGTACGAGGGTATTGCCGCAGAAGATAATGCGGGGATTGTGGGCGAAAACCTTGTGAGTAAAGTTGAATTTACAGTGAATGATTTTGTCGGCAAAAATACGATTGCCGCAATTCATTTAAGATTTAAAGACGGCAGTGTAAACACGGTTGCACCGCAAACCGTAAAAACTGTTAACAACAGCACATATATAATGTGGAAAATCGGGAAAAACGATATTTTCTGTCACGGCTGGGTTGAGATTCAGCTTGAATTAAGAGAGGAGGAAACCACTTTGCAGACTGATATTGTAAGATTGTTTGCGGGAGAATCCATACCGATTGAGGACAAGGGATTCACCAATCCAAACAGCGAAACGCTTGCATTGAGAGATGAGGCAAAAAAATGTTGGAATAAAATTGCAGAGCAAAATAAGCAGATTGAAAACAATATAAAAGTTATTGCCGACAGCGACATTACTCTTAAAGAAGAAAAAGCAAATAAGGTTACGCTTAAGGCCGATGTTACGGAAGAAAGCTATCCGAGTGTTGCATATCTTGAAAACTATTATTATGATTATGATGATGTTGATGATGAGATACAAAACCTTAAAAGCAGTGTCGACACAAAGCTCAATTTAAAAGCGGATAAGGCGGATACTCTTGCCGGTTACGGAATTACCGATGCTTACGACAAAACATATATAAATAGATCGTTAAACAATAAACTTAACAAAATGCCGTTTGATACCGTGCCTGCGGCAAACAGCCCAAATTATGTTACAAGCGGCACTGTGTATAACAGTGTTAATTCGCTTAGGCAGACCGTTGTGCAGAACAAAGCCGATATAGAAAAATCGCTTGCAAACAAATATGATGCGGCGAATAACGAAATCGGTTCGGGAGAATTATCTCCGGCGCAGACAATTTATGAGGGCAGTGAGGGAAACTTCGTTTACGCAAAGAACGGCGACGCAGTTACTGTGTCTGTAAATATTACAAGTATGTTGGCGGATAAAAACTATTTGCAAATGTCGGGTTTGCCGTTCCCGTCAAAAGCAGAAAGTAGACTTGCAAGTATTGCCGTATATTCTACAAAGAATAACTTGCGTAATGTGAGAATAGACGGTTCGTGGATTTACATAAGTGCACCGTCCGATAAATTTGTTGAAGATGAAAAAATGAATTTTGTTGTTACATATATTATTCGCAGATAGGAGGATTAAAATGGAGGTTACAGAAAAAATTACGCTTGATATGCTTACAAAAGAGGGAGTGAGCGTTTTAAGACAGAAATTTATAAACATTAACGATGTTGAGGTACAGGTTGGTGAAAATGTCCGCAATGCTTTTACAAACTGTGAAGATGACAGAAAAATTTTAAAAGAACAGCTTTCGGAAGATTACTACAACGCAGTTATGGCAGTCTGGGGACTTTAAACATCACAAAAGCGCAATCGTGTTGCAGACGATTGCGCTTGCTTTTTTGTTTGAGTGATTTTGTTTAGCAGGTATGCATAGTATAATTTTACAAACATTTTCCAATAACGGCAATTGCGTTTGAACGACAGATTTCTTGTGCATTTTCCCGCAGATTTGCGGCAAAAATATTATCGCCGCACCGTACACCGTATTCGTGCAAAATACGCTTAAATCTTTTTGGTACTGCCGGATAATCAAAAATAAGGTAGTAAACTCCGTCTTTTTCATAGGCAGAATTTTTGTTGCAGCACACATTCTGTTTGTAAAGCAACTGAATTACATCAAGAAAATTCTTGCTGTTGCCCACATCGTAGCAGCTGCATTTTTTACCGTTTTGCAGTCTGTATTTTTTCCTTTTTTTATCCTCAACCGTCAGCAGCAGCATACAACCGTCAACAGTCGGAAGCGCCTCCACAATCATTCGTTTATCTTTTATTTCTATATCTGTTTTAAAACAGGCTATCTGCAAAATTCGCATAAGTATCTTTCTGGAATGGTTGTCATACAGGCTTAAAGTATCATAATCAAGCGAAAAATCTCGCATATCTTCATCGCAGAGAGTTATCAGTATTTTATTGCTTTTTATTTTATCAATCGTCAAAAAATCTCCCTCCTCACATTGTGCTTTGCCGCAAAATTATTCTTATATATATTATGATGAAATGCCGTTTCCTGCAAGTAATTATTTTTGGAAATATACCAAGCAAATTATAGTAATATTTTTGTTAAAACGCATAATATGCTTGTCAAAAATCCTCAATAATGTTACTATGTTATTGTGATAATAAAAATTAACAAAAGAAAGGATGTTTTCTATGCCGCAATGGCTCAACGATTCGGTTTTCTATGAAATTTACCCGCAAAGCTTTTATGACACCAACGGTGACGGTATCGGTGATATTAACGGTATCATCGAAAAACTCGACTATGTAAAAGGGCTCGGCTGTAACGCAATCTGGCTCAACCCCGTTTACGATTCACCGTTTATGGACGCAGGTTATGATGTTCGTGACTACAAAAAGGTTGCTCCCCGCTACGGCACAAACGATGACCTCGTAAGACTTTTTGACGAGGCTCACAAAAAAGGAATGAAAATTCTCCTTGACCTCGTTCCCGGCCACACATCGGACACTCACCCTTGGTTTTTAGAGTCTAAAAAAGCTCAAAAGAGTGAGTACACAAACCGTTATATCTTTACAAAATCAGTATGGGACGCACCGCCGCAGTACAGAATGATGTGCGGTATCTGCGAGCGTGACGGTAACTATTTGGTAAACTATTTCAGCTCACAGCCTGCTCTCAACTACGGTTTTCACGAAATCACACATCCGGAGTGGCAGCTGCCGTGCGACCATCCGGACTGCCTTGCTACAGTAGAGGCAATCAAGGACATTATGCGTTTCTGGCTTGATAAGGGCACAGACGGTTTCAGAGTTGATATGGCAGACTCACTCGTAAAGAACGATGATGAAAAGGTTGCGACAGCAAAAATCTGGCGTGGTATCCGTGAAATGCTCGACAAAGATTATCCTGAGGCTGCAATGGTAGCCGAATGGTGCAATCCCGAAAGAGCAATCAACAACGCAGGTTTCCATATGGACTTCTATCTTGACCACCACGGCAATGGTTACAGCAGACTTTTCCGTTACGGTGACGATGAGGGCAATAAGGGTATTTTTAATCCAAACGGCAAGGGCGATATTAAGAACTTTACAGACGAATATCTCCCTGCTTATGAGCTTTCAAAGAATAACGGCTACATCAGTTTTATGACAAATAACCATGATATGCCGAGAATGACACACTACTTCGGTATGGATGCAATTAAACTTGCATATGCAATGATTTTCACTATGCCGGGTGTTCCGTTCCTTTACTACGGTGACGAAATCGGTATGAAATATCAGGAAAACCTTGTAAGCAAAGAGGGCGGTTTCAGCCGTACAGGTTCGCGTACACCAATGCAGTGGAACAGCGGTAAAAACCTCGGCTTTTCTGCAAGCGACACACCTTACCTCCCTGTTGATACAGACGAAAACGCACCTACAGTTGAAAATCAGCAGAACAACCCTGACAGCATTTACAAGGTTGTTACAGATATTATTGCACTTCGTCACGCAAACGATGACCTTCACGGCAACGGCGATTTTGAAATGATTTTCGAGGCAGGCAAGTTCCCGTTTGGCTACAAGAGAGGCAAGTTTGTAATGCTCTTTAACCCACTCGGCAAAGACAGCGAAATCGAAATCAATGCTAAGGGCGCTAAAAAAGTATATGAAATCGGTACAACAGAGGTTGCTGACAATAAGGTAAAAATGTCGGCACAGAGTTTTGCTATGCTTGAATTTTAATAGATTTATTTAAAAGTTACGGCGGCAATCCTATTCGGATTACCGCCGTTTTTGTTGATGATTATTTGTCAAAGTCGGAGTAAATTATAGTTTAGCAAATTGCTTAAAGTTATCCCAATATTTAGAATAGAACATTGTTAATTAGGCTGTCCGGCTTGAATTAAAATTTATGCATTAACATCTACATATTTTAATGTCATATTAACGCAAAACTTATTATCGACATCAACAGCTTCAAAATATCCGCCATAAACCTCTGCCATATTTCTCATTGAACGCAGTCCAATTCCTCCGCCTTTATGTTTTGTGGACTCATAGCCTCGGTCACTTTTCTTTAAATCTCCGCAAAAATTATTCGTTGCAGCAATATAAATATAGTCGCCCTTATAGTCGATTGACAAATCAAAATATTTTCTGCCCTCGCTTATTGTTTTGCATGCGGAAATTGCATTTTCACTTAAGTTTCCTAAAATACCGCAGAAGTCAACTTCGGGTATTTCGGATTTAGGAGGCATATTTATTTTCCAAGTAATATCTATTTCATTGTCAATTGCGCTTTGGCGGTAATAATTCAGCACTGCGTTTATAGCGTTACTGCTGCATAATCTTACGGGAGCAGTAATATTAAGTGCCTGATAATATTTGCAAAGGTATTTTCTCAATGAGTCCAAATCGCCCTCGTCAAGCAAACACTGCGCAAGATGTACCGAGTGTTTTAAATCGTGTCTGGCTTTTGCGGTTTGATTAATATATGTTTGCAGAGATTCGTTATAGCTTGTCTGTATTTCAAGCATAAAGTTCTGTTCTTCAAGCTTGGTCTTTTCAATTGTAGTTTTACTGAATATGTAAAACAGCGCAAATACCAATATATACAGCAAAAATATAATACTGTTAATCATTAACGCCTTTATGCCAATCATTCCCACACGCAAATTAAAATATGTGATTGGTATGGAGTAAATATTTAACAGAGTTACAATAATCGGTAAAACCATAAATGAATACCAAAGCTTTTTATATTTAATGTTATCTATCATCCAGGAATAATATTTCAGCATAGGATACGCAAGTATTGCCATAAAGAACAAACTTATTCCCATAAACAGCAAATCAAACGAAAAACTTATTCCGTAATCCATTTCCGGCTTGTAAAACGATTCAATTTCATAAGTAAACAGTGAGAAAGTCGAAAACAGACATATAATGCTCAAAAATACAAATAGAGTTTTGGCAAAATCTGTTTTTACCGTATACCGTAACAGTAAAAAGCAGATTATCATATCGGGCATAAGCACCGTGTTTATCGTACGAATGTTAAAAAGTACCGTTATTAAAGAAGATACCGTTGCAATAATTACAAAAGCCCCCGCCAAAAGCAAAGCAATTTTTTTAACCGAAAATTTAAGCTGATTTTTCATCGGCAAATAACACATTATACTTGCGGGAATGATTATAGAAAAAGAAAAAAGTCCCTTTAAAAATTCTACCATATCCATATTATCCTCAAATCCGCTGATTTTCCCTTAATTTTTTAAACATATGATCTCTTACCCGTTTTTCTATGATACTTTTTTCACGCACTTTTATCGAAAATCTTGTACCGTTGCTCATTATACAAAGAGCACCGTCAATGCGCTCAATATAATCCGCATTAAGAACAACGCCACGGTTTACGGGTATAAATCTTTCGTCATTATCGGTAAGTTTTAAAAATTCATTCATAGTCATTCTTGTGCGGTATGTCATACCGCACACAACAGAAATATTCAGATAATGTGCATCGGATTCAATAGACATAATCTCTTTGACAGAAATCATTACGGATTTTCTGTCGCAAACAATCCGAATAAATTTTGCTTTATCTTTTATGTAAAAAGCCGCTTCGTCAAGAACTTTGTAAATTTGTTCGGGCATATACGGTTTTATTATATAGTGAAACGCATGAACAGAAAAAGCCTGCATCATAAAGTCGGAACTTGTAGTAACAAAAACAATTAGAATATCTTTGCTGGTTTTTCTAAGCTCCTCGGCAAGCTCAATTCAGTTAATAGGGCTCATATAAATATCTATAAATGCCGCATCATATAGATTTTCACTGCATTTATTTAAAAAATCTTGTCCGTTTAAAAAACAATCTACCGAGCCTTGTTCACTTCTGATTGTAAAATATCCGTTGCACACACGGGCAAGAATATCCATATATCTTTGTTCATCGTCAATTACGGCGATTTTCATTATCACACCACCAAAAATAAATAACCTTTTTATAATTATAACACAAAACTTAAGAAATGTGCATTATTATAAAAAGGTTTGCTAAAAATGTATTATATGCCAAAAACAGTCGCCTAAGCGACTGCCTCTGGATTTAGAAGTTTTGAAATTAACGTGAAAACGTGAATAGCTGTTTAATTATTAATCTCTGCATCTGCAGTGTCGCCAAAGAAGTTAAAACGGAAGAGTTTGCTCTCGTCGTTTTTATTCTCGCAAATAATGCTTGCTTCGGCAATCTTACCGCCCTCAATGAGTTTTGTAAGACCGACGATCTGGCAGAGTTTGCTTTTAAGATTTAATCTGTCGCCTTCGTTAGTAACGAGAAATACATTACCCTCGCAAGTATCAAGTACAGCGAGAAATTTGACTACATCAATATTGTGTAAACTAAGAATAGGTGTCATAAAAAATTCCTCCAAAATGATAATATAAAATTGTTGTGCCATTTACCATTTGGCAAAATAATTATTTATGTTCGACCTAATTAAACCTTACTCGAGTAGTCTGACTGTATAATCAGTCGATAGTCAAGCGGACTGTTTACTTGACAATTATTATTATAATCACAATTTCATAAAAGTCAACAATTTTTTTTATAAAAATTTGTTGCAAAGTCAAATTAAATGTGAACAGCTTACAAAGTGGTGTGTATAAATATATATATTATGCACAAAAATCATTTGATAAACAAATTTGTTTGCTTATTAAAATTATAATGCTGTTAGTGAAAATAACTACCAAAAGGGAAAGTTAAGCGTCAAAAAATCACTTTTTTTACAAAAATAAAATTATTATATATTGAGATTTTTGCGGCTATGGGTTATAATTAATGCAGTAATTTATAATAAGGGTATGCTTTTTTAGAATGAAATATCCGAAAATACAATAAAGGAATGGTACTTTAAATGTTAGACAAGTTTTATAAGCAGTTTAAAAGCGGTACAGACATCAGAGGCGTAGCAAGCGAGGGCGTTGAGGGTCAACCCGTAAACCTTACCGATGATGTTGTGGCAAGAATGGCAGACGGCTTTGTGCTTTGGCTTTCAAAAAAGGTCAGCAAAGCTCCTGAAACTCTTACAATTTCTATCGGTCGTGACAGCCGAATTTCCGGCCCGCATATAGTTTCAATTTGCAGTGAGCGTTTTAAACGCTGCGGAGCAACCGTGCTGGATTGTTCGCTTGCATCTACTCCGTCAATGTTTATGACAACCGTTGACCTCGGTTGTGACGGTGCTTTGCAGATTACCGCAAGCCATCACCCGTTTAACAGAAACGGTCTAAAATTCTTCACCCGTGAGGGCGGTCTTGAGGGCAGTGATATCGAAGAAATTCTTGAGTATGCACAAAACGGCGAATCACCTGCCGAAAATTCTTGCGGCAAAATCAGAAAAGTTGATTATATGACCGATTATGCAAAGGGTCTTTGCAAAAAAATTAAAGAAGAAGTAAATGCGGAGGATTACGAGCATCCGCTTAAGGGCTTTAAGATTGTAGTTGATGCAGGTAACGGTGCAGGCGGTTTTTATGCCGATAAGGTACTTTCTGTACTCGGTGCGGATACAACAGGCAGTCGTTACCTTGAGCCTGACGGAATGTTCCCGAACCATATTCCGAACCCTGAAGACGCAACAGCTATGGCATCAATCTGCGAGGCTGTAAAAGAGGCAAACGCTGACCTCGGCGTGATTTTTGACACTGATGTTGACCGTGGCGGTGCAGTTGACAGCAAGGGCAACGAAATTAACCGTAACCGCCT
>ULVL01082543.1_pt1 | contig 10219 bp, 19 predicted proteins | sample 1959381 | NCBI WGS metagenome assembly ULVL01 (sample SAMEA4835785, study PRJEB28245) | human gut metagenome | biome: gut microbiome; material: fecal sample | place: Denmark | collected 2008
ACAAAAATATGGAAACAACAACATCTAAACCCTCTATTCAGAACCTGGAGGAGGTACTTAAAAGGTTCATTAATAATAAGAACACTTTCTCTCTTACAGATGAAGAAAAGGAAAATCTAAAGGATAACCTATTCGAACTACTCAGTAAGGTATATGATAACTATCAACTGGCTTGCATCGATATCAATCAAATCTGGGTATATGAAACTTGCTATTATACTTTCACATTCGAAAGCTTGGTAACAGTAGACAGACTAAGAGAAAATATCATTGCTACTGGCTGCGTACGATTTATGCAAAACTTTACCGATGGTGATGGACAATTTATATCATTCACCAAGCTAGACAGAAACAATTGGATTTATCAACTTAACTTCAGAATATCATGAATGAACAAGAATTAAAAGAACTTGCCTTACAATTGCATAAGGCACAAATACAAGAATATCCCTGGGTCTCAGCAGACCCAGAGGATGCTGAATCCTACATTAGGACTTATGGAGATACTAACGTACACTTGTACTACGATTATTTACTTGCTAATGGAATAGGAGAAGTGGAGGAATAATTATGAAAATCAGAGCTATTTTAGAAACAGAAACCATGGACCCTGACTTCAGGGAACCATTCTTAAATGGAATGCCCATTGATATCACTGAAGCATCTTTTGATAGGATTGTACGATATGCTTCAGGATGTACGGATGTCCAACAACCAGATATAATTGCCATGGTTATTCAACATTCTTTGGAAAACCCTAAAGAGTTATCAGAATTACTTGACAGATGTAATCATACTACACAGATGAGAGTACTTATACCAGTACCAATCTCTTCAATTACCTTTATCAATCAGTACCAAAATACTCTTAAAAGGGCATTAAAAGAGAGAATCAAAGGAACACTGGATGGCCTATCAAAAGAACAACGTGCAGAACTCCTTAATGAGGTACTTAATGAAACTCTAAATGAGGATTCTCTTAACGATGATTAACCAGTTGTTTTCATATCTATCCTAGAGCCTGCCTTTAGGATAGATTAGAGTCCTGCCTCTACCTCAGTTATATTTGCATATTATTTATTTTATTCTTATCTTTGTAGTGAAATAAAAATTTAAGTATTATTTAATTTTAAAATAGACAACAACATGGTTAACATCTACAAACTCACCAACCTACTGGAAGCTGGGATGACAATATTCCAACTCAATCAATGGAAAGAAGAAGGTATTTGGTATCCAGTTACCCAATACAAAAAGGCCTCTACCGAAATAGAGGTAGTAACCAATCTATTTGTACCCGATGCTAAGAAATTTCATATCCAGTTATTTGCAAACTGTGACCCTGAAGAAGTTCATCCCAGGCCTGAACTTCTTGAAAAAAATCAATGGAAACTTTACCCATTACTCAGGGATCTCATGAATATATTTCTTCCATTCCCTGAATCTGAATATCAATTCTTTTATACCAAGTTTCCAAAGGGTTTTATATCAGTAATTGCTCAACCAATATAACCCAATGAAGCCTAATCTTGTCCTGATACTGGTATATGGGAGGAATATCCTAATTATGGGTGCCTCCCAATACCCTACTAGTGAAATAGAATTAACTTATGAGAATACTAATTGCTTAATACTAATGATATGCTAGTACAAGGGAAATTTCTTATATCCTTCGATGTACAAGGAATAGGGTTTTGCGAAGAATTAATTATAGCCTACAGGACTGAGGAGCTAACTCCGTATCTTAGGTACCCAGCAGTTAAACTTAACCCCAATCACCTGCACGTATACCAAACTAAGCAACTCTTAAGAGAACTTCTAAGAATGCCCTATACAGATATTCAAATCATAGATTTAATACCCTTATCATGATACAAATACTCAACAACCAATATCCCATAGGATGGGAATGGATAGCCAATATACCATTATCTCAAATGAAATTCTTCTATGATTTAATGGCTACAGTAACGGATAATACAGATATCTATTCCTCACTACAATGCGAACGTATGGAATCTTATCCATATCTTATAACTAAAATCCTTTGCGTTGACCGAATAAAACTCGCTCAGTTCCTCAATGATGACCAAGGATATGAAGGAGGAGTCCAATATCATATCAAATGGATACTTGCAACTAACGTATTACATTGCACCGATTTTGATGGGTATATGGCCAATATAAAGGAAATTGAAAAGCTCTTCAAGATTGACTCTCGGAGCTTATGAAGGTTAATCTCAGTTATTGCAAATATTATTTATTATTCTTATATTTGCAAAGTGAAAAATAAGAATAATATTTAATTAATCAATAGAATTTTAAAATTATGGACACATTAAATTCTACCTCAATCCTTGCATCAATCATTGCCATGGCTCTAGTAGTCATGGCTTTCCCAACTAATAAATTCCAACCTAAAACAGTATGGGAACACTACTGCAAATATACATTGGGGATACACCCATCCCAGGCAACAGAAGACCAATACGATTACTTCCTTGACTGCTGGTCAGGAGATGACGAATACACTTATCTCTATGACTACTACGAGAACAAATACCCAGAGTACAACAACCAACTAAAACATTACGGAAAATGAAACTAAAAATCACAACCTTAGTAATCGTAGAAGAAGGCCAAGTCCAAGATATCTACCATTCATTAAATGATAACCAAGACAAGGCTTATGAGGAAATCATAGACCAAGTAAATGCCGAATACGGAGACGGAGGAGTACTACAATTCTATTCCCTACAAGGTATCAAGGACTATTTCGAAATCGTACATATAGAGACTCAAGAGCTTACATCAACCGGATTCAAAACAGCCATCCTAAACAGAGAAACAAAATGAAAAAGAAATCCAAGAACCAAGTATACATACCTCACCAGGATAAATGGAATGAATACTTTCCTACTCCAGGTAAACCAAATCCCAATTACTACACAGACTCAGGTGCAACCTTCAACAAGCACCTACGTACCCAAAACAAATTAAAATCCAAACAGAAATGAAAGCCTTACTCTTAATAGCCTTAATAATATATACCTCACTAAGCCTAATACATAGGAGCAAGAGGTATAACCAAATACCAAGCCCCACCAACAAACAAAAATACATATACATAACCCTACAGAGCCTACAGATAATCCTACTAATCCTATTAGAGACCTTAATCCTAAGGATACCAACCTACTAACCCACCCCACCCCAAACAAAACAAATAACCAATATAATACACATGCCCAGTATGAACATATAATACAAAATCATACTGGGCCTAACTATGTAACATAATACACATACACTTATCTAAGGTACATATAACCTTCAACCTAATATAATACTAATCAATATACATAATACAATCTGGGGATCGCCGGGGGTTGCGGATTTTTGGGGTACCTAGTCTGGGCAGGCATCTTCTACTATACAACCACCATACCCCAGAGCTATCTAACACATCAGTCTCAAGGTCCTAAGGCTATATAACCAATTGCCTAAAAGGCCCCTAATAATGGCCCATTGGGGTACCTAAATCCGATAAATCCTAGACCCCTAATGGCCGCTTATTATATATAATAAGTATATAAAAAGGCAATCGGATTTGTAGGATTAGGCAATAATTTGGGGTACCTTTTTATATAAAATTAGGTACCTTTTTGTCGGATTGGGGCCCCTAAATTTAATAAATCCGAGGTAATTTTAGGCCATTCAAGGTACCTAAAAACTAGTAACTATGTTATTAATGGCCCTTGTAGTTAGTTAAAAAGAAACTTTAGATTGCTAGAAGAGATACTTCTTTTGAGAGAGTACTGATAGAGAGATACGTAATATTAGTATTAGAGCTCTAATACATTATCCATTATGGGCCTCAGTAGGATTTATAAAAATCGATTAGGATTTTGCTATATTATTTATTATTCTTATATTTGCAATGTGATAATAAACAAGAATATTAATTTTTAAATCCTATATCCTATGCGTAGTATTAAACCCAACTTGGTTAAAACTTGGTTCACTAAAAACCAGGCAATCCTAAACATTGATTCTCAGGTAGATGAGAAAGGAGTTCTTGAGTATCTTTCCTTCCTAATAGACGAAGGATATCTACACATCCCAGAATTTACATTCAAGGCATATAATTGCTCAGAACTAGCTCCCGGTCGTATAGTACATAATTTCTATTATGAACTTTCTAATAGAACTCTTACAGGAGCCCAAATAAACTCTATACTTGCAGAATGTCCTTTACTATTCGATGATGGTTCTCAACCTAAGCCTGCCTATACCGCTTATCTGGGTTCATTATACATTACCATTATTGCAGAAGCCTAATCGCTAACTTAGGTACACCTTAAGCCCATGCCTATCTAAGGTACTGGGCTTTTCTTATAACCTTTCTATGTAGGCCATCATGGGACTTGCTAAGGCTTACCATAGGCTTAACTACAGACCTATAGGCCATAGTACTCTATAGACTCCCTGGATGGCCCTGGGCATTGCAGGATTGCCTGCTAGTCACTTAATGGCCTTTATGTATGATAATATACAGATAATAACTACCGGACTGTATGGGGCCTCCAATTTTCTAAAGTGGTACCTATACCAACCCCTTCTATATCCTACCTTATATCCATCAATATACCTCTATCTAATGCCCACAACCATGCCCACCTTTCAAACCCCTAAAACCTACTTGCATAAAATTCTCACGAAATTATTAAAAAATAATTCTTGAAAAATTTTTCAAAAAAAAATCTCAAAATGTTTTGCAGATTAAAATATATTTTTTATCTTTGTATTGTTGAAAAAGCAAAGAAATATTTAAAATTTTGATTAACAATTTTTAAAAAGAAAATTCTCTGAAAATTTTGCTAATTAAAATATAAATCGTATCTTTGTAATGTAATCAAAAAGCGATATTTGATTTATTGAAATAATATAAAAATTAATTTATTCCTTTTCTCTTTTTCTTATAAATCTTTTAGTTTTATAGAGAAAAGGATATAATAAAATAAACATAAAAACTAAAAGTATTTTATTATGGAAGAATTAAAAAATGTAGTAGTAGAAAAAGAAGTTAACAACAAAGTAAACAAAGTTAGTGCAAATAAAGCAAAAGCACAAGCAAAAGCAAATAGCACTATTAAATTATCAGTTGATAGTATTTTTAAAAGTCTAAATGAAAAAACTAACGGACTTTTAAAAACTTCTTTAGGGAAAAAGACCGAAATTTATATTGAAAGTCTTTTTGCAGATTTAAACGAAAAGCAAAAGAAAGCGTATCGAAAGAAATTAAGAAATACAACTTTTTCTTTGCTTGATTCGATTTGCAAAGCAAAAGAAGAAAAGAAACAAAATGAACTAAAAACACTTGTTTCTGCGTTTACAGAATTTTATAAGCAAGTCTACAAAATAAACGATTTTTCTTTTGCTTCTATTGCAAGCGAAAATACAAAGGACACTAAAAAAGAAGTTCTAACAAAAGGTTTGCAAATAGTCAAAAACTTCAAATAACAAATAGTATGATATTAAATATATTTTTATTTGTTGGTGTAATTTGGGTATTAATTCAGATTATCAAAGATACAAAAGATTTTTTAAAGAACTTATAAACTAAATAAAAAGTAAGGGAAAGCAAATAAAAATGTTTGTCCCTTACTTTTTATTTTTGAATGTTAATTTTAACGTAACCGTTAGCCCCATTTAGTACCACAACTTTTGAGCCCCTCGTATTAAGAGGTACCCAGATTATCCCACAAACCCCACAACACACAAAGAAGCCAGAGACCTAACATCCCTGGCATTCATCTTACAAAAGGGTATCTAATATCTCTTTAATCCTACCCTTCCCTAAGACCCTCCTACCATTATTTATCTCATAGAAGAAAAGATAATACATCTCAAGTTCTTCCATCCAAATCCTATCTCCTCCATCTAATAATGGTTCTATTCTCATCATATCCTCAGGATTAATCCATAACCGATACCAAACCCTATTACCTTCAGAACATCTTAGGATTCTCTTATTGTCATCATCCTTTATTACAGTTACCTTTACCATATCCTTTAAACATTTCTTGGTTCAACCTAAATCCAGGCCTTGAGATAATCATCCTTTGGATATCATGTATCTTAATTGCCATCTCATCCTTTTCCATTGGATGGTTGATAGGTAATTCCGAAAATCTATTCCAAACTTCCTCAGTAAGTCTAAGGATTGCCTCTTCCTCTTTGGTAAGTTTACCCGGATTAACCCCTTCTGCTATTACTGCTTGGGTAGTAAATATAATATCTTCCATATCTCAACCAATTATAGGTTTATCAAATTCAAATAAGAGATTAACTCTCTTATTATGTATTCTATCTAAGTCCTCAAGGGCACACTCTAGTATTTTAATACGTTCAGCATTATATTCTTTAGATACTGGGAACCAGAATGCTGTTCCTAAAAGGAATTCGTGGTCCTTAAGCTTTTCTAATGGTACCTTGAACCATACCCTCCCATTTATATCTAGGACTTCTTCCTTCAGATGTTGGATTAAAGGAGTAGAATATCCAAAGTATACATAGGTAAGGTTAAACCTTTGTGGGGTAAACCATGGTTTAATTACCTTTCTCCAAAGAATCCTATCTGGGTCATCATTATATCTAGAAGCCTCAATTATATCAGCACATAATCCTACAGGTGAATTGGGATTTTTACTCCTTTTATTGAATACCTTGTAGAAAGTATTCTTTATCTTTGAGTAGTTGTCTCTTACCAATCCTTCAATTACCTTATTCTCTAAGGAATTATAATCGATTGCAGTGTACGTAGGCTCTTCCATCTTTCTCGAATTTTCTTTCAAACCATTGGCAGGTAATACATCTTGGACTTCCTACCATTACTTCTGTCTCTCCCTTGATTACTGGGCAAGGATTGGTAAGCTTCTTTTGCCTACCAACCTTCTTAGTCTTAATCTCTCTGTTCATGTTTCTTTTCTATATAAGTTATTATAAAGTATATCGGAAATAGTGGCATGATTAACCAGATAGTTAGGAATAGGAATCCCGGTCTAGTTAATCGGTGCATTGAGCATATCACTCTGGTCATAAACCAGGCAGGTATAATACAGATAGCATATATTATACCCAGAATAATCCACATCATTGTTCGAAATATTTATTTACGATTTTGGATATCTTCTTATCTAACTCTACGATTAATTCACTGAAGTCTTTATCCTTCATATCCTTAATCTTGGATTCGATTAAGTCCAGATTTCTCTTAATTGAGAAGTAGGATTTGAATGCTTGATAATCCAATTCCGATTTATCCGTAAGAGGTAGGATAACACTTTGCTTACTATCCAATCGGGCATAATTCCCGTCTGGTCCAAGTGTTCTTGATACCTTTACTTTGTTACTCAGGATTGCAAACCCACCTTTCTTGTCGATAGATTCTACCTTTACTTTCTCCATTAAGGTTTTGCCATCAGAGAAAATTACTTCTTCACCCTCCTTTAGCTTTTTGGTTTCTTTGTTCTTTTTCATATCTTTATTATAATTAGTTTATGCAAATATACGAATTTATTTATTATTTATTGCATTATCTATTTTATTTTTTATAAATTCATAGGCATTGCCCCGGTAATCCTCTAGCATTTTGTATTCCTGTGAAGATGAAATATTCCGTTTACTTTAAAAGCATCTCTTAGATGTTCTGGTATAGTGCCTTGATGAGTGATGTTATTATAACGTATAATGAAAAGCTTCTCTCGGTCTTCATCAATAACTCCGAGAGTGTTTACTGGTTGTAGTTTAGTTTGGTAAATCGCTCCAAAAGCAGAAGGTACCATTAAAATACTTCCCGGTACTCTAGTTATCCAATGAGAATAATCAGGAGTAATTACGGCAATTTTCTTCTCTTTTTCAAGCTCTTTGTCATAAGCTAATCGATTAAACCAAAAAGCACATTGAAAACAAACTTGTTTTCTTGCCATAAGTTGAGGAATTTCCCGAGTTTCATCAAATTCCCCTAAGTTAATAGGTTTGCCACATATCTGGCATTCATTTTTCTTGTCCATATTGCATTATTTTATAAGTTATATATGATAATAGAACCTAAAGAACACTCATAAATAGGGTATTCAGCAATACTTTCTAATCTTTAATGAACTTTAAAATATAACGTTATGGATAAGTTAACTAATGAAATGATTGTGGCTCTAGCCAATGATTTGGGACTAGAACCAGCCTTGCTTAAAGCAGTACAACTGGTAGAAGCAGCAGGCAGAGAGGGATTTTTAGTAGATGGTAGACCTCAAATACTATTCGAAGGTCACATCATGTACAAAGAAATCAAAAACAAATTTGGTTTGGACAAGGCAGTTGCTGCTCAAAAGAGTTATCCTACCATTTGTTTCCCGAAATGGGATAAATCTAAGTATCTTGGAGGAGCTCATGAGTACAAAAGACTTGAAATTGCCAAGAAAATTGATGAAGAATGTGCTTTAAAGTCAGCTTCTTGGGGAATGTTTCAGATTATGGGAATGAATTTTGCCTATTGTGGTTGTAAAGATGTCTTTGATTTCGTCAAAAAGATGGAAGAATCTCATGCTTCTCAGCTGAAATTGATGTATTATTATATGAATAATACCAGTTGTTTGAAGAACTTGAAGGAACATGACTGGGCAGGCTTTGCTCGGAAGTATAATGGTCCTGGTTATGCTGAAAATGCCTATGACCAGAAGTTAAAAAACGCTTACGAAAACTTTAAAGATAAGATATAATGAAGGTAATTTACAACAGATTTATACCTTTCAAAGGGTATAAAGCCATGAATTTGTTCGGCATTGTATTTGTAAGAAAAGGTGCTAAGTTTGATGCCTATGATTACAATCATGAGAAGATACATCTCAAGCAAATGCAAGAGATGTTGTGGATTTTCTACTACTTGTGGTATGCAATCGAGTACTTAATCATCATGTTCTTCGCTAAATGGGACAAACAAAGCGAAAGGTATCATGATGTAAGCTTTGAAGAAGAAGCCCATAACAATGACCATGATCTGGATTATACTAAGGTTAGGAAACATTATGCCTGGGTTAAATACGTAAAACTAAGAAGTTACAAGAAATGAATGTATTAGGGATATGTGCAGGCCAAGGAGGTCTGCTCTTCCCTTTTAGGAAGCACCTATTAGGGAATATTGAACCTCGAGGAGTATTTCATACTCCAGGTGAAGAGCAATGGAAGACTAATTTTAAGGGTGTACCATTCTATAAAGGATATAACTTACCTGAGTTTGATGAGAAAGTAGATGTTATTTTATCTTCTCCAGACTGTGGTATGTCGTCTATTATGAGGCTTTCAAAGGTTAAAGAATTGGGTAAGCCCAAAGATAACCGAAGTTTAAATCTAGTAATAGAGGGAATCAATTATTACAAGCCTAAGATTTTTCTTATAGAAAACCTGCCTCGTTTGCTATCTCTTCTACCCAATAAATACCTTCAAGAAGCCTTTAAAGACTATAAACTTATTTTTCACGAAAGAAGCGTTTCCGACTATGGGAACTCCCAAGTATCAAGGAAGCGTTTAGTTATAGTTGGAGTGCATAAGAAAACCGGTAAGAAATACTTGAATACTTTTAATGAAGTATTCCAAGTAAAAACTCCAACAATTACTAGAAATCTACTTAACGATTACCAGAATCCATTGAATTATAACATTCCTTTGGATAAAACCCTGGCAATGTATGATTATCGGAAGCTTCCTAAAAAGAAGAATCTAACCGTTAAAAAGATTCAGCTATTGTGGAATAGTGACTTCAAGAATGAAAAGAAATGGCCCATAAAGACTGCTAAGATGAGTACTCTCCCAGGAGTATATCGATTAGAGTTAGATAAAGCTCCTCTAACTTTAAGACCTGCCGATAGACAGTTCCGACCTGATGGTTACCCTCTTGGTATTTTAGATTTCAAGGCAATCATGGGATTTCCTAAATCCTACAAGATTTTCATGGATGAAGGCAATTACCTTTACTGGCTTAACAAGGCAAGGTATACAATTGCCAAAGGTTCGGTATATGAAGTTGGGATTTGGTTTAGGCGATGTATCAAAAGGGTCTAGGTACACTTCAATGTTAATATATACTAAAGTATATATTACTTCCTGGTAGACCTTGAAAAATATAGATATATAATATACTTCGTATATATATCTATATTTT
>ULVL01050472.1_pt1 | contig 10215 bp, 7 predicted proteins | sample 1959381 | NCBI WGS metagenome assembly ULVL01 (sample SAMEA4835785, study PRJEB28245) | human gut metagenome | biome: gut microbiome; material: fecal sample | place: Denmark | collected 2008
CTGGCTTTGCCCGGCTGCGTGCAGGAAACCACCTGTTGGGCACGGGAAACACAGGAGCAGACTTTCACCCCCGAAACCGCCGCAGCTCTGGCACGGCGCAGCGCCCGCCTGCAATTATTGCAGGATTACCCCGATGCCGTGATTGAAAGCGAGCGCGATTTTGCCAGCACCACCGCCACCGCCGCCGTGTGCCGCGCGGTGTTTGTGTTTTGCGCCAACATTGCCGAACCGCGCAGCGCCCCCGCCGCCAGTGGGTGACAAGCGGGGTCCGGCGTGCTATAATGCCTATGGCAACACCGCACAATTCCCGCCTTGCGGCTTAAGCACCGCTCCGGCAGCTGCGGCACGGCATCTGCGTTGCCAAAATGCTCGATAATGTCGGGTTGCGGTACCCGCATCGTGCTTCGGGGGCAAAAGCCCCTCGCACTCTGCGACCGCTGCCCCTGCTTCGGTTCGCTGTTTCCGCCACTGGCGGCGCTCACCTTTGCAGCATCCAGTATTATCTGCGCTTTTGGCTTAGCATCTGCCGCACCTTGCTCGCCGTATCGGCACTTAGAATTATGCGGTATTGCCCTATAATTCGAGATTTGAACATAGGATGTTGAGGGACAGGGAGGAAACACCATGGAAGAAATGCTGGATTTGGTCAACGAGCAGGGCGACCCCATCGGCCGGGCTGTGCCGCGCAGCGAGGCGCACCGCCTTGGGCTGCGCCACCGTACCAGCCATGTGTGGCTGGTACGCCGCAAAAATGGCGTGCTGGAAGTTCTGCTGCAAAAGCGCAGTGACGAGAAAGATTCTTTCCCCGGCTGTTACGATATTTCCAGTGCGGGACATATCCCGGCCGGGCAGGGCTTTGTGGATTCCGCCCTGCGGGAGTTGAAAGAAGAGCTTGGCGTAACCGCCCAGCCGCAGGACCTGATTTTGTGCGGGCAGCGCAGCTTCCAGTTTTCCGCGGTGTTCCACGGCAAACCGTTCAAGGATAACCAGGTCAGCAATGTGTACCTGCTCTGGCTGGACCGTGATGCCGAAGAATTTACGCTGCAAAAAGAGGAGATCAGCGCCGTGCGCTGGATGCCCCTTGCCGACTGTTTGCGTAATGTGGAGAACGGCGCGCTGAACAGCTGCATTTTCCCAGAAGAGCTGCGGATGGTGCAGGCCACGGTGGAAAAGGCAGACAAAACCTGATTGAAGAAATTATTTTGTGGGAAAGCTGTGGGAAACGGCCTTCCTTTATTTTTTTATTTTGCCGTGTAACAACGCGGGCCTTTTTGACGTTTTTGATCGTGAAGGGACAGGAAAACCGAATGCCGGTTCGTGCTTTCCCCTATTTATGAGCTTAAATTTAAGGTGTACCTGAAAGCAAAGGAAATGACGGATATTCCACAAACACAAGCAGGATTCAAGGCAAAGAGCCGCTGGAATCCTTTGTGGATTTCAAAGGCAATACCGCATAATTCTAAGTGCCGATACGGCGAGCGAGGTGCGGCAGCTGCTAAGCCAAAAGCGCAGATAATACTGGATGCTGCAAAGGTGAGCGCCGCCAGTGGCGGAAACAGCGAACCGAAGCAGGGGCAGCGGTCGCAGAGTGCGAGGGGCTTTTGCCCCCGAAGCACGATGCGGGTACCGCAACCCGACATTATCGAGCATTTTGGCAACGCAGATGCCGTGCCGCAGCCGCCGGAGCGGTGCTTAAGCCGCAAGGCGGGAATTGTGCGGTGTTGCCCTAAAGGTGTTTGCCTGAAAAAATTTTCCAAGGCTCTCCCGCAAAAAGCGTTTATTACGAAAGGAAATTGAATACCATGAAACATATCCATTCCATCAATTTTATCAAACACATCACCCTGCTTGCTTGTTCTGCCCTGTTGGCTGTCAGCCTTGCCGCCTGCAGCCAGCCTGTCGCTTCCGATGCCGCCAGCACTTCCAGCAGCGCCACCAGTGATACCGCTCAAATCCCCAACCCGTGGACCGGCTGCACCACCCTGGCGGATGCCGCCGCCCTGACCGGGTACGATTTTACCGTGCCCGACTCCGTGGATGGCTACCCGGACGTTACCATTGCCGTATTGGAAAGCGAGCAGCTGACCGAGGTGCAGTACAGCTCCGGCAATGCCCGCCTTTGCCTGCGCAAGGCCCCCGGCAGCGATGACATCAGCGGAGATTTCAACCAGTATGCGGAAAGCAATGCCGTTGATGTTGACGGCCGCAGCGTGACCCTGCAGGGCAACGACGGCCAGGTTCAGCTTGCCACCTGGCTGGACGGGGACTATACCTACTCCATCGGCATTTACCGCGAAGACGGCACTGGGCTGACCGCCGATGAAATGACCGGCCTGGTAAAAGCTGCCAAATGAGCGGCAAATTGTAACAATTTGGAACAACCTCAACCAAAACACAAAAGGGTGCGCAGCGAACGGTTTGCTGCACACCCTTTATTTTTGCTTTTTACACTTTTTGTTGCTGCGGTTTTGCAAAGCGTGCTTTTAAAATGCATGGAATCCCGTCAGCATCTTACGAAACAGCGCTGTTATTGTTCAACTTCATCACAATCAGGCCGTGATGCTCCCGCTATAAAAAAACTGCACAAAAGGAAATCCCCGCCTGAGGGAAAGGCGGGGATTTGAGAAAGGAGGAGAAGAACACATGAAAAAGATTTGTTAATATTTATCTTTCGCTTGCAACTAAATTGTAACCTTTTTGAAACCTTTTGTCAAGGCCAAATTGTAAAAGATTTGTAACCAATTTTGTGTTTTTTATGTGAATGCTTCATCCTTCTCTTTGTTGCCCCGTCAATCCGCGTTATCCTGCAGGGGTGCTAGGGTAATTTCGGCTTCAAAGTTGCAGGTATCCCCCTGCCACCCGGCCATATACCAGCGGTTTTCGCCCACTGCGGCGCGGTACAGGCGGGTGCTTTCGCCCATGGGTACTTCCTTGTGATAATACAGGATCACATCCGTTACAGTGTGGGTCCGCCATACTTCCAGCGGCAGCGCATCACAGATCAGGTCCGCATACACGGTATTGTTCATATGGCCGTTCCGATCGCACCGGCTGTACACAGCGCGATGGGTGCCAAGCTCTTCACAATCCTCCCGCTTGACTTTTGTCAGCTTGATGGGCAGTTCCCGGTCCAGCTTATCCACCCAGCCCGTCGTGGGGAAACCTTCCGGGTGCTTGCGCAGGATCATCCGCTTGTCAGTATCAATCAACACCCAGCGGCTGTCCACACACGCTTCTTCCCTGCCCTGTGCATCGCAAAAGGTGGTAAAGCGGCGGTTGACGGCGCGGTGCAGGGCTTCCGGCTCGGTCTGCACGGTAATGGTTTCTTCCACGCGCGGGGTACGGGTAATGTGCAGAGCCAGCTTGGCCAGCACGTAAGACGTGTGGGTGCTGGCATACAATTCCGGGGTAATGCCGTAATGTTCCGCATCCTCGGCGCCAATTTGCTGGCAGTAGCGCAGCAGGGTACCAAGGGTTGCCATTTTGCGGAAGTCAACATCATTTTCGTAGATCCTATATTCCTGGGTGTATTTCATCTCTCTGCCCTCTATTCATCTGCATTGTTTTTGCACACAAATCTTTTTTATAGTATAACACAAGCCCCGGTTCATCACAAAGGACAAATCGGGGCTTGTGTTTCAAATTGATTTTAAGCGGTGCCGGGCTGCTTAATAATTGTCCCGCACCTTTTTGCGCATCTTGCGCCAGATGTTAAAGCCGGAAATTGCAATGGCCCCCAGCAGGAACACCACGATCAGCCAGCCGCTGCCGGATTCATCGTAGCTCTTCATCTCACTCCATTTAGCGTCCATTTCGGCGTTGATGTCATCCGGCAAGGTCACAAAGACTTCCGCCTTATTCATCACTTCATCGCTGGGGTAAGCGATCGGGCTGTACTTCAAATCATCGTCCAGCCGCTCCCACACTTCGGTGATGGGGGTGGAGTAGCCGATGAAGTCACAATTCTGGTAGCCGACATCCGGTTCACACATAAAGTTGATGAACATTTCGGCGGCTTCCTTATGTTTGCTGGAAGCCGGGATGCACATGCTGTCCACAAAGAAGTTGACGCCCTCCTCCGGCGAAACGAACGCCAGATCCGGGTTTTCATCGATCATGGTCAGGGCATCGCCCGCATAATACGGGGCCATGGCAGCTTCGCCGCCCTCCATTTTATCGAAGATCTCATCCATAACATAGGCCTGCACTACAGATTTCTGAGCCTGCAGTTCCTTCATTACGTCGTCTACTTCTTCCACGCTGGAAGGGTTCAGCGAAAGGCCCATCTTTTTAGCTGCAATAGCGTAAGCATCGCGGGAGTTATTGAACATCAGTACATTACCGGCGTACTCCACATCCCACAGGTCCGCCCAGGATGTGGGCGGTTCTTCCACCATGGTGGTGTTATAAATAATGCCGGTGGTGCCCCAGGTATACGGCACACTGTAAGTGTTATCAGGGTCATAGCTCCAGCCGAGGTAATTCTCGCCGATGTTGGCCATATTGGGGATGTTATCGTAATCCAGCTCGGCCAGCATGTTTTCGGCAATCATTTTGCCCACCATGTAGTCAGACGGCACGATCACATCATAACTGGCGCCGCCGGATTTCATTTTGGCATACAGGCTCTCGTTGGAGTCAAAGGTGGTATAGTTGACCTTGATACCGGTCAGGTCCTCGAAGGCCGAAATCACGTTCACGCTGTCATCGGAACCATCCGAGATATACAGGCCCCAGTTATACACGTTCAGGGTCAGATGGTCGTTGGCAAAGCGGGTCCAATCGTAATCGGCAGAAACCGAGATATCCTCGTTGACCTCCAGCATCTCCCCTTCCTCTGCATAAGCAGGCAGGGTGCAGGCAAGGCTTAGGGCTGCGCACAAGGCAGCGCTGACAACCGCGCGGGTAAACTGTTTCATCTCTGCTTACCCCCTTTACTGTTCGGCCGCAGCGCGGCGGATGGCCTTCTGGTTACGCTTGTAGGCGCGGGAATCCATAGCGTTGGAGGTAAGGATGATTGCCAGAATGACCAGGAATATGATGGCAGACAGCGCGTTGATCTCCGGGCTGACCTTTTTGCGGGTCATGGAGTAGATGGCAATGGGCAGGGTCTGCATGGTGCCGCAGTTGAAGTAGGAGATCATGAAGTCATCAATGGAGTAAGTCAGGCAGATCAAAAATGCCGACATGACGGCCGGGCTGAGCTGCGGCAGAATGACCTTGAAGAACGCCTGGCGCGGGGTGCAGCCCAGATCCAGGGCGGCATTGTACAGGCTGCTGTCCAGCTGGCGCAGCTTGGGGCCGACATTAAAAATAACATACGGCACATTGAACGTAATGTGCGCAATCAGCAGGGTGATCCAGCCGAACACGCCATTTTCGCCGCCAATGCCCATTTTTTGCACGATGACGAACAGCAGCATGAGGGAAACGCCGGTGATGATTTCCGGGTTGACAACCGGGACATAACTGATGTTATTGATAATCAGCTGTGCCTTGCGGCTCATGGAGTTGATGCCGATGGTGGCCAGGGTGCCCAGCACCGTGGCAATGATAGCCGAAACAAATGCCAATACCAGTGAAAGCCCCAAAGCGGAAAGGATCATCTCATTATGGAACAGGCTGGCATACCATTTTAAGGAAAAACCGGTAAATACCGCACGGCTCTTATTTTCGTTAAAGCTGTAGGCGATGAGGACCGCGATGGGCAGGTACATAAACCCGAACACCAGCACCAGGTAGGTGCGCTGCAGCAAATGCTTATGCTGTGTTTTCATTACATCACACCCTCCATTTCCTCTTCGTCAAAGCTGGAGGTAAAGCTCATGCAGAGCAGAACGATCACCATCAGCACAAGGCTCATGGCAGAGCCGAGATTCAGGTTGTAAGAGTTGCCAAGGAACTGCAGCTCGATCAAGTCGCCAATCAGCAGGTTAGCGCCGCCGCCCAGCATACGGCTGATAATAAAGGTGGAAACCGCCGGAACAAACACCATGGTAATGCCGGTGGCAATGCCGGGCTTGCTCAGCGGGATCAGCACGCGGCCTAAAATCTGGAACACATTGGCTCCCAGGTCCTGCGCAGCTTCCACCACAGAATTGTCGATCTTGGTCATGGCGGTGTACAGCGGCAGGATCATATACGGCAGGTAGTTATACACCATGCCCAGTACCACGGCGCCGGAGGTATTGATCATATTAAAGGGGCCGATGCCGAACAGGCCCAACAGCTTGTTGATCAGGCCGTTTTTTTCCAGCAGGGTCATCCACGCATAGGTGCGCAGCAAAAAGTTCATCCACATGGGTAGCATGACCAGCATCAGCATAATATGCTGTTTATTGGCGCGCAGCCGGCTGAGGAAATACCCCACCGGGAACGCCAGCACCAGGCAGATGATCGTGGCCTCCGCCGCAAGCAGCAGGCTGCGGCCAAAAACCGAGGCGTACCGCCCAATGCTGGTCAGGTTGGCAAGGGTAACCTGGCCGTCACTGTTGGTCAGGGCATACCACACAACAATGCCCAGCGGCACCACAATAAACAGGACCATCCACACCAGGTACGGTGCGGCAGCCCAGCGCGAAGCTTTGGAACGCAGCATCCCATCACACCTCCTCGCGGGACATGATGTGAATTTCATCCGGGCCAATGTTCATGCCGATCAGCTCGCCCGGCTGGCTGGCCTGGGTGGAGTGGATCAGCCATTCTTTGCCTTCCACGTCAACGTGCATTTCAAAATGCACGCCCTTGAAGATCACCTCGCGTACAAGGCCGGTCAGCTTGCCGGCGGACGGCGGAACGATATCCACGTCCTCCGGGCGGATAACCACCTGCACCGGCTCGCGCGGCTTAAAGCCGCGGTCCACGCAGGCAAATTCCTGCCCGCCAAAGCTGACAAGGAAGTCTTTTTCCATAATGCCGTCCACAATGTTGGAATCTCCGATGAACTTGGCAACAAAGGCATTGCGCGGCTCGTTATAAATATCCTGCGGGCTGCCGATCTGCTGGATGTTGCCCTTGTTCATGACAACAACGGTATCGGACATGGTCAGAGCTTCTTCCTGGTCGTGGGTAACGTACACAAAGGTAATATTCATCTCACGCTGCAGGCGTTTGAGTTCCAGCTGCATTTCCTTGCGCAGCTTCAGGTCCAAAGCACCAAGCGGTTCGTCCAGCAGCAGAACACGGGGCTGGTTGACCAGGCTGCGGGCAATGGCCACGCGCTGCTGCTGGCCGCCGGACAACTGGTTGATGCTGCGGCGCTCAAAGCCGCGCAGGCCCACGGTTTCCAGCATTTCCAGCACTTTGGGGCGGATGGTTTCCTCCGGCAGCTTTTTCAGCCGCAGGCCAAAGGCCACATTCTCGTACACGTTCAGGTGCGGGAACAGTGCATATTTCTGGAACACGGTATTCACCTGCCGCTTATACGGCGGTACCGAGGCGATATCCTTGCCATCGAAAAAGACATTGCCCGATTTTGGGGTAATAAACCCGGCGATCACACGCAAGGTGGTTGTTTTGCCGCAGCCGGAAGGGCCAAGGAACGTAACAAACTCCTTATCGTGGATGTCAAGGGAAAGTTCGTCCAGGATTCTTTCCCCGTCAAAATCGACGACAATGTCTTTCAGTGATACAATTTCATTCATTTTTACTGCATCCCCCTTTGCGGAATTTAGTCCCACCTCGGGCCTCCTTGATGCCGGCTCGCCGGCTTTTCCCGGTGGGTCAGCGCCAATTATGCCGCCCCGCAAAAGGTTTGTTACACCACCGCAAGCGCGGCAGCTGCAGCAGCACATACAACGCCAATGTGTTCTGATGTTTAACAGATGCAACACACAAGCTTCATTATACAATGTTTTGGGGGGCTGTCAACAATTATTTCACATTTTTCCGTTTTTTTACATGGGGATGGCAAAAAGTCAGCTTGTTTCCTATCTTACTCCACCGTTTTTTCCCTGTCCGTCCGGTATTATCCCCTGTTCTCCCGCTGCCGTCTGCATCAAAATTAACAGGTGTCGTTCGCAGTTATTTTTGTCATTTCACACCACAGGGGCGCGCATTGTGCGCCCGCGACCGTTTACAATATTTCAGGGTAAAATGCCACTTTCTGCCCGCCATGCAGGCCGATGACGAGCATCGGCCCCTACAAATAAATTTTATGCCCGGTGCTTTCCCTGTAAGGTAAGTAACCCCATTATTTCTGCCGGGCAAAATGCAGATTTTTATAAGGCAATACCGCATAATTCTAAGTGCCGATACGGCGAGCGAGGTGCGGCAGCTGCTAAGCCAAAAGCGCAGATAATACTGGATGCTGCAAAGGTGAGCGCCGCCAGTGGCGGAAACAGCGAACCGAAGCAGGGGCAGCGGTCGCAGAGTGCGAGGGGCTTTTGCCCCCGAAGCACGATGCGGGTACCGCAACCCGACATTATCGAGCATTTTGGCAACGCAGATGCCGTGCCGCAGCCGCCGAAGCGGTGCTTAAGCCGCTAGGCGGGAATTGTGCGGTGTTGCCATAACAAAAATACCCGTACAGCTTTCAGGCTGTACGGGTATTTGCATTTTATTGGTGATTCAGCAGTGTTAAGTTTTCAAATTGCCCTAAATCGCTTAGAAAGCAACCTTCTTGGCAATGTATTCTTTCAGCTCGCTGATGGGCATACGGATCTGCTCCATGGTGTCGCGGTCACGCACGGTCACGCAGTTATCGGCTTCCACCTTGTCATCGCCGACAGTCTGGAAGTCCACGGTGATGCACAGCGGGGTGCCGATCTCATCCTGGCGGCGGTAACGCTTGCCGATGGAACCGGCATCGTCGTAATCCACCATAAAGTCCTTGGCCAGCTCGTTGCGGATCTCCATGGCCTTATCGCCCAGCTTTTTGGACAGAGGCAGCACAGCGCACTTGAACGGTGCCAGGAACGGATGCAGGTGCAGCACGGTGCGCACATCCTCCTTGCCCTTGGAGTCGGTCAGATGCTCTTCATCATAAGCTTCGCACAGGAAAGCCAGTGCCACACGGTCACAGCCCAGGGAAGGCTCAATGACATAAGGAATGTAATGCTCGTTGGTTTCGGGGTCAAAATATTCCAGGCTCTTGCCGGATGCTTCCTGATGGCGGCCCAGATCGTAATTGGTACGGTCTGCAATGCCCCACAGCTCGCCCCAGTCGGTGAACGGGAAAGCGTACTCGATATCGGTGGTGGCGCGGCTGTAGAAAGCCAGCTCGGCAGGCTCATGGTCGCGCAGGCGCAGGTTTTCCTTGTTGATGCCCAAGGACAGCAGCCACTTTTCGCAGTAATCTTTCCAATAGGCGAACCAATCCAGGTCGGTGCCCGGCTTGCAGAAGAACTCGCATTCCATCTGTTCGAACTCGCGGGTACGGAAGGTGAAGTTGCCCGGCGTGATCTCATTGCGGAACGCCTTGCCCACCTGGCAGACGCCAAACGGCAGCTTGCGGCGGGTGGTACGCTGGATGTTGGCAAAGTTGACGAAAATGCCCTGTGCGGTTTCGGGGCGCAGATAGCAGGTAGAGGAAGAATCCTCGGTTACGCCGATGGCCGTTTTGAACATCAGGTTAAACTTGCGGATGGGGGTAAAGTCATGCTTGCCGCACACAGGGCAGACAACTTCAGGATGGGTGGCAATAAATTCATCCATCTGGTCAAAGGTCATGCCGTCCACATCCACGTTCTGGCCCTGCTCGCAGTCGGCAATCAGCTTGTCCGCACGGTTGCGGCTCTTGCAGGCGCGGCAGTCCACCAGCGGGTCACTGAAGTTGCCCACATGGCCGGTGGTGACCCAGGTCTGCGGGTTCATCAGGATAGCGGCATCCAGGCCGACGTTGTAGGGGCTTTCCTGCACAAACTTTTTCATCCATGCTTTTTTGACGTTGTTTTTGAACTCAACGCCCAGGGGGCCATAGTCCCAGCTGTTGGCAAGGCCGCCGTAAATTTCGCTGCCAGGGTAGATGAAACCACGGTTTTTGCACAGGTTGACGATCATGTCCAGGGTCTTTTCGCTGTTCTTCATTTTCTAACTCCTTCCGCATGGCTGGCTGCCACACAAAGCGATTTAACCGGCGCACGGTGCGCCGTCAGGCTTTTATTATAGCACGGGCCGCGGGCAGTGGCAACACTGCCGCCAAAAAAGCCGGAACAAATTTGGCACAACTGCTGAATTATGGCAATACCGCATAATTCTAAGTGCCGATACGGCGAG
>ULVL01047195.1_pt1 | contig 10184 bp, 10 predicted proteins | sample 1959381 | NCBI WGS metagenome assembly ULVL01 (sample SAMEA4835785, study PRJEB28245) | human gut metagenome | biome: gut microbiome; material: fecal sample | place: Denmark | collected 2008
CACCAAAGCACTTTGCAAAACTTTCAATTCAAAAAAAAGTTTGTCGCATCAAATGGTGAAAACGGCTTGAAAAAATTCAAGACTGGTGCAAATGGAAAAGATGTTGAAATTCAAGTTCCTATGGGCACAGTTATTTATGACGAAAATCAAAGGGTTATTGCCGACCTTACACAGGAAGGACAAAGGTTTGTTGCATTGAAAGGTGGACAAGGTGGTTGGGGCAACACGCACTATGCAAACTCTGTTCGCCAAGCACCAAAGTTTGCCCAAAATGGTGAACAGACGGTTGAAAGACAAGTAATTTTGGAACTTAAAACTTTGGCTGATGTGGGACTGGTTGGCTATCCAAATGCGGGCAAATCTACATTGCTTTCGGTTATATCTAACGCAAGACCAAAGATTGCAAATTATCAATTTACAACATTGTTTCCAAATTTGGGTGTTGTAAAATATTTTGACGACAGTTTTGTTGTTGCAGACATTCCTGGGCTTATCGAAGGTGCAAGTGAAGGACTTGGCTTGGGACATTATTTTTTGAAACATATCGAAAGAGTAAGGCTTATCATCCATTTGGTGGATATTTCTTCTGCCGACGGTCGCGACCCTGTGCAAGATTACTTTACAATAAACTCCGAACTTGAAAAGTACAGCGAAAAATTGTCCAAACTCAAACAAATAGTTGTACTCAGCAAAATTGACGCTTTGAGTGAACAAGATTTGCAAACAAAACTTGAAGAGTTCAAACAAAAAACAAATACAAATCCAATTTGTATCTCGTCTGTTTCACACAAAAACATCAAAGAACTGATTGATGTTGTTTACAGCACATTGCAAACTATTCCAAAGTCCGCACCAATCGATATTGAAGTTTTTGATTTTGATGTCAAAGACAAAACCAGTGTCAACATCGAAATTGAAGGTGACGGCATTTTCAGAGTAAGTGGTGGATATATCGAAAACCTTTCAAGGGGTGTTGTACTCAATGATTATGTTTCATTTTCATATTTCCAAAAACGCCTTAGTGAAGACGGAATTATTCAAAAACTCAAAGATGCGGGTATGCAAAACGGTGACACAGTGCGCATAAAAGACATCGAATTTGTCTATAACGACTAAAAAATTTAAAATCTTGCCAAATTCGACAAAAACGGGCATTATGTTTGACATAAAAAATTTAAAGGGTTAGACTTGTTTGTATAATGACGAGAAATTTATTGATAGCCTTTATCTTTATTTTGTTACTTGGCAGTTTTACTTGTGGTTACGTTTTGTGCGCAAAAGCAAGCACCGCTCCCGTTGTTCAGGGCAATATTTCTTATGATCCATTCGGTGCAAAAATTGACTCGGAATTTTATATTGACGTAAAATCCGCCGTTGAAAATGCCACCGACGGCGATATAATCGAAGTTTACAAAAATCAAAATATTTCTTCTTCAATTTTGATTGACAAAAATATTAGTTTGAAAGCGACAGAGAATGTCACATTGACTTGCAGGCACTGTGGAATAAAAAATTTGTTCCAAGTATGTGCTGGCAAGATTTTTTCATTGGGCGGGGAAGACAGCAGTCAAATTACCCTTGAAGGCAAAAGTAATTCACAATCAAGTGCACTTGTCAACAACAGCGGGACATTCAATATTTGTGAAAATGTTGTCATGCAAAACTATTGCGACGATGCCGATGGCGTAGCCGTCAATGGTGGTGACGTCAACGTTTATGGCGGAGAAATTTTAGACAATAAAAATTGCGATATTCATTGCGATAATTTTTTTGTATTCGGGAATGTTTCGATAGGCAGCGTTTCTTACAACAGCAATTTTTACTTATCGAACAATGCAAATTTGAAAATTGACAAAATCGAGCAAGCGTCGTCAGATTGTCAAGTACCAGTTCTTTTGGGTACACTGACAAACAAAACGGCGCTTGTTCTTTTTTCAAATGATTACAAACCTGGAACAAAAATCGTTGAGTGTAGCCAAAGCAACACACAGCAGATTTTGTCCAACTTAACTTGTGACACTTGCGATCTTGAAATTTCAGGTGGCAATTTGGTCGTTGCCGGTGGTGGCAGTGGTGGTGAAGACAACCCAGTTGACGATGATGATAACCAACCATGCCTTATATTGCTTGAATGTGAAGATTTGGAAGTGTCAAAATCTTATACAAGTTGGCAAGATTTTTGGAATGCTTGCACCGAAGGAAGCAGTTCTTTTGATGAAGACATAATGTTTGATTCTTGTAGTTGGACAATCACACTTTCGGGAAATATAACTGTCGATAAAACACTATTTCTTTTAATCACGGGTGGAACAGATAATACTATCACCATAATATGTGCAGAAAACGTAAAAATCACAGCTAATGGCTTAAAAGTATTTCATATTGCTAACAATCCAGGGACACAGTATATGCAAATACAAAAAAATGGCAATAATTTTCAAATCGATGGCACAGAAATATGCTCGGAAAGCGATATGAAAAAGTTTATTGAGTATTCAACGAACCTTGAAATTTCGTTTACATAGGGGTAGTTTCTTTGTAATACTTTATTGTTATTATGCCAGGGTTTTTGCTTTTTCCATAAAATATACTTGTAATCGTACTGGGCTCAATGCCTGATATTGTTCCAAGTTTGTTTGGTGTGATTCCTTTTTGGTCACACAAATCCAATATTCTTTTTGTTATTGCTTCGGTTGTTTTCATACAACGATATATCCTTTGTTTTATTTTAACACTAATATAAGTATAATTTTGGGGATATATTCTTGATTTTTGATTTTTAAATTGGTTTTATTTGACACTCATATTTGTTAAATGTTAAAATTATTTTAGATATTTTGTTTTTAATTGGAAAAAAGTATGGCGGTAGGGCACAGAAACAGACTACGTGAATTGGTTGAAAAAGTTGGATTGGGAAACTTGTCGGTTTATCAACAAATGGAATATATTTTGTTTTATGTTGTTCCAAGGGTGAATACCACTGATATTGCTCACAATTTGATTGATACATACGGAACTATCTCTGGTGTGTTAAAGGCTCCGGTTGTTGAATTGGAAACAATTTCTGGACTTGGTCATGATTCTGCATTGCAGTTGTCGCATCTTTGCCAAATTTTTGAATTGTACAATGTTGACAAATCATGTCAGTTCAAAAAAATATTATCGCTCAATGATATATCTTCTTTTTTGTTGAATCTGTTTAAAGAAAAACAAGAAGAGTGGGTGTATGGAATTGCAATGGATAAAAATTTCAATTTTGTCTGTTACAAAAAACTGGCCAGCGGAATGCAAGATAGTGTAAATATCAACAAATTTGATGTAATTACTTTTGCTACGTCGAACCGAGCAAAAAACGTGATAATATGTCACAATCATCCAAAGTCGCTGTCAAATCCATCGCAAAGCGACAATGATACAACAAAACAACTTCAAGTTGCCTTGGCGTGTGTTGGTGTAAACTTGGTCGACAGTATAATTGCTGGAACTGACGGACTTTATTCTTATTGTAATGCTGGACTTTTTGACAACCAAAATCCTGTGACCGACCATCTTTTGAAATATTCTGAAAGAAAACTGTTTGATATGCTTTATTGACAACAAAATTGCACATATAATTTGCTTTATTTTACATAAAATAATATTATGAAAAAAATAAAGCCAAGGACTATGTTTTGTTACTCAATTGGCAATCTTGGATACGGAACTGTTTCGCAGACGCTGAACAGTTTTGTAATGTTTTTTGCTACAAGTGTGCTTTCTATCCCTGGTACCTTGGTTGGACTTGCCGTTGCAATAAGCACTTTGTGGGACGGTGTTTCTGACCCATTGATTGGTGACCTTTCCGACCGAAGCAGCAACAGACTTTTTGGCAAACGCATAAATTATATGTTTTTTGCAAGTTTTGGAATTGCTGTTTCCAACATGCTTATTTGGATAATTCCATCAAATTTGCCCGTGGGTGTAAAATTTGCTTGGCTTGTTTTGAATTTGCTTTTGCTGGAAACTTTCAATACTGCTTTTGCAACACCCTATGTTGCACTTGGAATTGACCTTGTACCCGATTACAATCAACAATCTGCTCTGCAGGGATACAAAACAATTTTTTTGATTCTTGGCATGATTATGCCAAGTATTTTGATGATGATTTTTATGCCTTCAGCGGCAGGTAGACAAGCACAGTTCAATCAAAGCGGATATATTTTGATTGGGCTTGTAACATCGGCGCTTTGCCTTTTGTGTGGACTTGTAAGCAGTCTTGGTTGTGTCAAATCTGCAAAAAAAAGCGAAAGTCTTTTGGATGGCAAACCCGCCGAAAAACATGCTATGTTACACTTGTTTGCAAAATTTTTCAAAGTTTTGAAAAGCAAAACTTTTGGACCAATCATATTTGGATATTCAGTTGCACTTATTTCTTCGGCGATACTTATTTCGGTTGGAATGCACCTTTTTACGTATTGTTATCACTTTGATACAATCCAGATTCCATCGCTTATGGCAATACTTTTTGTTGCGGCAATTTTGTCTCAACCAGTTTGGATATTTTTGTCCAATCGCCTTGACAAAAAACCATCACTTAATCTTGCACTTACTCTCAGTCTTTTGGGTATCGGTCTTACAGCTGTAACTTTTGTTTTCAGACAATTTTTTGACAACAAATTATTGTTTGGATTGGTATGCCCTTGTATTTTTGTTTGTGGGTTTGGAACGGGTGCACTTTATTCTTTGCCAGTAGCAATGTTTGCAGACGCATTGACACTTGACAGAATAAAAACGGGGCAGAATAATTCTGCAACATACAGCGGATTTTTGACACTTGCGTACAATATCTCAAATTCAATTTCACTTTTGATTATTGGCATCTTGCTTGACGTGATAAAGTTTGATGCAAATCAACCAGTTCAGGCACTCAGCGTGCAAAACGCATTGGGAATTTTGGTGTTTGCTGGTTGCAGTTTGGCAATTGGACTTTCGATAATGATTTTTTCAAAATACAAAATAAAACGCAGCGATGTTTTGAAAGCACAAATGCGTGCTGAAATAAAGAAAAAGAAGGTAAATATATAAGAAAAAAAACAACGCAAAAATTATTTTTTATTTGCATTGTTTTTTGAAAAATATATGTAATTTGCAAGTTTTATTTTGAAAAATCTTCGCTGTCTAAATATTTGTCAGCCAATTCGCCAAAATCAAAGGTTTTTTCAAAGAAAGGTTGATTGTCGCCATAAACTTTGCCACAGGTGTCAAGAGTTTGTTTCATAAGCTCGATGTATTTTTTTTGATTGTCTGTTCCACCTTTTCCATAAACAGCAATAAGTGCGGCAACGTCAACTGGAGTGTAAGTTACAAAAGTATTCTTTTCTTGTTCGTTCATAGTTGGATATACAACGTGCCAGCCACTTGGTTGTTTTTCCACGGCGTTTTCAAGTTGGTCAATCATAAAAGCACAGTCATCGTAGTTATACACAGAAAAAGTGTTTGATTGTTCATAATCAATATCTTGACTTCCCAAAAGAGCGTGCATCATTTCATGTGCCAAATATATTTTTAGAGCTTGATTTGAAATTGTAATATTTTGATTTACACGTATAGTCGCTTTTTCAATGCGTGAGTTTATTATCCAATCATTTTTCCATGTGCACTGCGCACCAGTATTTTTGGGTAAATTTTCTTTGCAAAGATATATCGAACTTTTGCTTTGCGAAAAGTCACCAACAACAAAGTTGTAAGAAGGGTTGATAACTTTGAATATACTGTTAAGATAATCATAGTAAATTTGTATTTGCTCTTTTTCTTGATGTGTAAACTGATCAGAAATTCCAACCTTGATATTTGAGTTGTCTTGGGTATTAAAGTGGTTGTACATAATGTTTTCACGATGTGTAAATGCATTCAAAGTGCGTGCTATGTATCTTTCGTCACCGCCAAAAAAATCGATACTGTTGTCAATCTTGCCAACTTCAAAAATTTGATTGTCGGACAAATAGTCATTGTTTTTTGAAGTTCCATAAGACCTGAGTATGGCGTTTGATGAAAGACAAGCAAGCATTGTGATTGCACCGGTCTTCAAAATCGCGCCAAGTTTTTTGCGTTTTTTGTATTTTTTGGGACTGATTGAAGTGTGCTTTTGGTCTTTTTCTTCATAAAGTTTCTTGTAAGGTGTAAGTTTCATTTGTTTTCCTTTGCAAGTTATTTTAACTCAAATCATGTTTTTTGTCAATCTCAACAATTGAAAGTTGCACGCTGTTTCAAAATGTGAAAGTTTTGTTGTTAGCCTTGCGAATTTGCATATTTTTGTTTGAAGTCTTTTATAATCTCCAAAAGTTTGCTTTTGTAAACATACTTTGTGCTTGTTGAAACAAAACAAAGTGGGGGATAGACAACACACCACCAGTTGTCGCCTTGCGCTTTGCCAAGTTCCACAACAAGAGCGTCATAATTTCCGCTTTCCAAAACCAGTCCGTCGTAAACACGAGTTGGGAAATATTCTTTTGAGATTTTTGCCTTGCTTGTATAATCAAAACCATTTTGCTTCAAAGTTTGGTCTGCTATTTTTTCAAGATTTTCAAGGTTGTTATTGACCGTTTTGACTGCCGACTCTTTGTCGTTACATTCGCACAAATAGGGAGTCAAAAAGTTTACTAATTTGTCCTTTATTTGATACTTTACATCTTGGTCTATGCAAAGATTTGAATTTGCACGGATGTGGATACGCAAATATTCATAATCTGTCTGTTTTTGAAATCCACAAAGAACACAAACAACAGCGCTAATAACAATCAAAATTACAACTATGTATTTTTTCATAATTTCTCCCTGCAAAAAATTGTTGCCAGTTTTTTTTGTTTTAAACATATTTTTGCAAAAAAAAACACAAGCAAAATTGACGAACAAAATTTTGCTTGTGGCAATCACAAACAAGGAAGCAAAAATTGTTTGTGAAGGTAACCTATCTTTGTTTATGTAGTCAAAAAGTCGTTTTGACCTTTTGACAGTTTGTTATCCGCAACAGTTGCAACCACAGTTGCAAGTATATATTGGTCTTGGATAATATGGACATCCGCAATAAAGGCAACCTATGCAACACCTTGTGCGTGAACGTCCCAAAAACAAAAATGGAAACATAATATTATTCTCCTTTGGATAGATTACACTGCATTATATGAAAAATTTTTTTTTGATGTGAAAGAAAGATTTTTTGGATATTTTTGCAATAATTTTCACAAAATAGACAAAAAAGGAGAAAAAACATGAAAAAATGGCAAATAATTGTTGTTTCAACACTTTTGGTTGCGCTTGCTTTTGGCGGAATTTTCTTTTCGGTTACAAAACAAATCGCAAGTCAAAATGCAAAGTTGGCAACAGTTGCGACAACAAACCAAATTTTGTCGGCACAGCAAAGACTTAAAGAAATGGGCTATTACAACGGCAGTGTAGACGGAATTTATGGTGAAGAAACAAGAAGTGCGGTAATCAAATTCCAATACGATTACGGCATTCCACAAACTGGAAATATCGGCGAACGAACTTTGGAAATGTTGGGTTTGCAAAATGGCACAAACTCGCAAAACAGCGATTTGTATCTTTTGGCAAAAACTGTTTATGCCGAAGCACGTGGTGAAAGTTACGTTGGAAAAGTTGCTGTGGCGGCGGTTATCTTGAATCGTGTAAAACATCCAAGTTTTCCAAACACTGTTGCTGGCGTTGTTTATCAACCTTGGGCGTTTACTGCTGTTTATGACGGTCAAATAAAACTTGAACCTGACCAAGAATGTTACAATGCAGCACAAGATGCTTTGAATGGTTGGGACCCAACTTATGGTTGCATCTATTATTACAACCCCGAAACTGCAACCAGTCAATGGATTTATTCTCGTGAAGTTGTAACAACGATTGGCAAACACGTCTTTGCTATATAAAAAGGAGAGAGTATGAAAACAAAACAAAACACAAAACAGCAAAAGGCAAAAAAACCAACAGGACTTATTGTTGCCGTAAGCATTTTGGGCGCCGTAACACTTGGCGTAAGTGGTTTTGCAGTTTGGTCATCAGTACAAAATGCAAGTTATCAAAATCAACTTAACACAATTTATCAAAAAGGTTATTACGATTTTTATGACGCCATAAACAACACCGAAGTCAAAATGAACAAGATTGTTTCAACAACCGACAAATCACTTGCAAAAAAATATTTGATGGAAATAAGCAAAAATGCCGACGAAGCACAACAAGCACTTAACAATTTGCCAATTTCGACAAATGGACTTGAAAAAAGTTTGACATTTATCAACCAAGTTGGCGGATACACGCAAACACTTGCAAACAAATTGGACAAGGGCGGAAGACTTTCACAAGACGACAAAGCGACTCTTTTGAAACTCAATTCGTCAGTTGCAGATATGCGTCGAAATCTTACAAAAATGACAAATCAAATGAACGGCGGATATGATATTTTGTCAAACAGTATAAAGTTGGACGGAGATTATAACAACTTTACACTTTCACTCAAAAATATGAACGCAAGCGACATCGAATATCCAAGTATGATATATGACGGACCATTTGCCGACAGTCAAACAAAAAGGCAAGTCAAAGGATTGAATGAACAAAAGGTTGACAAGGAAACAGCACAAAACAACCTTTCAAAACTTGTAAACGTTGCTCCTGAAAAACTTGTTTACAAAAGCGAAAACAAGGGCAGAATAGAATGTTTCAATTTTGAATGGCAAGATGCAAGCGGGTATACATTCTTTGCACAAATGACACAAAAGGGCGGAAGATTGCTTTCACTCAATTCACAAAAAGACCGTAGCGGAAACAAAATAAACTTGCAAGAAGCGCAAACTATTGCAAAACAATTTTTGGCTAAAAATGGCATGGACGACGTGGAATGCGTTTGGTACGACACGATTGAAGGGAATATGTATCTCAATTATGCACCCGTTCAAAACGGTGTAATATTGTATCCAGATTTGGTGAAACTCAAAATTGACCTTGCAGACGGAATGGTACTTGGGTTTGAAGCAACGTCATATTTTACAAATCACACTGACAGAACACTTGGCAATTTTGCAGTAACAAAACAACAAGCCGAAGAACAAATCGACAGCCAATACAAAATACAAACAACCAAAAAGGCTCTTGCACCAATCGACTACGCCGAAGTATTGTGCTGGGAAGTCAAGGCAAATTACAGCCAAAGCACTTACTATTTTTACATTGACGCCCAATCTGGACAAATGGTCAACGTTTTGAAAGTTGTCAAAACCAACGACGGCAGCAAATTGATGTAAGTGAAATGAAAAACAAAAAAGAGCAAATTTTGCTCTTTTTTCTTGAAATTATTTCAACTTTTCTATCAGTTCGATTATGACCTTTTTGTTACTGTCTGAAAGTGCATTAAATTTTTCCAAAATGTTTTTGTCATCTTTGTTAAAATTTTCACCAAGATAAAAGAAATCATAAATACTTATATCTACAACATCACAAAAATCTAGCAAGGTTTTTACTTTCAATTCTATACTTTTGTTTTCAATGGTTTTCATAAATTGTGGATTATAACCCAGGCGTGTGCTTGTTTCTCTCAGTGACAAATTTGCCTTTGTTCTGAAATATCCGACACGATTTATAATATCGTCATAAGTTAAATTTTTCATTGTTATTCCCGTTTCATTTTAACTTTTTTGCAAGGTCAAAGATTGTATTTTGATTTTCAGTAGATAGTTTTTTGAAATTTTCAACAAGTTCCAAATCTCTTTCGTTCAAAATAGGGCAAAAAAATTCTGTTGTTGTAATTTGTAAAATATCCAGTATCTCCAAAAATGCTTCAAGGCTTAGTTTAATTTGTCCGCTTTCAACTCTGTAAAAATACGTTTTGCTGTGACCAAGTTGCATTCCAAGTTTATATGCTGAAATATTCTTTTTTGCTCGAAAGTAACCTATTCGCTCAATAATTTCTTTTTGATTAAGATTTGTCATTACTACTCCATACTATCTATGACAGTCAAGATGGCATCTTTCTTTTCGGGTGTAAGTTTTTTTATTCTTTTTATAATTTGTTTGTCATTTTCATAAGCATCCATATCATAATAAAAGAATTGCTCAACTGTCATGTTGCACTCACTTATTATTCGCAACAAAACTTCAATACTGGGTAAAAAATCTTTTTTAGATTCCATTCTGTTTAT
>ULVL01092056.1_pt1 | contig 10093 bp, 5 predicted proteins | sample 1959381 | NCBI WGS metagenome assembly ULVL01 (sample SAMEA4835785, study PRJEB28245) | human gut metagenome | biome: gut microbiome; material: fecal sample | place: Denmark | collected 2008
GCCCCGCAGAAAAAATGGTGGAAAAGGTGGCTGTAAACGCATTTCGCGTAATAAGGTTGGAAAAAACGCGTTAAATCATTACTTTTGCACGATAAGTAGTTACGAAAAAAGTTTTCTCGGATATGCACTTTTACAAACGCTGGAACAACATCACGGGCTGGGCCGTATTCGCCGTCGCGGCGATGGTCTATCTGATGACGATGGAACCCGTCTCAAGCCTCTGGGACTGCTCGGAGTTCATCGCGACGTCCTACAAACTCGAAGTGGGACACCCGCCCGGAGCCCCGCTGTTCATGATGCTGGCGCGCCTGGCCACGCTCTTCGCCTTCGGAAACCCCGACTACGTGGGCATCGCCGTCAACGCCATGAACTCGCTGGCCAGCGCCTTCTGCATCCTGTTCCTGTTCTGGACCATCACCCACCTGGCACGGCGTCTGGTGACGCGCGACGGCGCGCAGCTCACCGCCGCCAACACATGGGCCGTCCTGGGCGCCGGAGCCGTCGGGGCCCTGGCCTACACCTTCACCGACACGTTCTGGTTCTCGGCCGTCGAGGGCGAGGTCTACGCGCTCTCGTCGATGTTCACGGCGCTGGTCGTGTGGCTGATGCTCAAATGGGAGGAGCAGGCCGACGAACCCCACTCCTCGCGCTGGATCGTGCTGATCGCCTACCTGATGGGACTCTCGATCGGCGTGCACATCCTCAACCTGCTCTGCATCCCCGCGCTGGTCTTCATCTACTACTTCCGCAAGACCGCCACGGTGACCTGGCGAGGCATCGCCCTCTCGACGCTCGTGTCCGGGGCGATGATCGTCTTCGTCAACAACATCATCATCCCCTACACCGTCTGGATCGGGGCGCAGATCGACACGCTGTTCGTCAACACGTTCGGCCTGCCGGTCAACTCGGGCATCACGCTCTTCGCGCTGGCGCTGATCATCGGCCTGGGATGGGCCGCATGGGCCGCCCACAGACGGGGCCGCGTGCTGCTCAACATCATCCTGCTCTCGACGACCATGATTCTCGTCGGCTATTCGTCCTACGCCTCGGTGACCATCCGCGCCGCGGCGAACCCGCCGATGAACTCCAACAACCCCAACAACCCCCACGCCCTGCTGTCGCTCCTGAACCGCGACCAGTACGGCGACCGCCCGCTGCTGTACGGCGCGCAGTATTCGGCTCCCCCCGAGGGCGTGAAGGAGAAGAAGGTGTGGTATCTGGACGAGGACGGCAAGTACAAGACCGCCACGGTGCTCACGGGCTACACCCACGCTCCGGAGTTCATGCAGCTCTTCCCCCGCATGTGGAACTACTCGAAGGGCGAAAAGGCCTACAAGGAGTGGGCCGCCTACCGCACCAAGACCGAGACGCTGCGCGACGACAAGGGCGAGGTCCTGCGCGACGCACAGGGGCGTCCCATGCGCGGCGAGACGCTCGACTTCGGACGCAAACGGGCCTACACCGACTCCTACGGCGAAACCCGCACGGTCACCGAACCGACGTTCTGGGAAAACGTCCATTTCTTCTTCAACTACCAGCTTTCGTACATGTACTGGCGCTATTTCATGTGGAACTTCGTGGGACGCCAGAGCGACATACAGCCTTCGCGCACGACGATCACCGACGGCAACTGGCTCTCGGGCATCCGCTGGATCGACGAGAAATACGTCGGCCCGCAGGACAACCTGCCGCGCGAAATCGCCGAAAACAAGGGCCGGAACACCTATTATTTCCTCCCCTTCCTGCTGGGACTCATCGGACTCGTCTACCAGTTGAACCGCGACCAGCGCAACTTCTCGATCGTGCTGTGGCTGTTCGTGATGATGGGCATCGCGCTGGTCTTCTATTTCAACACCTCGCCCGGCGAGCCGCGCGAACGCGACTACGTCTATGCGGGATCGTTCTACGCATTCTCGATCTGGATCGGATTCGGCGTGCTGGCCCTGCGCGACCTGATCGCCCGGCTCTCGAAGCGCGACAACGTGGCGACGGCAGCCGCGGCAACGGTCGTCGCAATGAGCGTCCCGGCCATCCTCGCGGCCCAGAACTGGGACGACCACGACCGTTCGCACCGCACGATAGCCCGCGACATCGGCTGGAACTACCTGCAATCGGTACTGCCCAACGCCATCGTCATCAACTACGGGGATAACGACACTTTCCCCCTGTGGTTCAATCAGGAGGTGGACGGCGTGCGCCCGGACGTACGGATCATGAACACGAGCTACCTGGGCGCCGAATGGTACATCGACGAACTGAAAACCAAAGCCAACGATGCGCCGGGCATCCCCTTCACGCTGCCACGCAGCAAATACACCTACACCAACGACATGCTGCCCATAGAAAACATCGTGGACCGCCCGTTGGAGCTGAAAGAGGCCATCGATTTTATCCGCAACGAAGATCCGCGCACCAAACTTGTTCTGAGCAACGGAAGCAAAATCGACTACCTGCCGAGCAACCGTTTCGCCCTGCCCGTAAACAAGGACAACGCGATCGCCTCGGGCATCGTCAAGGAAGCCGATCGTGACCTGATGGTGGATACGATCTACATGGAACTGCCCAAACGGGCGATCGACAAGAGCGAGATGATGCTGCTCGACATGCTGGCCCATTTCGACTGGAAGCGTCCGATCCATTTCACACAGGTTTACACGTTGCAATCGCTCGGGCTGCTCGATTACCTCCAGTTCGACGGTTACACTTACCGGCTGGTACCGATCTACACGCCATGCAGGAACGTGCAGGAGATCGGGCGTGTCGATCCGGACTACGTAACGCCGTTGCTGACCGAAACATTCCGTTACGGAAACCTGAGCGATCCCCGAACCTACGCCGACCACACCATCCAACATACCCTGAGCGCCTCGAAAGCCCGCGAATCCTTCGCCCGTGCAGCCAAGGAGTATGTTTTCCGTGGGGATTCGACACAGGCGATCCGGCTGCTCGACATGGGACTCGAAAAACTGCCGCCCCAACAGATCCGCTACACCGACGCCAACACCCTCCCCTTCATCGAAGGCTACTACATGGCCGGTGCCCCGGACAAGGGCGACGGCCTGCTGATGAGCTATGCCCGCAACCTGATGCAGTATATCGACTACTACCTCGATTTCCAAGGCATTCAGGGCGATATGGTCACGCAGACACTCATCGACAAGATGCAATCGCTCGACCGGCTCTACTATCTGGCGGCCTACATGGGACGCCAAGACGTGCTGGCCCAGCTCAACGACTACTACCGCACGCTGGGCATTTATGAAAACGAGTTGATCCATCCCGATCTGTCCACACCGTCGGACTCGGTGCAAATTCCCGAATGATCCGGGAAAAATCCGTCCTGCCGACTGCGAACAATCCATACAACGAAATCGGAAAAGACCCGTGCGTCTTTTCCGATTTTATTTTGCCAACGCCTTCAGCGTCCGCAACCCTCAAAGTAGAAATTGCGAAGTTCACGCTGCAAGAAATCCCTCTTCCCGGGAAACCGGACAACGCGAAGCGGCGGTGTGCCGTACAAATCGGGATCCGAAAAACAGACGCTCCGGTAAAACCTCGACCGCTGCACATTCCGCCGGAGGCAACAGACACGAACGAGCATACGGAACCGAAACAGCGGCATCCGGTCCGCACTGCCCCGACACAGACACAGCTCAGCTCTATCGGAAAGTCGGGACGAGCTCCGGCCAAAGGAAACGATCGGGAAGCAACCCGACCGTCCGAAAAAAGATTCAGGCGCAAACCGAAATCTGCACCTGAATCATAACTGCATACACACCCCTACCGCTTGGACATTTCGTGTTTCTGGTGAGGGTTGCGCTTGGTATAGAGGAAACGTCGGATCTTCTGCGTCGGAGTCTTGACGAACTCCTGCTTCTCCTCCACGACCTCGGAGATACGCGAGAAACGATTGACCTTGGAATTCACATAATCGACGACCTCCTTCTTGAGATTCTCCTTCCAATTCTCGAAATCCTCCTTCCAGCCGTCGAACTTGGCTTCGAGAGCGTCGGTATTGAAATGCACGAGCGCCACCAGGCGGCCTTCGTGCTCGGTAACCACCGAATCGGCGACGCAGACGTGCGAATTGAGGACGCTCTCGATATCCTCGGGATAGATATTCTCACCACTGGGACCGACGATCATATTCTTCAGCCGGCCCTTGATATAGAGCCACCCGTCGGCCGAAAATTCGCCCAAATCTCCGGTACGGAACCATCCGTCCTCGGTGAAGACCTCCTTCGTAGCGTCGGGGTTCTTATAGTAACCGATCATGGCGCTCGGCGTCTTGGCAACGATCTCGCCCTGGCGGGTTTCGGGATTGACGTTCTCCAACCGCAGCTCGACGCCCGGCGCGGCAGGCCCGGTCGAACCCAAGCGCACCTGCGAGGGAGCCGCACCGGCCAACAGGGGTGCCGTCTCCGTCAAACCATAGCCGATAGCGTACGGAAAACGGGCTTCGAGCAGGAACTTCTCGGCGCCGCCGTCCAGCTTCGCACCCCCGATACCGAGGAAGCGCAGCCGCCCGCCGAAGACCTTCATCAACTTCTTACCCGCGACACGATGCAGATAACGGCGCATGAAATCGATCTTGTAGAGCGCACGCCAGAATCCGCTGGAGGTAAACTTGGCGAGAATCTGATGGCGATAAATCTTTTCGATAATCAGCGGCACGATGAGCATCACCGAAGGCCGTACCTCGGCAAGCGTCGGCATCAGAACCGAGGCCGTAGGCGGACGATCCAGGTAAACGACCCGGGCCCCCATCGAGAAAGGATAGATCATACCTATCGAGCACTCGTAGGTGTGCGCCAACGGCAGCACCGAGAGAAACGTATCGTCGGGAAAGATCGGAAAAATGGCGGCGCTCATGGAGATCTGCGCACAGAGATTCGCGTGGGAGAGCATCACGCCCTTGGGACGCGACGTCGTACCCGAGGTATAGATGATGACCGCGAGGTCTTCGGGATTCGGAATTCCGACCGCCCCTTTCTCCGCCGCAGGACGGGAGGCGATCACGCCCAGATTCTTGGTACGAATCACGATATGGAGGGATTCGATCGTGGACTTCGCCAATTTAGCGAAGAGCTTGTCGGAAACCATCAGCGCCTTGGCCTCGGAGTGGGCGATAATCATCTCCAGCTCTTCGGTCGAGAAATCGGGCAGGATCGGCACGGCGACCATGCCGGCAGAGGTGACGGCCAGGTACGAAACGCACCAGTTGGGCATGTTGCTGCTCAACAGCGCCACCTTGTCGCCCGCTTTCAAACCGGCTCCGATCAAAAGGTCCTGCACGTGTTTGACGCGGGTTCCCACCTCGGCATAGGAGAGCTCCTCCCCGCCGTACATGGCAAAAGCGACTTTCGATGCAAAACTCTTTACACTGTGCTGAACCAGTTCGTAAAGTGTATGGATAGTCATTTTCTTTCGAATTAAAATGAGAATATACTCGGGGCAAATTTACTATTATTTGCCGTAAATACACTATTTTTGAGCCGAATTATCGCCATGATCTCTGGTCAATACATCAAAAAACTTGCCGAGAATGCAGGCTTCGACCTCTGCGGAATCACGCCCTGCAAGCATCTTGCGGAGAACGAATCCTACTTCCGCGAATGGCTCGCCAAAGGCTACGGTTCCTCGCTGGAATACCTCGAACGCAACCTCGACAAACGTTTCGACGTCCGACACTTGGTCGAAGGGGCGCAGACGGTCGTGGTCTGCGCCGTGAGCTACAAGAACCCGCTGGGCGAAGGCTATCCGCCCGGGTGCCGCACAAAAATCGCCTCCTACGCCCGCAGCCGCGACTACCACCCCGTCCTCAAGAGGATGCTGGGCACGATGCTCGAAGCCCTGCGCCGGCAATACCCCGGGCTCACGGGCCGCACGTTCGTCGATACGGCTCCGCTGCTGGAAAAACAACTGGCCGTCGAAGCGGGTCTGGGCTGGATCGGGCGGCAATCCCTGCTGCTCACGCCCCAATACGGCTCCTATGTCCTGCTGGGCGAGTTGGTACTTCCCCTGCCGTCCGACCAGTACGATGCCCCGTTCGCAGGAGCCCGTTGCGGCCGCTGCCGGAACTGCCTGGACAGTTGTCCGACGGGAGCCATCGTCGCGCCCAAGGTGATCGACACGAACCGTTGCATCTCCTGTCGTACGATCGAAAAGGAGTCCGACAGCGCCCTGCCCGACCTCGACGGATGGATCTTCGGCTGCGATCGCTGCCAGAGCTGCTGTCCCCACAACCAAAAAGCCCCCATGCACCGCTCGCCGCATTTCGATCCCCTGTTCGACCCGCTGACGATTTCGGATCGGGAGTGGCTCGCAATGAGCGAAGAGGAGTTTCTCCTGCGGTTCGGCAATACACCTCTCGCACGCAGCGGACTGCGGCGCATCCAGCAAAACGTGCGGATAAACCAGGAAAAGAACGAAGAGTAGGGCCCGCCATTGGACGGAGAGGCAGACAGCAAACCGACACGAAACCTCTCCGGATATTGTCCGCAGGCTGTTCGGGAAACCTTCCGTACGAAAAGACAGGAAAACCGGAACCCGACCGGCCGGCTCACCACCGCCATCGCCCCGACTTGCGGCACAAAGGCTCCCGCTCCTCCTGAATCGGCCCGACAGCCGACCCGCCGCGATAAAGCGCAAAACCATCCGCTGAACCGCCCCCGCGTGTATCCCGGAAGTCAAAGCCCTTTCGAATAAAACGGGGCAGACTTCCGAAAAAGTCTGCCCCGCATTTCAAAAACAGGAATACCCCGCTAACTGTTCGCTTTGGCTGCGTTCTCCTTAAGCTGTGCCACCGTTTTCTGTGCCGCAGCCACATTCGCACCGGCCGTTACTTTCGAAAGGGCGTCGATCGCCTGCTGGGGCATCGTGCGGGCATTGTAAGCTGCACCCAAAATGAAATAAACGTCGCTGCGCTCCTCTTCGTCGGTCTGCACGGCAGCAGCCTCCTCGGCCGAAGCGATCACGCCGGCATAATCCTTCTTGTCGAAGAGTGCCTGCAAACGAATCTTCTGGGCCAGCGCATCCTGCGGATTCACGGCCAGCATCTCGTCGGCAACGGCGATAATACCGTCGAAATCATTCTCGCCCTGCAACTTGGCAATACGGTTATTGGTATAGAGCTTGATGTTCTCCTTTGCCTTCACGACATCCTCCGCATATTTGGGGTTGTCCTGAGAAGCGATTTCGTTGAAAATAACCAAACCTTTCTGGAAGTCGCCCAGCTCGCAATAGCAAATGCCCAAGAAGTTGGCCATCTCCATATTTTTCGGATCGGCGGCATAACCTTTGGCGAAAATTTCAGCAGCCTCGGCGTAGTTCTTTTCGTTGAAAGGCTTTCCGCCCCACATCAGATATATCTTCGCCATCAACATATTCGACATACGCTCCTGCTGCAACTCACCGTAAAGAGCCGCCTTATTGGCCGACTTGGTAAGATTCTCGACCGCCGTGTTGAAATCATTTCCCTTAGCAGCCGTAAGACCCATTTGGAAATAGCACACCGGCACACTCTTCTTGGCCGTTGCAACCCAACTCTGGACATCGAGATCCTCGGAATCGAGCCCCTGATCGATAAGCGTTTCGAAAGCCGTAGCTGCGGATGCAAAATCCTTCGAATTGTAAGCGGCGACAGCCTTATTGTAAGTTTCGCCCAATCCTTCCTGCGCAGCCACAGACCCCACAACGAACAGGGCAAGCGCGGAAATCAAAAGTTTTTTCATAAATATTGTATAAATTATAGGTTAAAATAGGTTCCGTCCATTTTTATCACCATTCCCTGCAAACCCATCGGAAATATCGCCCCGTTCTGTAGGTCGCAACCATCCGTCGAAACTCCTGCCGGAAAGCAGGGAATGCAAATTTAGTTTTTTTTCGGCACTTTCCAAAAATCACCTTCTCAACGCGGCGAAGAACGAACGGACGAGCCTCTCGCACTCCTCGGCCAATACCCCCCGCGTCACCGTCGTTCGGGGCGGAAACACCTGCTCCGAATAGCGGCGATAGCCACGCTTCGGATCGTCGGCGCCATAGACCACCCGCCCCACCTGGCTCCACGCAATCGCCCCCGCACACATGATGCAAGGCTCGACCGTCACATACAACGTACATTCGGACAAGTATTTGCCTCCAACGGTCGAGGCTGCGGCTGTCAGGGCCTGCATTTCCGCATGAGCCGTAGCGTCCGCCAAGGTTTCGACCAGGTTGTGCCCCCGGCCGACGATACGTCCGTCCGCGACCACCACGGCACCGATGGGTACTTCCTGCTCTTCTAACGCTTTTTCCGCCTCGTTTAGTGCCAGGCGCATGAATTTTTCATCGGGTTGCTGCTGTTCCATCGTTTCGGTTTTTCGGCAAAATTAATAATTTAGCGGAGAATTCGGCGTCCCTGCGTTTTTTATCCCGTTTTACAGCCGGAATTTCGTTTCCGTTTCCGACCTTTTTTACAAAAGAGATGAGGCCCTTATAAAAAAACGGACGAGTTTGTTCCATTCTGCACTCATTTTCCTACCTTTGCAGACAGTAGATGACACCCGGTGAAACCCGCCAGGCGGGATTGTTGGATTCCACCCCGTTTTCACTACCTTTGTGAATCGCAAAACGACAATAACGAAAAATACAGATACGACCATGTACAGAACCCATACCTGCGGCCAGTTGCGTGCCGCAAATGTAAACGAAACGGTCACGCTGGCCGGCTGGGTACAGAAAGTCCGCAACCTCGGCGCGATGACCTTCATCGACCTGCGGGACCGTTACGGCATCACCCAGATCGTCGTCGAAGAGCACTCTCCGGCCGATGTCAAGACCGTGGCCGACGGACTGGGCCGCGAATACGTCCTTCAGGTCGAAGGCCGCGTGGTGGAGCGTTCGTCCAAGAACCCAAAGATGCCTACGGGCGACATCGAAGTCGTCGCCTCGAAGCTCGTGGTGCTGCACGAGGCCGAAGTGCCCCCATTCACCATCGAGGAGAACTCGGACGGCGGCGACGACCTGCGTATGAAATACCGCTACCTCGACCTGCGCCGTCCTCCCCTGCAGCGCAACATGATCCTGCGTCACAAGATGGCCCAGGAGATCCGCCGCTTCCTGAGCGACGAAGGTTTCCTGGAGATCGAAACCCCCTACCTGGTCAATTCCACGCCCGAAGGCGCCCGGGACTTCGTCGTGCCGAGCCGCATGAGCCCCAACCAATTCTACGCCCTGCCCCAGTCGCCCCAGACCCTCAAGCAGCTGCTGATGGTCGCCGGCTACGACAAATACTTCCAGATCGTGCGCTGTTTCCGCGACGAAGACCTGCGGGCCGACCGCCAGCCCGAATTCACGCAGATCGACTGCGAAATGTCGTTCGTCGAGCAGGAGGACGTGCTCGAAATCTTCGAGCGCTGGGCCAAGCACATGTTCCGCGAAGTGATGGGCATCGAACTTACGGAGCCGCTGCGCCGCATGCCCTGGATCGAAGCGATGGAGAAATACGGCTCGGACAAACCCGACCTGCGCTTCGGCATGGAGTTCGCCGACCTGACGGACCTGGCCCAAGGTCACGGCTTCGCGGTTTTCGACGACGCGGAGTACGTCACCGGCTTCGCCGCGACGGGCTGCGCCGGCTACACCCGCAAACAGATCGACGCCCTCACGGAGTTCGTCAAACGCCAGCAGATCGGTGCCAAGGGACTCGTCTGGATCCGCGTCGAAGCGGACGGCAACGTCAAGTCGTCCGTCGATAAGTTCTACTCGCCCGAGCAGGTGCGGGCGATGGCCGAACGCGCGGGCGCAAAAGCCGGCGACCTGGTGCTGATCCTCTGCGGCAAGAAATTCAAGACCCTCACGCAGCTCTGCGCCCTGCGTCTGGAGGTCGCTCAGCAACTGGGCCTGCGCGACCCGAAGAAATTCGCTCCGCTGTGGGTCATCGACTTCCCGCTGTTCGAGTGGGACGACGAAACCCAGCGCTACTACGCCGTACACCATCCGTTCACCTCGCCCAAGCTCGAAGACGTACAATACCTGGACAGCGACCCCGGTCGCGTGCGGGCCAACGCCTACGACTTCGTCTGCAACGGCACCGAGATCGGCGGCGGCTCGA
>ULVL01055500.1_pt1 | contig 10070 bp, 7 predicted proteins | sample 1959381 | NCBI WGS metagenome assembly ULVL01 (sample SAMEA4835785, study PRJEB28245) | human gut metagenome | biome: gut microbiome; material: fecal sample | place: Denmark | collected 2008
CCGGCATTCTGCCGGAATGCAAGGCTTCCAACATTGCTGCCGAATTCAAAACCCTGCTGGAAAACCCGGTTCTTCTCCTCCTGTAGGGCTACCGGAACATGCTGCTTTTTTCCTTGAACGTTCCTCTTCCTCCCCCTGTCTTACCAACCATGAAAAAAGTCGCCATACTTGCCGCCCCCGGATTTGAAGAAATCGAACTCATGGCTCCGCTGGACATCCTGCGGCGCCTGAACATGGACGTAGTGCTTGCCGGCGTCCAGTCCGACAAGGTGGTCAGCACCCATGAAGTAACCGTCAGCACGGACACCATGCTGGATAAACTCCATGCTGACAAGCTGGACGCCCTGATCCTGCCCGGCGGCGCGGGCTCCTGGGTACTCCGCGACACGCCGGAAGTCATCCATCTGGTCAAAAAAATGCATGAAGCGGGCAAGCTGGTGGCCGCCATCTGCGCCGCCCCCATCGTGCTGGCCAAAGCGGGCCTGGTCAGGGACAGGAACGTCACGGCCTACCCGGCCCAGGACGTTTACCGGGAACTCAACGAAGCCGGCGCCCATATTGTGAAAGATGAAAATGTGGTGCTGGACGGCAACATGCTCACCGCCAACGGCCCCGGCGCCGCCATGCTCTTCGGCTACTCCATCGGGGAATATCTGGGGGAAGACCTCCAGGTGGCCCAGCTCAAAGAGCAGATGTGCTACACGGGCCTGTAGGATGCCGGCAGGCATTCCGCCTTTCCGCAACCCCATGCGGCGCCGGAACAGCAGGGAAAGGGGGGGAATCTCCTCCTTTTCACTTCATCAGGTGCCTTTTCAGGGTATAGTAAGCCCCCCGGCGCCCCTTGCGGGACGACATCAGGCGGGAATGCAGGGCAGAGAAAAAATTGCTCCGGAGGGGGCAATCCAGCAGAAGGCGGCAAAAAGCCCGGTCCCACCGGTCCAGACTGGGAAGGACGTTCTCCGCGCCCACCAGCTCCAGCCACTTTTTCCAGCCGGAAAGCAGAACTTCCCGGTCTTCCGGAGACGCTTTGAAAAAAGCTCCCTCTTTCATGATGAAATGCCTGCGCATCAACTCCATGCAGTAGTCCACCAGACCGAAGGCGGCGGGTGAATCAAGCAGCCCCCGCTCCCCCCAGAAACGCGCCAGAGATTCCATGCCCATCAAATCCATGCGGAAATCCCCCAGGCGGGGATCCCGCCCGCAGGAGGCGGAACCGGGGCGTTCCCTCCGGTAATGGTACAAACGGTCGGGAAGGATCAGGAGCCGCGGAGCAACAGTCAACAGCATCAAACAGAAATACAAATCCTCCCCCTGGCGCAATCCGGGAACGAAACGCACACCGTTTTCTTCCAGCAGCTCCCTGCGGATTAACTTATTCCACACCGTTCCCGCGCACCGGCTCCAGGGCGTCCCCCGCCGGAACCGCTCCGCTTTTTCTTCCGGGAAAAACCCGGCTGACGGCGACCAGCCGCTTTCAGGCATATCCATGCCTCCGCAGTCGCAGAACTCATGGTATCCGCACACCGCTACGTCCGCATCTTTTTCCACGGCCGCATCAAACAGGCGCCGGAACATATTCCGCTCCACCACGTCGTCCGGGTCCACAAAACCGATATACTTTCCCGCAGCCGCTTCCATGCCGCTGTTCCTCGCCGCGGAAACACCGCTGTTTTTCCGGTCAATCACCCGGACGCGGCCGTCCCTGTCCCGCCATTCGCGCAATATCTCCGCCGTACGGTCGGAAGAACCGTCATTGACGCAAATGATTTCGATATCTTCCATGCTCTGGCCGGCCAGGCTTTCCATACACTGGTCCAAATAAGCGGCAACATTATAACAGGGAACAATGATAGAAACGGATACGCTCATGGCGGAAGCATCCTTTTTTATCCGGATTGAAAATTCACATCAAGAAAAAACAGCAACGCCATCTGTTGAAAAACGGAACAACCGGAAGAGGGAAACTGTTTCCGGAAAGAAATGTAAAGGCTGCCTCCCGAAGGAAGTTCCCGGGAATAACGGAAACGGAGGGCTGTGGTACGGCTGCAATACGGCGGAAAATTCAAACCGTCAGGAATACTCCGGCATCATGCGCCAAGGAGTTTTTTGATATTGCTTTTCAGTATGAATTTATTAAGTATTCAGCCCTCGTCACACAACGTATTCTTTTTTACCCGGCAGGCGAAAAACCGCCCGGAACGGTAACAAGGGCCATTCATCATCCGCGTCAGGCGATATTCATTATATTTCCTGCAATTTTTCACCATGAAACCAATGACACATACGCAGACAGTCATGCTCCGATTGCTGACCATGTGTATTCCGTTTCGGAACCTGCGTAAAAAATGGCGCACTTTCCTGCGCGATTTCCTGTCCGACTATGACCGGGACGCCCGCCGAAGCATGCGCGCATGGCGCAGGCATCCAGTGGCCGGTCGCACCATCCTTATTCTGGAACCCAACTATTGCCACGGGGAAGTCATCCCCGGTTTCTGCCGCCACCTGCTCGACATGGGATACTGCGTTGATGTCCTGATGCATCACAGCCTGGCCAGGCAATCGCCCCTGTGTTGTTTCAAGGAAGGCGATATCCATATTTTCACGGCCATGTGCACTTCATGGAAGCGCCTGGCCAAAGCGCGCGTCCTCACCCGGTACGAAGCCATCCTGATATCAACATCCGCCTTTTATGACATTCCGGGCTGGGCAAGTTTCCTTCATATGACGGGGCTTGACAAATTCGCCAATCTTCTGGCCGTCGAACATGAATTAAAGGACATCCCCCGGTTCGGGGAAGAAGAACTTGACCGCCAGGGACGGCTGCTGACGCTGGGCTCCTTTCCCAGGGGCATGATGGTTAATCCGCACTTTTTCGGGGAAATCCCGCCTGCGCCCCGGAACCGCGAACCCGTGTTCATCACCGTAGGTTCCCTCTCCGCACAGCGGAAAAACCACGAACTCCTGGTTGAGGCGCTGGAAACCGTCTGCAATGAAGGGTACAGGAACTTTTCCGTCATCATCGTGGGGGAAGGAGAGCTGGGAAAAATCCCCGGCCATCTGCGCCCCTTCCTGCATGTGGCCGGAAAGCTCGACTTCCCCGCCATGTACGAGGCCATGAGGCGGGCGGACTATTTCCTGCCCCTGCTTGATCCCGGCAATCCGGCGCATAACCGCTACATTACCACCGGCGTCACCGGTTCCGCCCAGCTTGTTTACGGATTCGCGAAAATCCCGGTTATCCATGAGAAATTCGCTTCCTTCTACGGCTTCAACGACAGGAACGCACTCCTTTACAGGGAAGAAACGCTTGGCGGCGCCATGCTCCGCGCCATCAGGCAGACGGAAGAGGAATACGCAGAAATGCAGCAGGCGCTTCTCCAACTGGGCAGGGATATTGACAGGGAATCCCGTTCCAATCTGGAGCGGGCCCTTGCCGCATGCTCCCCCTCCGAACCTCAACAGGCCCGCCCATGACCCGAACCCGCCCGCCACAGCCCCAGGTTTCCGTCATCGTTCCCGTTTACAATCAGGAACAATATCTTGAAGAGTGCATCAGCAGCATCCGCCGGCAAACCCTTGCGGAGTGGGAATGCATCATCGTCAACGACGGGTCCTCCGACTCGTCAGGGGAAATCGCCCGGCGCTTTTCAGAGGAGGACTCAAGAATCCGCTGCTTCGAACAGGAAAACAGGGGCGTTTCCTCCGCCCGCAATCTGGGCATGCGGCACGCTTCCGGGCGCTATTTGTGTTTTGTTGACGGTGACGATTTCATCGACGCGGCCTTTCTCAAACATCTTCTGGACGCCTCGGACCGCGGAGCAAGCGATTTGACCGTAGCGGGAAAGCTGTTCTGCGACAGGTTTCCGCCGGACAAAATCCCCGCCCTGCCCACCTGCGGCATATTTCTGCGCCGGGAGTTCCCCTTGAAAAACAATCTGGAATTCCCGGAAGGCATTCACCCCTGTGAAGACGGCCTCTTCTCGCATTTCGTGCTCGCGCTGACAGAAAAAATTTCCTTCTGTCCGGAGGCCGTTTACCATTACCGCCAGCATGAACAGGGCAACCACCACCAGATACGGAAAAGAACCGCCGACATCCTGCCCATAATCCTCCGGCTTTTCAGACTTCGGAAGAAGGCTCCGGAGGGCCGGCAAAAACACCGGAATCCGCCGGAAGCTCCTCCATTTCTGCCCTGTCCCCTCATGGAGGAGAAATGGCAGGGCACGGCTGCGGCAAGTACGCGAACAGCTGGAGGAAATACGCAGGAATATCACGTTTTAACCCCTTCCCCTGCTTGAACATGGCAAAAGGAAAAATAATAGTCATGCGTCTTTTCGGAGGGCTGGGAAACCAGCTGTTCCAATACGCCTTCCTCTTCGCGCTCTCCCGGCAAGGGGGAAAAGCAAGACTGGAAACCTCATCATATGAACATGATGATAAGAGGGTCTGCGAACTCCATCACTTCCGGGTTTCCCTTCCCATTGAAGGAGGCCCTCCCCCCTGGGCTTTCCGCAAGTCCCGTATTCCCGCCTGCCTGCGTTCCCTGTTCGCCGCTCCCAAATATCCTCATTTCCGGGAGGAAAAACGGCACGGGTTCGATCCCGGTCTCGCAGCTCCTCCCCGCCGCCATACCTATTTCAAGGGATATTTTCAGACGGAACAATACTTCCTCCACTGCCGGGAACAGCTTTGCAGGGAATTCCGTCTGAAAACTCCCCTGACTCCGGAAAACGCCCGCATTCTTGAAGATATCCGTTCATGCTGCTCCATTTCCCTGTACATCCGCAGAACGGATTACCTTTCCAACCCCTACCTTTCTCCGCCGCCTCTGGAATACTACCTCCGGAGTATGGCTGAAATGGAAGGAAGGCTGCGGGCGGCAGGCGCTCCGCAGGAATCCCTGCGTTACTTCATCTTCTCGGACGACATAGAATGGGCCCGGCAAAACCTGAGGCCCGCCCTGCCCCATGTCCATGTGGATATCAATGACGGCGGCACCGGCTACTTCGATCTGGAACTGATGCGAAACTGCCGCCACCACATCATCGCCAACAGCACTTTCTCCTGGTGGGCGGCCTGGCTCAACGAACACGCGGAGAAAATCGTCATCGCGCCGCGCATCTGGTTCAACAGGGAGGAAGGCGACCGGTACCATACGGATGACGCACTCATCCCCGGCTCATGGCTCCGGATATAACCCCGTTTCCTATACAGCAGACCATGCCCTCTCCCCTCATTTCCGTCATCGTCCCCATCTACAACATGGAGTCCCTTCTGCCGCGCTGTCTGGACAGCCTGGCGGCACAAACCCTCCGCGACCTGGAAATCATCTGCGTGGACGACGGTTCAACCGACGGGTCCGGAGGCATCGTCCGGAAATATGCTTCCGGAGACAGTCGTTTCCGCCTGATTACACAGGAAAATTCCGGCAGGGCGGAAGCCCGTAACGCGGGAATCAGGGCAGCCGCGGCGCCTTACCTGGGTTTTGCGGATCCGGATGACTACGTTGAGCCGGACATGTACGAACGGCTCTACCGGCTCGCGGAAGAAAGCGGGGCGGACATGGTCCAATGTTCCTATTCCCCCTTCCTTCCGGCTGAAAGCGGAGAATCGCGCGGAATGGCTGAGGAAAAACTCCTTCATATTGAAAACACCGCCTGCGACGGCGTCTTTACGGAGAAAGGAGAAATATTCAGGCTCTTTCTGGAAGACAGGATCACCGGCGTCGTCTGGAGCAAATTGTTCAGGCGGATACTCCCCGGCTGTTCCGCCCCCCTGGAAGTCCGCCTGCCTTCTTCCTTCACCAGCGGAGAAGACACCCTTTACGTTTCCCGGGCCATCGCCCGCTGCCGCAGCGTCGCCCTCACCTCTGAAAAACTCTACCACTACGGGCTGGGCGGTCCCCAATCCGTTTCTTCTCGCAACCGGAAAGCGGAAACCCGGCCCGCAAGTTATTACGCCGTATTCGAGATGCTCACCAGGGAAAAACTCCGGGAAGGGGTTCTGGGCAGCAACCGCACGGCCTACATGAATTATATTGTCCCCCTGCTTTTTCCGGACAATGAAATGCCGGCCGGGCGGCTCAGGCATTGGGCGGAACTCTGGCGGGAGGCGGACATCACTTCCGAACACGTTTGCGGGATGCCCAGGGAACAGAGGGCTTATCTTGAGGCCGCCCTGGCCGGACGGTGGATTTACCTGCGCCTCCTTCAATGCTTCTGGAAGTTCAAGACCGCCAGAAGGAAAATGTTCCGGCTGAGGTTTTCCAAAAACGGAATAGACACGCTCCAAATCCTCGGATACACTCTTTATTCTGCAAAGAAGTTCCCCCGATCATCCCTGTAACTGCTGTTTTTCCCGTGTTCATCTATTCCTACCAGCAACACGACCACCTCCTGCCCGGCAATGACAGAATGCTGGTGATCGGCAGTTCCGCTCTGGCAAAAAACCATGGCCATCTGAAATCGTCCCGACTGGCCGCCGACACGCTCATCTTCAATTTCCCGCTCAACCATCCCCGCCTGTGGCGGCAAATGGAGCACAGCCTTTCCGGCGCCCGCTACAGCATCATTCTTTTCATGTGGCCGCCCCTGCATCTTTCCCCGGCCAACGGCAGGCTCATGGAAAAGCCCCCGGAAGGGGGCGGGCCCATGGAAAGCGCCGAAGATATGCTTTGCAGGCTTTTCGCCTTTCTGCGGAAACAGACGCGCCGCCTGATCCTCCTGTCATCCCCGCCCTCCGACTACGGCAGCGCCCGGCACCCCTACGCGGAAGAACCGGGCGTCCTTGAAGCCTGGAACGCCCTTCTTCGCACGCTGGCAGGCAAGCTGAACCTTCCATTCATTGACTTTTGCGGCGATATGCTGCAATACCGCCCCCTGCCCGACTCCGGGGAAGAAGATTTCCCGGAAGCTTACCGGAATCTGGGAAAACAGGTCCTCCACCGGCTGCCTTTCGGCCAAACGTGGGTGAGAAGGCGTTCCGGGAAAATACACCGCCTGCTGGAGAAAAGAAGAAAACGCCGGAAGGAACGCATGCTTGCCCGCTGGAGGACATTGGCGGCCCCTCCCCATTACCGTGAGGAAACCGACTGGATTACGGCCATTCATTCAGAAAAAGGGCAGGCGCGCATACTGCTCATTGGCGATTCCGTCATGCGGCATTTGTGGCGGCCCCTTGCCTCAGAACTTCAGGAAGACATTGATTTGTTCTCCTCCACGCTGATTCCCGGAGATCCGGACTATCTCCCCACCCTTGCAGGATATTTTCCCTCCGCCGGATACGAAGCCGTCATTGTTTCCTTCGGTTCCCACGTCACCAATAAGGTCTCCGCCATTTCCGTGGATGACTTCCGCAAAAATTACATGGCATTCGTCTCCCAGCTCAGCAAGCGCTGCCGTTTCCTCATCCTGGCAACCAGTACGTCCATCATGGATGGGCCGGACGGCACGCTGAATGAAGAAAAAGAGAAAATCATCACCGCCTTTAATTCCATTGTCCGTGAGGCGGCATCTTCCCTGCCCGGTGCGGTTCTTTCAGACCACCATGACTTCATGCAGGGGCGCAGATATATAGATCCCTTCCATTTCTCCCCTCCGGACCGCGCGTACCAGGCAGGGAAAACAGCCGGACTGCTCCTGCCCCTTCTCTCCGCCCGGCAGGAACCGCCAAAGGAACAGGAATGCCCGAAAAGCCTCCCCGAACCATGAAACGGACAAATGAACGAAAACCGCCAAATTATTTTCCATGCGGGGAAAAACGGTTACCCCCCGCAAAAATCCCGGCCCCGGCATTTAAAGACTTCAGACGCCCCCTTCTTCAAATAACAGACATCCCTTTTCCGGCCTGAACGGAGCCTCCATGCTCTTTCCCTCCCCGGCCTATTCCTTCCCGCAGCCCCTTCTTCAAGACCCTTCCCATGAAATTCCCCGATTCCATGACAACCCCGCCCGTTCCCGCATCCCCGGAGAAATCACGCATCCCCGTCATGTTTTCCGCCACCGGCGGCTGGGGCCTGCCCCTGGGCGTAGCCATTCACACCCTTTGCCTTCACGCCAGTTCCGGACGCTTTTATGACATTCACATCGTTCACGACGGAATGGACGCGCGAATAATACAGGAGCTGAACCAGGTTGCCGCCCCCTTTCCGCAGGTTTCCCTTTCTTTCCTGCAACTTCCGGAAGAATTCCGCCATCTCTTTCAAAACGGCAACAAGGACCGCTACTCCCCCCTTGCGTATGCCCGCCTGATGGCCGGCAGCCTGTTCCCGCAGTACGGCAGGATCGTTTATCTGGACGCAGATGTCCTGCTGGCCGGAGACGTAGCCGAACTGTATTTTTCCGATTTGCGGGGAGCTTCCGTAGCGGCGGCCGGAGACGGCCTGGCCCTCTGGAGCATTGAAAAAGGAACGATGCATCCCCATCTGGAATATATGGGCAACTACCTTTCCTCCCCCCTTTCCTACTGCAATTCCGGCGTCCTGGTGCTGGATCTGGACCAGATGCGCCGCCGCAACCTGGAACACCGGCTGCTCCAACAGCTCCGAAGCCGCCCGGAACCCTTCCCCTATCCGGACCAGGACATCTTAAATATCGCCCTGCACGGAGACATGACGACGCTGCCTCCGGAATGGAACTTCCAATTCCTGTCCTGGACCTGGGATGAAGAAAAAACACGGCTCCTGCGCGGAACCGAATTTGAAAACGTTCCGTCCATATCCTGCGGGCGTTCATGGAAACTGCTGCACATGGTAGGCCCGGAAAAACCATGGCGGCTTCCTGACACCCCCGGAACCATGGGGCAGTTCCACTGGATCCTGTACTCCTTTTTCTGGTGGCCGGAAGCAAAGAGGCTTCCCGCGTTCCGGGAGGAACTGGATGCGATTTCCCAGGGGCTGGCCCCGCTCCTCCAGCGCCATATCCGCGGCCAGCAATGGAAACTGTTCTTCTCCCGGGGCCATATTTTCCGGAAACGCCGGGACAAGATCAGGTGGCTGAAAAAATTGCTGTCCATTCTTGACGGCAGAAAACCGTAACCGGCTTCCTCCTCCCTCTCCGGAAAACCGGCGTACTCCGGAGACTGTTCCCGGCTGATTTTCAGACGCCCATGACGAGCGCCTTTAATGCGGTGTGTGCGGTTCCAGCATCTGCTGGCGTTCCCGTTCCTTGTCCTTGGCCAGGCGGCGCGCCTCCTTGGTCAGGTACTGCTGCAAACGGAAGGCTTTCTGGCCTTTTTTCCGGACGACATGTTCGGAAGTGCCGTCCGGCAGAATATTGCACGCCTGGACATTGTCCCTGAAACAGGCGTCCAGAATGGATTTCAGGCGGCGGGCCAGCTTTCCGTTGGTGACGGGCACCATAAGCTCCACCCTTTTATCCAGATTCCGGGTCATCCAGTCCGCGCTGGCGATGAAAAGCTGGTGGTTGCCGCCGTGGTGGAAGAAGAAAATGCGCGCGTGCTCCAGATACCTGTCCACAATGCTGACTACGCGGATTACCTTGCCGTTGGGCCGGGGGCCCGTTTTCAGGCAGCAAATGCCGCGCACGTTCAGTTCAATGTCCACCCCGGCGTCCGCGGCCCTGTACAGGGCGTCAATAATTTCCACGTCCTGAAGGCTGTTCATCTTGGCGGAAATGCGGGCGGGTTCCCCCTGCCGCGCGCGTTCCGCCTCCCCTTCAATAAGTTCAATAAGGCGCGCCTTCATCAACACCGGAGAGGGATACAGCTTGCGGAAGCGCATGAGCTTGGTGCGCCCCGTCACGGAATTGAAGAACTGGGAAGCGTCCGCTCCCAGCTGGTCGTCGCAGGTGAGGTAGGAAATATCCGTGTAAATCTTGGCGGTGGTCTCATTGTAGTTCCCCGTGCCGAAATGGCAGTAACGCCGCAGCATGCCCTGTTCCCGGCGGACCACCAGGCAAATCTTGGCATGGGTCTTCAACCCCTTGACGCCGTAAACAACCTGCACGCCGGAACGCTGAAGCTCCTCCGCCTTTTCCAGATTGCGGGCTTCGTCAAAACGGGCTTTCAGCTCCACCAGCGCCGTCACCTGCTTGCCGCTCTCCGCCGCTTTT
>ULVL01042747.1_pt1 | contig 10069 bp, 7 predicted proteins | sample 1959381 | NCBI WGS metagenome assembly ULVL01 (sample SAMEA4835785, study PRJEB28245) | human gut metagenome | biome: gut microbiome; material: fecal sample | place: Denmark | collected 2008
ATTGGCAACACTTTCACGCAGTGTCCGCGTGCAACAGCCAGAGGGCAATGAAAACGGACGAAGTCCGCGGTTGCCCTCTGGACTCCTTCGCGTGCACGCCCATGTTACTGGTTGGGTTATGTTAGTTGGGGAAAACGGAAGGTTCACAAACTATAACAAGTTTCGGTAAAAATCAAGTATGAGAGTGTGCACCCGAAGGTTTCCAAAGGGCGATCGGAAAGCCCTTTGGTCGCCTCCGCAGAGGCGAAACCCCTGCTGCAAACAAAATCCATTATAATAGGAAGAAAACCTTCCGGCAGACCGGGAGGGCAGCCCCCCGGCGGTGACTGCCTTACTTCACCGCCGCCGCTTCCACATGCACAACCATCTTCGCGGAGATGTCCTTGTAGAGGCGCACCTCAATCTCCACATCGCCGACGGCGCGGATGTTCTCGCACTTGATGTCGCGCTTGTCCACCGCAACGCCGTGCTGCGCCTTCAGCTGCTCGGCAACCTCCGCGCTCGTAATCGAGCCGTACAGCCGCCCCTGTGCGCCGCACTTCACCGACATGCTGATGACCTTGCCGCGCAGGGCGTCCGCCTGTGCCGTTGCGTCGGCACGGCGCTGGGCCTCGCGTTCGGCTTCCGCCTTGCGCATCTTCTCAACGCCCTTCATCGCGCCGGGGGTCGCTTCCACCGCCAGCTTCTTGGGGAACAGGAAGTTGCGCGCGTAGCCATCCGCCGCATTCACAATCTGATCCTTCTTGCCGACACCCTTCACATCTTCCAGCAAAATAACCTTCATAATCTGTATCCTCCTTAAATCTTAAAAATCAGGAAAATCATCGTCTTTTCGATGGCGGTCGTCGCGCAGTCCGCGCGGGTCGCGGATTTGGTCAACGCAGCCCGCGAACATCGGCAGAATCGGCACGAACAGCACCATCAGGATGCTTAGAAACCAGCGGCGGCCGCGCGTTGCACCCGCGCGTATCATGGCGAAATTCTGCGCCGAAACGCCCTGCACCGCGAAGCTCCAGAACGCCACACTGCCCAGCAGCGAAGCCGCCAGCGCAACTGTCGCGTTCGTTGTAAACAGCTGCGCCGCACTCAGAAGCAGCAGCACCGCCATGCTGATGCCCAGCGGGGTGGGCATGAACCAGCGGTCGGTGGTCGGCGTGTCCTCCGCGTCGGGGAATTTGTGCCAGCACAGCAGCATCCCCAGCGAGAACGCCATGATTCCTTTGACCAGCAGGTCAGGCATGATGGATGGCAGCGTTCTCTCAATCGTTGCGCGCAGGCTCCATTCCAGCTGCTGCAGTACATCCTCGGACAGCCACGGCAGCACGTTTCCGCCCGTCAGCGCCGCGAGACTTTCCAGCGCCGCCGTGCGTTTTGCATCCAGCGCCGCCAGCCCGGACACATACGCGGAATACAGCACCTGCGGGCGCGTCCGCGCGTTCATCATGACACGCAGAATGTCATAGGACAAGCCCTCATACAGGTCGCCATACGCCTGATAGCGCTGAAGGAGCATTATCAGCAGCGCGACGACGGCGGCGAAGCAAATCACCGCCCAATACATTGCCATGCGCGATTTGCGGAAGGCGCCGGGCGGCAGGAACAGCATCAGCGCGCCGCCGAAGAGCCAGACGCAGGCGGACGGAATGAGCAGCTTCGGCAGGAGGAGCAGCAGAGAGGAAAATGCGCCGATGACGAGCAGCGGGATGCTGATGCAGAGCAATGTCTGGCAGATTGGCGCGTTGCGGGTCGGCAGGGGCAGTTCCCCCGTGAGGGAGAGCAGCGAAAAGGGCATGAACAGCAGCAGAAGCACCGCCAGCGGCACGCTGCGCAGGCTGAATGTCAAAGCGAATACGATACAAGCGCCCATCATGTACCAATCGGGCCTGCCGACTTTGGCTTTGCCGTACATGCTGTCCTCACCTCCTTGTGTAGGCTCATCCATCTTCCTATTGTACAGCACAATCGCCAAAAAAGCAAGCCGGGGAGGCGCGGATGCACGAAAAAAGGAAGCGCCCGTCGCAGTCGCTTCCTTTATATATGCTGATTTTTTATTTGCCGCGCACAAGTGACTCGCGCTTTGCCAGCTCAGCCACCAGCGCTGCCGGCAGCAAATCCCGATGCGGCTCTTCCTGCGGCACAGCCCCGCGATAGACCGCCAACCTCCGCTGCGTCACCGTGTCCCAGCTGTGCAAATGGCAGATGTAATCCGGCGCTTCCGCCTTGTACTTTGCCACCTTCGCCGGATTCGCCAGCAAATCCGCCAGCTTTGCGCGCAAATCGTCGATATCGCCGCGGCGGAAGGTCACGCCGTGCTCCTGAACGACGGAGGCGCACTCGTCGATGTCGCTTGTCAGCACGCAGCAGCCGTAGCTCATCGCTTCCATCAGCGAAAGGGGCATCCCCTCGACGTCGCTGGGCAGGACGTAGGTGTAAGCATTGCTGTACAATTCCGCCAGCAGCTGCCCCTGCACAAAGCCGAGGAATATCACGCGGTCGTCGTCCTTTGCCATTTCGCGCAGCTCGTCGAAATATTCCTGCGAGTCGGACGCGCCGCCCGCAATGACCAGCTTCTTGTCCGTCGGCAGATGCTTGTACGCCTCAATCAGGTAGTGTTCGCCCTTTTCCGGCACGATGCGTCCCAGATAGAGGATGTAGTTGTCCTTTTCCAGCCCGTACTGGCGAATCAGCTCCGGCGCGCACGGCTGGTAGCTCGGCACGCCGTTGGGAATCAGCAGCGTCTCGCGCCCATAGGTGTCCGCAAAATACTGCTTCATGCCGTGGCTCAGCACAATCAGCTCATCCGCGTGGCGCATCGCCATCTTTTCGCCCAGCCTGATGCACTTGGACGCAATGCCGTTTTGCCATTTCGCGCGCGTCCAGTCCAGCCCGTGTACCGTTACGATAACGCGCTTGCCCATCAGCTTCGGCAGCCAGCAGAACAGCGCCGGGCCTTCCGCGTGCACATGCACCACGTCATAATTGCCTACCGCCGCGCAAAGGCAGGCGAAGAAACTTGCGGAAACCGCCGCCAGCCCCTTCTTCTGGATGGTCGGCACATATTTCAGGCTGATGCCGTTGAAATTTTCGGGTTGCGGCTGCTGCTTGTCGGTTCGGTTGTAGCACGTCACGGAATGCCCCTGCGCCACCATGCGCTTGGCCAGTTCGCCCACCACAACCTCGATGCCGCCATCATGGGACGGTACGCGCTTCTGTCCGACCATGGCAATTTTCATATACTTCCGAGCCATCCCTTGCAGCCTCCTTTGTTGCTTGAAATTTCCCATTATGAGGGGGGAGGGGAACCCCATCAGCAGCCCCGATGCGTTTTGTTGTACGTTTCGGTGTCATCTGATGCACTCATCATACCACACACATGGGTTAATTGAAACGAAGTTACATCGGTTTTCCGAAATTCTTTCGATACTCCGCGTGATTCCGAAAGTTTTCAGGAAATTTCAGGAAAGATGGCGGCAGCTTTTCACAAAATGCCCTGTCCATTCGCGTCTGTTTTTAGCCGAAAACGATATACTTGCGGTTCAAAAAAACAGCGTTATTTTATGTGTAAGAAGACTGTGTAACAACGAAGAAAAACAGGTTACATAGTGCAATGGCATGACGTGCGAACGAAACCTGCCAATTTATCCGCTAAATTGCCATATTTATGCTGGTCACTCTTGACATGTTGATTTTTGTCAGGTATAATTTACATATGAACAGCATCGGTGCAGCGTCTCTGGTGGATGCTGTCCGCAGCAATGGGTGTAGCCGGACGAATAGGGGAGGAGAGAAACCATGAAAACGAGCTGGCTCAATGGAAGCAAACGAATCCTGTCAGCACTGCTGATTGCGGCGGCGCTGATGTTTGGCTGGACGCCGCTGGGGGAAGGGAAGGCGCTGGCGGCGACGGATAAGGGGAAACAGTTCGCACAGGCGGCGATGCTGTTTGCGAAGTCTGATACGGGTTTTGCGCAGGATATGTACGGCGCAAGTGGAACGGACAATAACCAAATCTTTCAAGGTGGTGCGTGGTGTGCAGCGTTTGTTTCGGTTATCGCCCGGCAGCTTGACATTAGCACGAGTGTCATTCCAGACACGGCAAGTGCGGCGGGTTTTGCGCCCACGACATCATCCTTCCACCCGCTGCTGAATCCGTCGACGTATTCGGCGTATTCTGGATATTCGAAATACCAGTCACGTTACGATGCAGATTTGACGACTTACGGCAGCAAACTCTATACGCCGCAGGTTGGCGATATCGTAGTGCTGAATGCGTACACATCCAGTGTAGGCACAGCCATCAAAACGGGATGGCAGCATGTAGGGATTGTGACCTCTGTTGATGAAAACAACAAGAAGGTAAAGTTTGTTAGCGGCAACTGGAGCGGACTCCGCTGCTCGGTAACGAGCAATGGATACGGTTATAAACCAGGTTATGCAAATACGTTTACTATTGATAGCAAGGGAACAAAGGCACATTACGGCGTGCTGGGCTTCTTTCATCCGGATTGGAGCAAAACTGGCACTTTGCGCACACCGCAGGCGGTGACGGGGATTACGCTGAAAAACGGAAGCAGTGTTTTAAGCGAAAACACGACAATTACAATGAACGTGGATACGACGCTGAAAATTACTTCCAGCGTCTCGCCGAGCAATGCGTTTTACCCGAACCCCAGCAGCGGCGTATACCGCTACTTCTATTCTTCGCCGAATGTACAAATTGCATCGGGGTATACAGGTTTGTTCTGGCAGAGCAGCAATGAGAATGTTGCTATTGTGAACCCGGATACTGGTTTGGTTACGGCGGTTGGCGCTGGTACTGCAACTATTACGGCTTATGCGATTGCTGATGGAAAGAGAACCAGAGCGACTGCTGTGAAAAAGAGCTTTAAGGTTCAGGTGACGGGGTATCCGTCGCACGAATGGTACACCTATGAAGCCTACCACAATAGCGTTTCCATTTACAGCACGCCTTCGCTACGAAGCGCGAATGTAATTAAAACAATAGCGGTTGGAACGGAATTTCGCGTTGATTTAAGCCATGTGTACGCTATGCGCGCGCGAAACGGCTGGGGATGGCTTTCGCCGGTGCAGCTGAATGATGGTGCCACTGGCTATTGTGACTTGAACGCACACTACTACCTCTCGAAAAAAGACCATCCGACCGTGCGACCGATGAGCGAACAGGCAAACGCAGAATGGTGGAACTACAAAGTCGTCTGGGCAAGTGGCTTAAATTTGCGTTCCTTTGCGGATTCTAATGCTTCGGGAACTGTGATCATGAAAATCCCGAAGGCTGCAACGGTTGAACTTGACCTCAATCACACAATGCGCGAGCCGAAATACGGCGATACATGGGCATATGCGCGCTACAAGCAGTCCGATGGTTCGTACGTTTACGGCTGGTGCATCGAGAGCGACAGCAACTACATGCAGAAACAGGATAAAATCGGAAACTCTGCCCACTATTCCGACTACATCATTGACGAAAATGGTGCAATCGTCGTGTATGCTGCGCCGCATTATGAGGATAAAATCGACGAGCTTACCAGTGCCGACGGCGTATTCCAGATAGATGTTGCCAACATGGTGTTTTACGATGCTTCGGGCGTTAACACCTATTGGGCACCCTGCCGATATACAAAGAATGGAAAGACGATTGAAGGATATATCGATGTGCTTGCGGACCCGCCTACTCCCTGCGGCATTGACCGCGAAGGCGACTGGGAACGCTACGAAGTGACGAATGCATCCGGGGCAAAGTCGATTCACTATCCTGCCACGTTTGAATTGTCCGAACTCAGCAGCTACGACCAAGGCGAAATCATCTGGCTTGACAGAAACGAACGCGTCACCATCACCGAAAACGGCAAGCAGTACACCTTCATGCGCGGGCATGGGGATGATTTCGTTGCGGGCTGGTTTGATGTGACGAATGTCAACGAGCCGCTGACGCAGGTTGACGACAGCATTGAGGAAGTCGTCTCTGTGCGCAGCGGAGCCAGCGTCTACACGTTCTGCCGCGGCAATGTCTCGTGGGCGCAGGCGGCGCAGTACGCGGCGTCTATGGGCGGACACCTCGTCGTGATTGACAATGCGCAGGAAGATGCCATGCTGCATTCGACCATCATGAGCGCATACGGCGGCACGGCGTGGACGGGCGGTCACGCGAATGGCGCAGGCAATGGCTGGACGTGGCTGAATAACAACACGATGAGCTATCAGAATTGGGGCTCGTCGAGCGCGACGCCGACCAGCAGCCATACCGCGCTGGCAATCAAGGGCGATTATGAGGGATGGTTCACCTACCGCGACTGCGCGAACACATACGTTGACAGCTTCATCGTCGAGGTGGAGGAAACGCCGCGCGCATGGTTTACCTACCGCACGAAGGCGAAGCTCAACATTCGCAAGTCGCAGAGCATTTCCGGCGCGGTTGCAACCACAACGGCGGTGGGCGATTACCTGACCATTGACCTGCTGAACGTCGCAATGGACAGCAATAAGAAGTACTTCTTTGCGCCTGTGCTGATGTCGGACGGCTCGATTCTCTACTGCAACATCGGCGATAAGACCGCTATCGTCCCCGACCTTGAACCCGATGAACCCGCATGGACGCAGTACAAAGCACTCAGCAGCCTCTACGTCCGCACCTTCCCGAACGCTTGGTGCGATACGGGCGTGCTGAAAACGCTGAGCAAGAACACCATTCTGGAACTGGATGTCAGCCACAAGCTGCGCGACCCGCGCTTCGGGAATGACTGGGCATACGCGCGCTACAAGCAGTCCGACGGCACCTACCTCTACGGCTGGGTGATTGCCGCGAACAGCTACGTCGAGCAAGTGAAGCAGATCCCCGCTTGGTACGACTACTTTGCGAATCCGGGCAGCACGGTGTATGTCTACAAGACGCAGAATGTGGATGACACGATTGTCAAGACGTACACCTCCGGCAGCAGCTTCCAGGTGGACGTGAACAACACGCGTCAAGACCAGAATGGCTACTTCTGGGCGCCTGTGGCGGATAGCACGGGCAAAGAACTGGGCTATATCGACCTCTCCGCGGCGCACGCAGGGAGCAAATCAGCGGCGATTCCGCTTGTCTACTGCCAGTCGGGCTGGATGCCCGCTTATGTGCTGGCGGAAGATGGCGTGGATGTGCTGGCAGCCCCGAATGACGCGGCTGCCCTCGTCAAGCACATGGATCGCGATGCGGACTTCTGGTTTGGCGCGAGTGAAATCTATACCGATGCGAAGGGCAAAATCTGGACGCGCATTTACGCCGCAAAGGACTACGAGGAAATGGCGGATGGCGGCTGGGTCAGGCTGGAAAATGGCGTGAACTACAGCACCATAGATGCGCAGTCGTACAACACGGGGTGCAGCATTTCCCGCAACGGTATCACCTACACGCTTTACGGCGGCTACAACAGCTGGAGCGGTGCACAGGAAATATGCAGCTACATGACCTACGATGGTGCGCAGCCGGTGCGCCTGCGTCTCGCGATTGTGCACAACGATGACGAACAGAAGATTATTGAGCAGCTGCTGAATGCCACCTCTACCATTGACAAGGCGTGGATTGGCGCAAGCAACACAAGCGGCTCGTGGAGGTGGGTGGACGGCACGAATGTCCAGTACAGCCAGTGGGGCTACAATGAACCGTCGGGCACGGGAACGGAACTTGGCGTGGCTGCGTCTTTCGACGGCAGCTGGTATGCGCATGATGATGCTTTGGACATCCACATTCAGGGCTTCATCACCGAGCAGTTCACGGGCATCGGGCTGCCGCAGGTGAAGCTGCCCGCATCGACGTTCTATGTGGATGACGAGGCGTTCGTGGGCAACAGCACGATTCAGTCGGTCGTTGCGCCGGATGGACTGCAGGTCATTGGCACGCGCGCCTTCGCGGACTGCGCGAACCTGAAGTGCATCACCCTGCCGGACTCCGTGTCCTACATCGCGGAAGATGCGTTCGAGAACACGCCGGATGTCGTCATCTTTGCCAGCGTCGGCAGCTACGCGTGGCAGTGGGCGGAGAAGCAGGGCATCCCGCACGGCACGCCGTACATCGAGTAAAATCAGTGGGCGCAGACTTCCCCCAGCGGGCGGTCTGCGCCTCTTTTCGCGGAAAAAACTCCGGCTTCGCGCAAAAAAATCCGCCCAATCCCCCTTGACAAACCGCTTCCCCTGTGCTACAATATCCGTGTTTGAAGCAGAGGCTTGCCCGTCTCTCACCTTGCGTGGCGTATGCTGCCGGGTTCACAGGCTTTTTCCCTTTCAGGCGGATTGACCGCCGAAAAAGGCGCAAACTGCATGTCAGCGACGGGTGGAGTCACCCGCCGCTTTTTCTGTGGTATGGAGCAGAAAACGCTGGCTTCAACGAAAATTGGGAGGTGTATGGACATAGCACTCGATCTGATGATCAATGAGGAAATCCGCGACCGGGAAGTCCGCCTGATTGACGAAAACGGCGAACAGCTCGGCGTCATGCCAACAGCCAAGGCGATGGAGCTGGCGGAAGAGCGCGGCCTCGACCTCGCCAAAATCCAGCCCACGGCAAAACCGCCGGTGTGCAAACTGCTGGACTATGACAAGTACCGCTACGAACAGTCGCGGCGCGAACGCGAAAACCGGAAGAATCAGCGGGTCGTCGAAACCAAGGAGGTTCAGCTGTCCGCCACCATCGAGGAGAACGACGTTCTCACGAAGGCGAAAATGGCACAGAAGTTCCTTCAGGGTGGCGATAAGGTGAAGGTGTCCATCCGTTTCCGTGGCCGCCAAATCACCCATAGCGAAATCGGCATGAAGGTCATGCAGGACTTCGCGGCTCGCTGCGCCGAGGTCAGCTCGGTGGAGCGCCGCCCCATGATGGACGGCCGTCATATGATTATGATCCTGGCCCCCAAGGCGGCAAAGGCTTCCTTCGCTGAAAAGAAGGCCGCCCGCGAAAACGCCAAGGGGAATCAAGAACAGGAATAAAACGGCTATCGCAGCTTGCCTGCGCCCCGTTTTATCAGCATTGGAAGGAGGACTACACCATGCCTAAGCAGAAGTCTCACCGTGGTGCTGCCAAGCGCTTTTCCTTTACCAAGACCGGTATCGTGAAGCATAAGCAGATGAACGCAAACCATCAGGTTCGCCTCAAGACCACCAAGCGCACCCGTCACCTGCGCGCTGACGGCATTGTGGACAACGCGGCGGAAGCCAAGACCATCCACAAGCTGCTGCCCTACAAGTAATTAAGCCCATTCGCTGGCAAGGAGGATACTCACAATGGCACGTATTAAGAGATCTGTGAACGCTCTGAAGAAGCGCCGCAAGGTCATGAAGCTGGCTAAGGGCTACTGGGGTGCAAAGTCCAAGCAGTACCGCGCCGCGTCCGAACAGGTTGCTCGTTCCCTGCGCTATGCCTTCAAGGGCCGCAAGCTGCGCAAGCGTGATTTCCGCTCCCTGTGGATCACCCGTATCAACGCCGCTGCTCGCCTGAACGGCATGAGCTATTCCACGTTCATCAATGGCCTGAAGAAGCACAACATCACCGTCAACCGCAAGATCCTCGCGGATCTGGCTGTGAACGATGCGGCTGCCTTCACCAAGCTCGTGGAAATCGCCAAGGCGTAATTGTCGCCCAAGCGTTTCATAGCATAAACTCGTCCGATGTTGAAACCGTGTTTCAGCGCCGGACGTTTTTTTGCCTTTTTTTCTGGGCAGGGCACTCACAAATCCAATGGTAGGATAGGTTCCTTTTTGTCCAGACTGGTCATCAGCACACTAACTAAAAACTTTCGCGTGAAACCAATAAACATGGGAGGCACCGAAGGAGTCCAGAGGGCGATCGGAAAGCCCTCTGGAATTGCGACAAAGACCAGTTTGGAAGAAAAGTCAACATTGTTGGAGAGATAGAGGAAGTAAGGAAAGCAAAAATGCTCAAAAAGTACATCACCGACCTGAAACACGAATTTTCCGGCTACAACGCCGGCAAACTCCTCAAGGACATCCTGAGCGGCATCACGGTGGCGGCGGTGGCGCTGCCGCTTGCCCTCGCATTCGGCGTGTCCTCCGGCGCGGA
>ULVL01085028.1_pt1 | contig 10049 bp, 5 predicted proteins | sample 1959381 | NCBI WGS metagenome assembly ULVL01 (sample SAMEA4835785, study PRJEB28245) | human gut metagenome | biome: gut microbiome; material: fecal sample | place: Denmark | collected 2008
ACCGTTCCGGGCAGGCGGAGGTATCGTCGGAGAGTTTTTGTGGCACTTTTTGCGGAAAAAAGTGCCGGAATCTGCGGAGTTTATTCTGCGATAAAAAGGAATTTTGTTTATGAAGGTACTGGTTATCGGCGGCGGAGGCCGCGAACACGCCATTGTCGACGCGCTGTCGCGTTCGCCGCAGGTCGAAAAAATTTACTGTGCACCCGGGAATGCGGGCATCGCCCGGCAGGCCGAGTGCGTGGCCATTCGTGAAACCGAGGTGGAACGCCTGCGTGACTTTGCCGCGGAGCGGGGCATCGGCCTCACGGTCGTGGGTCCCGAAGTGGCGCTGGCGGCGGGTGTCGTCGACTGCTTCAGGGCCGCGGGGCTGCGCATCTTCGGTCCGACGAAGGCTGCGGCGCGCATCGAGTCGTCGAAGGAGTTCGCCAAACGGCTGATGGCTAAATATGCCATCCCGACAGCCGGATTCCGCGCATTCAACGACTATGCCGGGGCGCTGGCCTATGTGCAGGGGCGTCCTCTGCCCGCAGTGCTGAAATACGACGGACTGGCCGCCGGAAAAGGCGTGGTGATCGCCCGGACGATGGCCGAGGCCGAAGCGGCGTTGCGGGATATGTTGCTCGACGACAAGTTCGGCGAGGGCAAGGTGGTCGTCGAGGATTACCTCGAAGGTCCCGAGTTTTCGTTCATGTGCTTCGTTTCGGGACACAAGGTGTGGCCGATGGCGCTGGCGCAGGACCACAAGCGCGCCTACGACGGCGATGAGGGTCCCAATACGGGCGGTATGGGCGCCTATTCGCCCCTGCCGTTCGTGACGGCGGAGGACGAACGCTATGCCCTGGAGAAGATCATGCAGCCCGTGGCCGACGCGATGATCGCCGAGGGGTGTCCCTTCGAGGGCGTGCTCTACGGCGGACTGATGAAGACTGCGCGGGGTATCGAGGTCATCGAGTTCAACGCCCGTTTCGGCGATCCCGAGACCGAGGTGGTGCTGCCGCGCCTGAAGAGCGACATCGTCGACATCTTCTGTGCCGTGGCCGAGGGACGCGATACGCAGCTGGAGTGGCACGATTTCGCCGCGCTGGGCATCGTGCTGGCCTCGAAGGGCTATCCGGGCGACTACGAAAAAGGACACGAGATCAAGGGCCTGGACCGCGTCGAAGGGGCTGTTTATCACATGGGAACCCGGGCCGACGGCGGGCGGATTCTCACCAACGGAGGCCGCGTGCTGTTCGTGGTGGGCAAGGGCAGGGACCTGGCCGAAGCGCGGAGGAATGCGCTGGCCGACGTGGCCCGCATCGACTGCGACAATCTGTTCCACCGCACCGACATCGGCCACCGGGCTTTCGACGATTTGGAAAGATAATACGAGCGATATATGGCAAAAATAATCAGCGGAAAAGAACTTTCAGCGAAACTGAAACTTGAAATGGCGGACGAGGTGAAGACCTTCCCCGCGAAATACGGCCGTGTGCCCCATCTGGTTGTCATCCTCGTGGGCGAGGACCCCGGCAGCGTGAGCTATGTGACGGGCAAGGCCAAGGCTTCGGCCGAGGTGGGCATCCGCAATACCACGATCCGAAAGCCCGAGTCCGTTTCCGAGGCCGAACTGCTGGACATCATCACGGCCCTGAACCTCGACGACGAGGTGGACGGCATTCTGGTCCAGCTGCCCCTTCCGAAACATATCGACGAGGACAAGGTGATCGCCGCCATCGACAAACAGAAGGATGTCGACGGCTTCCATCCCCTGAACGTTGCGGCGCTGTGGCAGAAACAGCCCTGCACGCTCCCCTGCACCCCGAAAGGCATTCTCAAGATGCTGCGGGCCGCAGGCGTGGAGATCGCCGGCAAGCGCGCCGTGGTGATCGGCCGCAGCAATATCGTGGGGCTTCCCGTGTCTAAACTGCTCTTGGACGCGAACGCTACGGTGACGATGGCCCACAGTCGTACGCGCAACCTCGCCGAAGTGACGCGCGGGGCGGAGATTCTGGTGGTGGCCATCGGGCGGCCGAAGTTCGTCACGGCGGAGATGGTGTCGCCGGGCGCCGTGGTGATCGACGTGGGGGTGAACCGCGACCCGGAGACGGGCAAACTGTGCGGTGACGTCGATTTCGCGGCCATCGAACCCAAGGCCTCGGTGATCACGCCCGTGCCGGGCGGCGTCGGGCCTATGACGATCTGCTGCCTGATGGAGAACACGATCGAGTGTTTTCTGCGGCGAGCGGGCCGGTAGCCGGCGGAACGGAGCGAAAACTTCGGTTTTTTTTGCGCCTCCGCTGAAAAAAATCAGCCGTTGACTCACGGGTCAACGGCTGATTTCGTTTTACAGGGTTCCTGTTATCAGAGTTTGATCGGTTCGGATATTTTGATATTGTCGAGGAACCAGCGGTTGGCTGTTCCGACTTCCCACTGCGTCTGCGTAATGGTGATCTTCGTATCCTTGTTGACCGTAATGCCCTTCAGGCTGACTTCGGCGCGAACCCATTCGAGCTTGTGACCATCCTCCCATCCCAGTTCGGGTATGTCGATCTGCACTTTGTCGCTGCCGTTCTCGAAGATGACGATCAGATTGACGGGGTCGATCTTGCCGGACCCCTGGCGCATTCCGCACCAGTCGAACGAGAGTGTCACATTGTCCTTTGCTTCGGGAACCCCGTCTATCGGAGGAAGAATGATACCTGCGTGATTGCCGGTCTTGCCGAATTTGAGGTAGTTCTGCTGGAGGTAGATGCGTTTGTTGTCGTTCTTGTCGTAGATAAACTTGTAACCGAGTTTTTCGACAGCGTCGAATGCAGTCACTCCATCGACAGTTATGGAGGTAAGCGCTGTCGCTTTTGCATCGAGGTTATCCGTCTCGACCGTTTGGCCGACACCGCTTGCTACGGACCACGGTTCGAGCCATTCGAAGTTCTCCAGGAAATAGACGATCTCGTTCAGGCCGTTGTCCTCGACATCGGTGGCCATGATGCGCTGTACAGGCTCGGCCAAACCGGCGTAGTAGCCGGTGACGGTTACGATATGGCCGGTCAGGGCGGAAAGGCCCAGACTCGACGGGGCGTCCACGACGCTGACCGAGTACTTGGCATCCTCCGAAACGGTGAGGGTGCTGCCGTTGAAAACGCCCTTGACGGTGACGTAGCCCCGTTTGGAGGAGGTGTAGTCGTCGATCTTTGCGCTGATGTCCTCCGGTTCGGGGTAGTTCACCGCTCCGCCGGACAGAACCGTCACCTCGTCGCAGTCGATTACCGTAGCGAGTTTCTGCGAGTCGGACGACTTGGTGCCCAAGAGCGAAATCTTGTCGCCGACGGCAACCGTCGTGGCGTCCGAGACGAAGATATTGTCCGTGTTTTTGTCGTCGCTGATGACGAAGCCTTTGGTCGTCACGGCCACGACGATCGCCGACGGTACGGAAATGACCGTTTCGTCCGCCAGGGCGGCGAGTTCACCTGCCGTGTACTCCTTCACATCGCGGTATTTGTCTCCGTTCTGCGTGATGAGCACCTGTGCGCGGCTTGCAAGAGTCCGTCCCTGGAAGACGAGGGTGGCCTTGCGGGGGTTGTCCTCCGCGCCGTCGCGCATGTTGTCGGTCACCGAAACCGTCACGTCCATGACGCCGGTTCCCGAGTTGGGCGTGACCGTCACCCAGTCGGGGACTTCCGTCACCCAGTCGGCGTCGGCATAGATGGTGATGATCTTTTCCGCCGCTCTTTCCGCTTCGAAATTCAAGGTGTTGGCGCTCGCCAGAACAGCTTCGGAAAGGTGGTCCTCATCCTTGTCGCAGCCCCAGAAGGAACATAGGGCCGCCATGAGGATCGGGGCTGTCATATATTTTACAAATCTCATAATCTTGTTTTTTAGGTTATTTCCGACTTAAAAATCGAGTCCGTCGCTCCATCCCGGATTCTGCGTGAGGTTCGGGTTGAGCGAACGCTCGCCGCTGGGAATCGGGTAGAGGTAATCGCGTTCCTCGTTGAACGGAGTGCGCAGATTCTCTACGGTTTTGTGATAGTAGACATAGCCTTTGTCCCCCTCGGAGAGAATGATGTCCGAACCGAGTTCGTATACCGAAACTCCTTCGCCGGCTTGGGGTTTGGTCTCTCCTGCCTTATAGAGAATCAGATCGGCCGTTTCTTTGCCCGCAAGCTTGTATTCGCCGGGGCCCGGGAAATACATGCCGGAAATGGCCTGGTCGATGCAATAGCCGGCTTTCCAGCGATACAGATCCTGAAGGCGGAAACCCTCCTGGATCAGCTCGACGGCCCGTTCGCGGCGGATTTCCAGAATGGCGTTTACGATTTGGTTGGGGCCGGTCACGTTGGGATAGCCGTACTCCTCGGACGAAAGATACCAGTCGGGTTGTTTGTCCTGGAGATACTTCATGGTGAGGGCCGGCATCCCCACCCGGCTTCGGATTTCGTTGACGGTGATATTCAGATCATCATCCGAGAGCGATCCCAGTTCGGCCTTGGCTTCGGCATAGTTGAGCAGCACTTCGGCATAGCGGAAAACCGGCATGTCGCAGGTCGAACGGTCGTTGCGGTCGATCTGTCCTCCCGAGGCCGTCGTGTCCTGAACGAATTTGATGGGTTGGTAGCCGGTGATCGTGACGCCGAGATCGGGTCCCTGTACCCGCTTGGCGCCGATGCGCTTGTAACCCGGGGTGCGGATCGACTGCGCCAGGCGCGGGTCGCGGTCCTTCACCTCCTCGGTGAAAGGCATTGTTTGCCACTCTGTCTTAAATTTGTCGGTGAATGCCTCGCCGTCCTTCATCAGGTACATGTTGATGAATTTGCGGGTGTAGCCCGGGCGGCCCTGTGTCGGCAGCAGCGTGTAGGCCGTCGCATTGTGGTAGACCTGGGCCTCGTAGCTGTTCCGGATGGCGAGGATATACTCTTCGGTGCTGGCATTCTCCTGTGCGAAGAGCATCATGTAGTCCTTGTCCGGAGTTTTGGTGGAGTAGAGCTTGTAGGGACCTTCGTCGATGATCGTTTTGGCGGCCTTGGCGGCTTCCTCCAGATAATAGGTGTAGTCATGTCCTTCGAGGTTGATGCCGTGGTATTTGCGGTAGGTTCCCTCGAAGAGGCAGAACCGCGCTTTCAGCGCCAGCGCCGCCCATTTGTTGACGCGGTAGGTCGATATATCCTCCGTAAGACCGCCGCTGTTGATGGCTTCGTCGATATCCTTGATCATATTGGTCATGATCAGTTCGCGTGAATCGCGCGGTTTGTAGAGCGCTTCGTCGGCCGAGCCGAGCTGCACCTCGTACCAGGGCACGTCGCCGAAGCGTTTCACCTTGTCGAAATAGAAGGCGGCGCGGAAGAATTTGGCCAGGGCCGTATATTCGGTCACGGCCTTCTTGTCCTCGCATTGATCGACATATTCCAGCAGGGTGTTTATGCGGCGCAGGTTGCCCCACGACCAGCCGCCGCCGGTGTTCGGAACGGTGCGCTTGTCGCCTCCGTAGAGAACATCGGAGAGGGTCATCTGAACGAGCAGGTCGTTCTGCTCATCGTAGGGCGTCTTGTCCAGCAGGTTGTCGTAAAAGGGGTTGGAGAAGAGTTCCAGATCGCTTCTCGTCTTGAAATAGTCGAACTGCGTCACCCGATCCAACGGTTCTTTGTCCAGCAGGGAGTCGCAGGCCGATAATCCTGCAATCAGCGTTGCTGCCAGTATGATTAATCGCTTCATGGTATTCGGATTTTGAAATTATTAGAAGGTGATGTCGATGCCGAACATGAACGTCTTGGCCCACGGATAGTAGGCGTTGTTGTTCACGCCGGAACGGTTGATAGCCGCTTCGGGATCGACGTACTTGGAGTTCTTTTTGAGCGGCGACCAGTAGCAGAGGTTCTCGCCCGAGAAATAGATGCGGATCTGGTCGATGCCGGCCTTCTTGGTGAGGGTCGCGGGGATCGTGTAGCCGACGGTCAGGTTTTTCAGGCGCAGGTAGCGGATATTTTGCAGGTAACGGTCGTTGACCTTGCTCAGATAACCTCCCGATGAAGAATAGGCTCTTGCGCGCGGGAAATAGGAGTTGGGATTGTCCTCCGCCCATACCTTGCCGAGGAAATCCGTCGGGAGGTAGGAGAGGTAGGGATAGGAATAGCAGCCCCAGAAAGGCATCATTTCTCCGTGGGGATACCAGTAGTGGTTGCCGGTTCCCTGGAAGAAGACCGAAGCGTCGAAGCCCATCCAGCGGATCGAGGCGTTGATGCCGTAGGAGAGCGTCGGGAGCGAGTTGCCCAGGATCGTCCGGTCGCCCGGCTTGTCGACGGTGTCGTTGCCGACTCCCCAGACGCCGTTGCCGTCGAGGTCGACGAACTTCAGGTCGCCGGCCTGCCAGCCGCCGGTCAGACGGCCCGTGCTGTAACTCAGGTCGACCTCTTTGGCATAGGCCTGCGCCTCTTCGGTGGTCTTGAAGAACCCGTCGGTCTTGAAGCCCCAGATTTCGCCGATCTCCATGCCGACGTAATAATCTCCCTTTGTCAGGTTGGTCAATGACTTGTTCGGGTTGTTGTCGTATTTGGTGATGACGCTCTTGTAGTCGCTGAGGTTGAAACCGACGCTGTATTCGAACGGTTTGCCGGCGAGTTTGAACTGGTCGCGCCAGCTGACGGAGAGCTCATAACCCTTCGTACGCAGTTCGGCGGAGTTCATGCTGGGCGAATCGGCCCCGTATACGCCGGGCAGCGCCATTCCGTCGGTCAGCATGTCCTTCGTGTCGCGGATGTAGACGTCGCCGGTGAAGTTGAGCCGGTTGTTCAGCATGGTGAGATCCAGACCCAGGTCCCACTGCTGGGCGGTTTCCCAGGTCAGGTCGGAGGCTACGGGGGCGCCCAGCGAGGAGTACTTGCCCTTTATGCTGCCGTCGAAGGTGTAGTTGCTGAAATCCTTGTTCGTGATCAGGCGCATGTAGGTGTAGTAGGACGACACGTTCTGGTTGCCCAGGCTGCCGAACGAAGCGCGCAGCTTGAGGTTGTCCACCAGGTCTTTGGCGTTGCCGAAGAACGGCTCCTCGGAGATGCGCCATCCGGCCGATGCCGAGGGGAACAGGCCCCAGCGGTTGCCCGGTGCGAAACGCGACGATCCGTCGTAGCGTCCGCTCACCTCGAAGAGGTAGCGCCCTTTGTAGTCGTAGTTGATACGGGCGAAGAAGCCTGCCAGGGCGTATTCGTTCTGGCCGCCGCCGTAAGCGCCCTCCGTGGGAGAGCCCGTTGCCAGATTCAGGTCGTCGAGGTTTATGGAGGAGAGGTTGATGCCTGCCACCGAGACGTTCTTGCTGGACCACGTTTCGTAGTTGAATCCGGCGGTTGCCGACACGTGGTGCGCCTCGCCGAACGTTTCGTCGTAGTTGGCGTAGACGTTGGCCGAATAGTAGTTGCGCGTCTGAACCACTTCGTCGAGCTGGTTCATGCCGGCGCCCGTGTCGTAGGCGAGCAGCGGCCCGTCGGGGTATTCGCGGTAGTTCATTGCGGAACTGCGGCTCGTATTGCGGTTCTGGTAGAGGCGGTAGGTGAAGTCACCCGTGATGCTCAACGTCTTGAACGGCGTGATGACCAGGCGTGTCGTGTTCGAGAAGTCGTTCGAGCGGTCGACGTTGCGGTGCGTGCCCTCGTTGAGCAGGATGTGGCGTCCGTTGGCGATCTTGTAATCGAGATACGGCGTGCTGTAAAGCCACGATCCGTCGGGGTTCTTCATGGGGAAGTTGGCCAGTGCGTGGCGGGCGCTGTAAGCGATGGTGTTGTCTACGCTGCCGTCTCCCAGAGACTTGTAATTCGACGAGAAGAACGACGTGTTGTTCGAGAGCGTTGCCCACCGGTTGATCCGAAAATCGAGTTTCGCACGTAGGTTGTACTTGTTATACACGTCGGGATGTGCGCGCTGAATACCTTCCTGGCGGTCATAGGCGCCCGAGACGAGGTATTTGATGTCCTTCGTGCCGCCGCTGAGCGAGATGTTGTGCTGCTGCACGGGCCGACGCTGCTGGAAGAGCATGTCCCACCAGTCGTAGTTGCCGTAGTAGACCCACTGTTTGCGGCCGTTGCGGATCTCTTCGACGACCCACGGACGGTCGGGATGCTCGGTCCTGTCGTTCACGCGCGCCAGCAGCTGCTGCATGTCGTGATCGTTGTATTTGACATAGTTCGTTCCGGAGTCGGCCTGCCAGAACTTGTTGACCGTATAGACCGACCAGTAACCGCGGTTCTCGTAGTCGGTCGAGGTCGTGGCCTCCTCCCAGCCGAAACGGCCGCTGTAACGCACCGTCGCCTTGCCGTCCTGGGCCGAGCCGTTCTTGGTGGTGACCAGGATGACGCCGAAGGCTGCGCGGGCGCCGTAGACGGCTGCCGCCGAAGCGTCCTTGATGACCGAGATCGACTCCACGTCGTTGGGGTTGACGCGGTTCAGGTCGCCCACCACGCCGTCGATCAGCACGAGCGGGTCGGCCGAGTTGATCGAGTTGACGCCGCGGATGTTGATCGCCGGCGTGCTGCCGGGTTTACCCGAGGAGGTGGTGATGTTGAGACCCGCTACGGAACCCTGCAACATGCTGCCCAGCGAATGGGTGACGCGGTTTTCGAGCTCCTTGCTCCCTACGGTCGCAACGGCGCCGGTCAGGTTGACTTTTTTCTGCGTACCGTAGCCGATTACGACGGTTGCATCGAGCATGATGGCGTCCTCTTGCAGGTAGATCGTGATGCTGTTCCGGCTTGAGGGAACCGTCACTTTCTGGGGCAGGTAACCCAGGCAGGTGACCTGGAGAACGGCTTCTCCCGACGGAACCTGGATTTTGAAGGTGCCGTTTTCGGAGGTTGTGACGCCTTTGGTCGTACCATCGACCAGAACGGCTACACCCACGAGCGGCTGTTGATTGGCGTCGAGGACTTTTCCCGACACCTCCCTGTTCTGGGCCGAAAGGGCTGTTATTCCCCCTCCCAATACCAGAAGAAGAGATAGAACCAGTGGTCTTAATACTCTCATAAGATCTGTGTTTGTTGGTTAGTAAATGATGATTGTGGTTGGGTATGTAGCGAAAATCACTTGCGTCGGTAGGCATCCGTGGAGAATGCTTTCGGCCGCTGCATGTTTTCGGTCCACTCGTTTCCGAATTCGTCCTTGACGGTGATCACAAGGTCGGTGTCCGCATCGTCCGCCTTCACCTTGAAGAAGTGCGTGAACTTGTCGGTGATGAACGACGGGGTTTGCGTGAGTTTCGCATTGTTGAACCGCTTGACCGAGAGCGCCGCGATATGGAGCGGGTCGTAGGCCCAGACTTCGGTGTAGGGCAGCGTCTTGCGTTTTTCGTCGACGACGCTCAGCGTCCAGTCCGAATTCCAGTTCCAGATGTTGATCAGCACCTCGTTGTCGTTGTTCTGCGGATAGGCGTTGACATATTGCATATAGGCGTTCTTGACCGAAGCGGAGATGTCGGAAGGCATCAGCGGAACGTCGGCCATCGAAAAATGCACGTTGTTCAGGTCGTAGCTGCGGAACTGGTACTCTTCGGGCCATCCGGTCGATTTGTAGAGACATTGGAAATCGGTTCCCGTGACATCCCAGATGCCGTAGCCGCCCGGAGTTCCGTCGGTTCCGATGTGGATTCCGGGCGTGAGGTTGCCGGACCACCACCACGAAGCGCATACCGAGCCGGAGTTATACTCCCGGAAGTTATGCCCGTCCACGATCGGAGCGTCGGGCGTCACGTTGAAAAGTTTGTGGGTATGCCCCGTCACGAAGCGGACGGTATATCCGTCGAGGATGTCGAAAAGCCGCAGGGTGTTGACCTGATCGTGGTCGATCTTGAATCCCGATGTGGTCGGATAGAACACCTGCGCATGCATGGCAACGACGACGGGGGTCGTCTTGGCCACGTGCGACAGGTCTTTCGCCAGCCAGTCCAGCTGCTCGGCGGAGAGGCTCTTGACATAGTTGCGGGAAGTGCTCCCGTCGTAGCTGCTGCAATCAATGTCGTCCATGACGACGTAATGGACCTTGCCGATGTTGAATGAATAGTAGGTCGGGCAGATCTGATCCACATATTTGACCGC
>ULVL01066227.1_pt1 | contig 9941 bp, 6 predicted proteins | sample 1959381 | NCBI WGS metagenome assembly ULVL01 (sample SAMEA4835785, study PRJEB28245) | human gut metagenome | biome: gut microbiome; material: fecal sample | place: Denmark | collected 2008
CCTGGTTCCCCGCCCCGGCCAGCTATACGGGGGAAGATACCGCGGAAATCTCCTGCCATGGCGGCATGCTGGTGACGGACCGCCTGCTGAAACGCCTTTACCAATGCGGGGCCTTCCCTGCGGAACCGGGAGAGTTCACAAAAAGGGCCTTCCTGAACGGGCGCATGGACCTGACCCAGGCGGAAGCCGTGATGGATGTGATTTCCGCCGGAAGCGACCTGGCCCTGAAAGCCGCGCAAACCCAGCTGGACGGAGGCGTCGGCGCCCAGGTGGACGAACTGAAAGACAATCTGGTTCATGTGCTGGCCCACATTGAGGCCTATATTGATTTTCCGGATGAAGACATTTCCCCGGACACCGCCTCCGATCTTCTGGCGCGCCTCCGGAGCATGGAGGAAAAACTGGCCTCCCTCCTCAGAACTGCCGAAGGCGGACGCCTGCTGCGGGAAGGCATCCGCACGGCGATCGCCGGACCGCCCAATGTGGGAAAATCCAGCCTGCTGAATACCCTGCTGGGATATGACCGGGCCATTGTCAGCAATATTGCCGGAACCACGCGGGACACGGTGGAGGAATCCATCCAGATGGCCGGACTGGCTCTGAGGCTGATTGATACGGCAGGCATGCGAGAATCTTCCGACGTCATTGAACAGGCTGGCATTACCCGCACCAACAGGGCGCTTGAAACCGCGGATCTGGTTCTGGAAGTGGCAGATGCCTCCATACCCCGGGTAAAAGACCACACCGCCCCTGCCCTCACCGCGCCCCGGCTGCTTATTCTGAACAAGTGCGACCTGAGAATCCATCCGGACTGGAAGGACGTGCCCGGCATCCGGTTTTCCTGCGCCACCGGGGAAGGAAGAAAGGAATTGGAGGAAGCCATTATCCAGGCCTTTTCCTCCTCCCTGCCCGGTGAAACGGGCAGCTCCCTGGTAGCCATCAATGCCCGGCACCAGCATGAACTGGGCCTCTGCCGGGAGCATGTCCGGCTGGCTTCGGAATCCATCTCCCGCCAGGAAAGTCCGGAATTCACGGCCCTGGAACTGAGAGAGGCCCTGACGCACCTGGGAGAAATCACCGGAGCCGTGGATACGGAGGACGTGCTGGGCGCCATTTTTTCCTCCTTCTGCCTGGGGAAATAAGAAGAAGCTTTCATCAACAGGTTTTTCTGACTCCAGATTCTTCTTTCCTCTCCATTCTGTGGAAGGATGGCAATCATCCGAAAATTTATTTGCGGATATTTTCATTGATTCCGGCTTGTTAATTCGCTATCGATATCATGTTTTATGTTGCGCACCCTTTCTCTCTTTTTCCTTTTCGCTCTGGTTCCTGTTCAAGCCGCCATTTATTTTGCCCATAATGTTTCCGAAGATTCGGGGTTCATAAATACCAAAAAATACTGGAACGGAGATTCCGATTTATGCTGGGCGGCCACAGCCAGCAATATGCTGCAATGGTGGCAGAATAATTCCTCCGGCATTCCGGCTTTCGTTCCCAACGGCCAGAATGAAAGCGGAAGAACGGAAATTTACGATGTGTTTTGCAATAATTGGGCCAATACCGGGAAAGGCATAGAAATAGGCCTGCGGTGGTACCTGGGAGGGAAACCTCTCAATCCCAACAATTATTTATACGATTTTAAGGAAACCATCACTGAACCGCAGAATACTGGCCGATACTGGGAGGGATACATTACATCTCTGGGATTGTCCTCTTCCACCTGGGAAGGCGACTGCCCTTTCATCAGCAGCAAATACTTCACGCAAAGCGACTTTCCCCTCCAGTTCGGTACAGACCTCGTCTCATTTTTCCAGAATGGCGGCGTAGTGGGACTTTCCATTGCTCCTGCATCAGGTCCGGGTCATGCCATTACCTGCTGGGGAATTGAGGTTGACGACACTACCGGCATGGCCAAATCCCTGTACGTCACAGACTCCGACAACGGACAAGGTCTGGAAAAACGGGACGTTTATTATCATGAAACGGATGGAACCCTGCACTTGGGGAGCGAGAACGGCCCTCGAATCAACGCATACGACGCCCTGATGCTGCCCTTTTATAATGTTCCGGAACCTTCCACGGCAGTTCTCACCACCCTCGCGGCGGGAACTGCCTTTTGCCGCCGCAGGCGCCGACGCTCTTAAGGCTTCACGAAAACATTCCCTCCTGTCAAGTTTCCGGTTCTTCAGGAGGCGAATCGGTATCCGAGGTGAATAACGGAATGTAGGAAGGCAGGTTCCAGTTCCAGCGGATGGCCGCCAGGCGTACGGAAAGCGTGACCATGAAGCCCGTCACGAAGCAGGTGGAAGAATCAATTCCGGCATAGTAAAGCACCGCGTACGCCACGCCTCCCAGCAGGGCCGCGGTGGCGTATAGTTCTCCGGGACGGAACACGTAGGGAACGTTGCCGGTAAGCACGTCGCGCAGCAGGCCGCCCGCCACGCCGGTACAAATGCCCATCATCACGGAAACAGTGGGCGTATAGCCGTGGAGATAGGATTTTTCCGTGCCGATCATGCCGAAAAGGGCCAGAACGATAGCATCCGCCACGCGGATAGTGCCCATGGGAGGCGGATATTTCTGGGCCACATAAAAGGTTGCCAGGCTGGTGACGACGGAGGCCAGAACAAAAATTTCCCCGGAGGGGAGCGTCCAGTACACCGGTATGTCCAGCAGGATGTCGCGCACGGTTCCGCCGCCCAACGCAGCCAGGGTGCCGCAGACAATCACGCCGAACAAATCCATTTTCACCCGCGAGGAAGCGATGGAACCCGCCAGGGCTCCAATAATCGTGCTCATGATTTCACAGGTGGAGAGGAACATGGCGGGAGGAACAGGAAAAAAGGCATATTCAGCAGACCCGTATCCACGGCAGGCAGGAGTCCTGGCTGGCGCAGAACAGGGAGGTGGAAGCCAGCCCCATGTCATGCAGGGTATCACGCATCAGGCTTTCTGCCAATGCCGGAGAATTGCTTTCTGCGCTCAGATGGGCCAGCACCACGTTTTTCAAGGCTCCATGAGCAATCCGCCTCAGCAGGTCGCACGCCTGCCCATTGGAGAGATGACCGTGCGCAGAGGCGATGCGCTGCTTCAGCGGCCAGGGTCTCCTGGGAGTGGCCGCCAGCATGTCCGGATCATAGTTTGATTCCACCACCAGGCTGTCCACCATGGCAAGGTATTCCGCTATGCAGCCGGGAGCCTGCCCCGTATCGGAAATGAAACCCAGGCTGGACCGCTCCGTTTCAAATTTGAATCCCACCGGGTCCACGGCGTCATGGTAAGTGGGGAAGGGAGTAATGACGATATCCCCTATTCTGAAAGACTGCCCCTTTTCAAAATAGGCCCAGGGAGCCTCCGGCGCTTTTTCCTGGACGCACATGGCCGTATGGCGGGTGGCGTAAACACGCACGGCATGCTTTCTGGTGAACTGGTGCACGCCTTTCATGTGATCCGCGTGTTCGTGGGTAAGCAGAATGGCGTCCAGCTCATCCGGCTCCACTCCGGCGAACTTCATCTTATCCCGCAGCCTGGCGGCGCTGAACCCGGCATCCACCAGCAGGACGGTTTCCCCCGCCCTGACAATGGTGGCATTTCCCCCGCTGCCGCTGCCCAACACGCAAAACTGCATCATGCGCGGAATATAATACCGCCCCCGGAAGGGAGCAAGAACGTATCCATGCTTTTTTTATGACATGGGCACATGAAAAAATACTTTTTTCCAGTACGGGGTTGACATTTCAGGTGCATTAAAGTGTATTGAAGTCACTACGTAGTGTACTTGCATGCGATGAGCAGTGTATCAGACAACCTTTTTGGTGCATACACGCACAAGCTGGACCCCAAAAACCGGATTGCCATTCCGGCCGAATGGAGGCCCTCCGAAGGTTGCGCCCTGCTCCTGTTATCCGGCCGGCGTCTTGATTTGCCGACCGTCAAAGCCTATACGCGGGAAAAATTCCAGCAACTCATTGACAAAATAGAAACAACGCCCGGCTACACGGAAGCGCAAATCGACCTTTTCATCGGCAAATTATACGCCAACTGTGTGGAGGCTGTCATCAACGCCCAAGGCAAGCTGCTGATACCCAAACAAATGTGCGAACACGCACAACTCAGTTCCTCCGTCCGGCTCGCCGCACGGAGAGGATATTTCGAATTGTGGGAGCCCTCTCTCTATGAAGAAGTTTCCCGGCGTGAAAACGCCAGCATCTCCGACATCAACCAATCCTACGGCATTCTCTAGCTTTCCTTCATGCCCCCAGACTCTTCCATTCTGCCCAATCCCCAGGCACGCCCCTGCGCAACGCTTGCATTGCGCCCGGGCTGGCTTGCTTCCGGCCTGGGCGTCGGCGCCAGAACCGGGCTGCATGCGGAACTCACGGCTTATTCCATCGTTTTCTGGGGGCACGATGCCCTTCCGGCGCAGGATATGGTTGCCTGGCAGCAGGAAAAGGCACGCCTCATGGCGGAGATGTCCCTGGCCGGGCAAAAGGGCGCCTATGGCAAGCTGGGCGCATTGTCTTCCGGCCTGAACCGGGCTTTTGACGACCATATTGAGCTTTCTTTACGCGCGGGCGCGGGTACGCACGTCCGCACGGAGGAGGTGCAGGCCCTGGCAAACGGGCTCGCGGAAGAAACATCCTGCCGTGTGCTGGCGTGGAGCGTCTGCCGCAACCATGTGCATGTGATTGCAGAGCTGACGGAGGAAAAGGGAGTGGATGAACTGGTCTGCTCATGGAAAGCCCTGGCCCCCTCCATGAACTGGGAAGACGCGTACCACACGGAAGCCCTGAAAGCCCGGGAATCCGCGGCCAGGGCGGATGCCCTGATTTCCGAACTGGGGGATGACGCCGTTGCCGCTGTTGACGCGGAAGCGGCGGGCACCGTCTCCGGAAACGGCTTCCGTCACATTACCGTTCTGCTGCATGAGACGGTGGACATGCTGAAAGCGGGCCCCGGCAAATTCATCGTGGACTGCACGCTTGGCGGCGGCGGCCATACGGAACTTCTGCTGGAACAGGGCGCCACCGTCTGGGGCATTGACCGCGATGCGGACGCCCGCCGCGCCGCCATGCTCAGGCTGGCGCGCTTCGGTTCCCGTTTCAAAGTGCTCGCCGGCAACTTCCAGGACGTGGAAAGCATTCTTTCCCAGCAGGGGGTTTCCCGGGTGGACGGGCTGCTGGCGGACCTGGGCGTTTCCTCCCACCAGCTTGACACCGCCTCCCGCGGCTTTTCCTTTAGGGAAGACGGCCCTCTGGACATGCGGATGGATACCCGCGCCGCTCTCTCCGCCCGGAACCTGGTGAATGAGGCCCCGGAAGAAGAAATCGCAAATATCCTCTGGCAATTCGGCGAGGAACGCGCTTCCCGCGCCATTGCCCGCGCCATAGTGAAAGCCCGTGCCCAGGCACCCATCACCACTACCGCACAGCTTGCCCGCATCGTGGAATCCGTTCTGCCGCGCAAAGGAAGGCAGCACCCCGGCACCCGCACGTTCCAGGCCCTGAGAATAGCCGTCAACGGCGAGCTGGATGCCCTGGACGCTCTGCTGGATTCCTCCGTGCGTCTGCTCGGGCAGGGGGGGCGCATGGCCGTCATCACCTTCCACAGCCTGGAAGACCGCAGGGTCAAGCAGTTCTTCGACCTCCGGAGCCGTCCGGAAATAGACCGCCCGGAATGGCCGGCACCCCGTCCCAACCCGGATTACTGCTTCCGCCCGCTTTCCCGCAAACCCGTCACTGCGGGAGAAGAAGAACTTTCAACCAACCCCCGTTCCCGCAGCGCCAAGTTGCGCGGCGTGGAAAAAATCATCTGACCATCTCTCTTCCGCCACCGCCATGAAAAGATTCAAACAGCGTTTCACCGGCCACCAGATCAGCGTGAGCATGATCATGTGGCTCATTGCCTTCGCCGCCCTCACCTGCGGAGCGGGCATCACTTATGCCGTGCTGAAAAACGACCAGATCCAGGTCGCGCGCGACATCAAGCAAATGAACGAAGAAATCGCCTCCTGCGAACTCACAAAGGAATATTACCGTTCCAAGACTTCCTCCCTGACCAGCCGCTGGGCCATCCGCGACAGGCTGGCCCAGGACAAGTCCAACCTGCAGCCTATCGAGCCCTCAGCCGTAGAATACATTTCTTCCGAAAACGCCTCCCGCATCGCTGCGGCAGGCCATTAAACGCGTTGAGCCGTTCATGATCACGATCACGAAGTCCAGATTTGCCAGAAGAAGCCTCGTCCTGTGCGGCCTGGCGGGCGCGGCGGTCATCTGGCTGATGTTGTCGCTGGTCAATCTTCAGCTGGTTTCCCCCCGGAAAACGAGCGGCGTTTCCAGCGGCGGCATTATTGAACGGGAGGTTCTTTTGCCCCAGCGCGGCCGCATCATGGACGCCAATGAGGAAATCCTCACCAGCAACATGCAGAGTTCCGAGCTGATTGCGGACGGCTATCATCTGAACGACCCCAAGACCATCAGCTGGGCTCTGGCCTATTCCAAGGCCGTTCATTCCCCGTTCTGGGAGAAAGCCGCAACGGATAAGGAAAAGGAAAAGCTTGTTTCCGGCTTCCGCAGCAAGATTCTGGGCCAAGCCGCCAGCAAAAAGGACGGCAGCAAGGAACATAATCTGGCGAAAATCCTGCTGGAAGAGCCTGAAGACGGACCGGAAGGGGTGGATATGGCCAGGAAAAAGCTGGAAGAGCTTTATGAGCCGGAGATGGTGAAAGAATACGTGCAGGCGCACCTGGAATACGCCGCCAAAGTGATTGCCCCTTTCCTGCCGGACATGAGCGTGCAGGACATCATCAACACGGTGGAAAAAGACGGGGCGATTCCCAAGAAGCGCATCGTCATTGCCAAAAACCTGTCTGAGGAAAAAGCGGAACTGCTGCGGCAGGCTATCCAAAACGCCCGAGTCCAGGGGTTCCGTTTTGAGACCTCCTCCAAACGCGTCTATTCCGTGCCGGAATGCATGGTGCATATTCTGGGCTACATCGCCCAGACGAAGGACAGCGGCCCCCGGCCCGTAGCCCTTTCCGGCCTGGAAAAACAGCTGGACGACCAGCTGCTGGGCCACAACGGCATCAGGGAGTACCGGAAAGACAGCCGCGGACGCATCATTCCCTCCGCGGATTCCCGCTTCAAGGATGCCGTTGACGGGCTGAACGTGCGCCTGACGGTAAACATGGAGTACCAGACGATCGTGGAGGAGGAACTGGACGCCGCCATCTCTTTTTACACGGACCAGACCCACAAACCCCGCGGCTGCATTATTGTGGTGGAACCCAAGACCGGAAGCATTCTGGCGATGGCCAGCCGGCCCCACTATAATTTAAATACGCGCGAGGGCCTTCAGGAAGGCGCCTACCATTTCGCCGTGCAGTCCCTGTACGAACCCGGCTCCACTTTTAAAATCGTTTCCGTCACATCCGCCGTGGACAGCGGAAAGGCCACGTTCGACACCATGATCAACTGCACCCCCTATCCGGTGCCCGGTTCCCGTCCTGTCACGGACGCCCCCCGTTCCTATGGCGGTCTGACCGTAGCGGGCGTGCTGAAAAAATCCAGCAACCCGGGAGCCTTCCGCATTGCGCTGAAATCGGGCTGGCCCACGTATAAAAAATACTTTGACCTGTACGGATTTTCCTCCAAAACGGGTATCGACCTGCCGGGGGAAACCAACAGCCAATGCCAGGACGGCAGCAATTTTGTCAACTTTTCCCGCATCAGCTTCGGCTACTCCCTGATGGTGTCCCCCCTGCAGGTCGCCATGGCTTATGCCGCCATAGCCAATGACGGCGTGCGCATGCGCCCCCGGCTGGTTGACGGCATTTATGTGGATGACAAGAACTTCCAGCCTTCCCCCCCCGTGGAGGTATGCCGGGTCATGAGCGTCAAGACGGCCCGGGACCTTCGGAACGCCCTGTTCCACGTTACGGATCTGGACGGGACCGCCAAAAGAGCTCGGATTGAAGGCTATAACGTGGGAGGCAAAACCGGAACCGCCCACAAGGTGAAGCCTACAGGCGGCTATTTTGAAAACCGCTACACCGTCTCCTTTGTAGGAATGCTCCCGGTGGAGGACCCGGCCTTCGTCTGCCTTGTCGTCATTGACGACCCCACTTCCAAGCATTGCCATCCCGGAGGCGGAACCGTATGCGCCCCGGTTTTCCAGAAGCTGGCCACCCGTCTGGCGGCCGCCATGAACATCCCCAAGAATGCCCCTTCCGCGGAGGCAAATAAAAAAGCCTCCCGTGCCCAGGCCTCTTCCACCCCATCCAAACCGCCGCGCAGATAATCCCGTCATGAAGCTACTTACCTTACTCAAAGACCTTCCCTCCCATACGCTCACCGGCTCCCCCCAGGTGAAAATTTCACATCTGGAGTGCGACAGCCGGCGCATTCTGCCCGGTTCCTGCTACATTGCCCTGAAGGGGACCCGGGCGGACGGCCATGAATTCATCCCGGAGGCCATTCGCCGCGGAGCATGCGCCGTCGTCGCGGAAATGCCCTGCACGCAGGAAGCCAGGGAGGCCGGAGTCAGCTGGGTGGAGGTGAACGATTCCCGCCTGGCCGTCAGCCTGATGGGCGCGGCCTGGAACGGACGCCCTTCCCGCCACATGACCATGATCGGCGTGACGGGGACGAACGGAAAAACTACGACGGCCTACATCGCCCATTCCCTGCTCAAGCAGTCCTGGCTGCGCGCCGGATTGATCGGCACCATCGCCTATGACAACGGAGAGGAAATCACTCCTTCCACCCATACCACGCCCGGACCGCTGGAACTGGAACACCTGCTGAAGGAAATGTATGAAAACGGCTGCCGCGGCGTCTCCATGGAGGTCTCTTCCCACGCGCTGGACCAGGAACGCGTGGCCGGCATCAATTTCAACGTGGGCATTTTCACCAATCTGACCCAGGACCACCTGGACTACCACCACACTATGGAGAATTATTTCCAGGCCAAGGCGAAATTGTTCGAACAGATGGCGCAGGACACCAGATCCCGGCGAAAACCCGTGGCCGTCATCAATATCGACGACGCTTACGGCCGCCGGCTGGCGGAAATGTTCTCCGGCCGCATGACCGTAAAGACCTACGGGTCCGCCCTGGGGGCGGATTTCCGCATGCTGGTGCACCACGCCACCGCCAAAGGCAGCGAGTACGAATTGGAATACAAGGGGAAAAGCTACCTGGTCCGTGTCCCCCTGATCGGCAAGTTCAACATGTACAACAGCCTGGCCGCGCTGGCCGCCGTCATTTGCGCCGGCATCCCCGTGCGGGACGCCATTGCGAACCTTCAGAATATTCCGCAGGTCCCCGGCAGGCTGGAACTATTCACCCACCCCGGAGGCGCCCAGATCTTCATTGACTATGCCCACACGCCGGACGCCCTGGAAAACGTCTGCAAGACGCTCAAGGAACTGTGCTCCCGCCGCCTGATTACCGTGTTCGGCTGCGGCGGGGACCGGGACAGGGGAAAACGTCCCCTGATGGGAGCCGCAGCCGCACGCCTGTCAGACGCCTGCATCGTCACCTCCGACAATCCCAGAAGCGAGGAACCCCTCTCCATCATCAGCCAGATTGCGGCGGGAATGCCGGAAGGCAGATACGCCATCATTCCGGACCGGGCCAGAGCCATTGCCACGGCCATCGACCAGGCCCGTCTGGGGGACATCGTCCTCATTGCGGGCAAGGGCCATGAAAATTACCAGGAACTTTCCACCGGCCGCATTGATTTCAGCGACGCCAAGGAAGTGCGCCGCAACATGTTCATCAAGGAACGGGAAGAATTCCCCCAGGCATAACACGTTATTCCATCTTTCTTTCATGATTTCCCTCACGGCGCACGGCATCTGCAACATCATCGGCGGAAAACTGGTCAGCGGCCCCTTTGACAGGGTCGCTTCCGGCGGCGTGTGCACGGACAGCCGCCAT
>ULVL01058572.1_pt1 | contig 9810 bp, 8 predicted proteins | sample 1959381 | NCBI WGS metagenome assembly ULVL01 (sample SAMEA4835785, study PRJEB28245) | human gut metagenome | biome: gut microbiome; material: fecal sample | place: Denmark | collected 2008
CAGGCTTCAACTCCCGATAGGCGTTATCGGGCAACGAATTTAGCTTTTGTTCTTCTTGTTCCATAAGTTTGTATTATGATGATTAATTGAATTAGCGCAACGATGCTTCCTTTTCTCAAACGATTCCAAAAATAACGATTTAATGTAAAAAGTAAAAGATTAAAAGTAAAAAGATCGGAAAAACCCTTTCTAAGTTTCAAATTTTACTGTTTTTATAAGGATTCGGTCACCGAATAACGACAAACGACGGGTTAAAAGGTCGCCCCATCGGCAATATGGGCAAATTTCCGCCTTAACCATTGGACGAGCCGGGTGGTGACTTCCGGTCCGGAGTAGGGAATAAATTCGTCGTACATATCCGACTGGTTAAAATTCGAAATCCCGATAGAAAGTACAGTGATTCCATTCCGTTGGGCCTCCCGGACCATTTCCCGGACATGCACCCGCGGATCGGTCTTACCGGCAGCTGCTGTCGGTGTGCCGTCGGAAATCATAAACAGTAATTTATTCTGTGTGGTAGTCCGGAATTTCTGCGTAGCATAATGGATAGCAAATCCATCGGCATTGACATACATTCCCTCTTGAGAAAAAAGCTTTTTGATCTCCAGACGTTTCCCGGGTTCATGAAACCGGACGATTTCAACCCTTTCCTGCTTTACCCGGTGACCATAAATAGAAAATCGGATATCCGGATTGGCTTCGAAAGCAAGCGCCAGAGCGACCGATAACACCAACTGCAATTCCAGTTTATTTTCATCGGTCATCGATCCCGATAAATCGAGCATAATCACCACTTCCAGCAAAGCCGAAGGGGCAGGCAACTCCTCGATAAAAATATGAGGATTCAAATGCACCTGATACAATTCGTCTTCATCCAAATCCCCGCTCTCCTGCTCATAAAAAACACAAGCTTTATTCATCTTTGCCTGAAAGGTCAGAAAGTTCAGCCGGATTTTAGCGGCTAATTCCCTTGCTCTCCGCATCAAGACCGGATCTACAACCCCACAAGAGGCATCCAGTTCCCGATAGCGTTCTGCAACAGGACTTCCGGCCCGTTTCAAAGCTCCTTTCGTATCTTCTTCGATATCGGCCCAAGGCACCAAATCCAGCGATTTACTCAAATCCAAAAACAGATCGTCGAGGATCTTGACATCGATATCCACCGGAGCTCCTTCCACTTCCAGAGGCAGATTCATCATTACCCTGGAATAATAATTGAACATCGGCGGTAACTCCTCGTCCTTAGTTATAAAACGGGCACTGATTTGTTGTGCCAGCTCCACCACTTGTCGTGGTTCCAGGGAAGCATAATCCGTAATCGTATCCAATAGGCCGTCGATCCATCCCAACCGGCTCCGGTGAGGAAGCAAACGGGTTTTAAACACTTCATATTCCAGCAATTCAGGAAAAAGGACCCGGGTAGCCAGATAGTTATAGCGCACATCGTCCAAATCGGTAAACTTCAATTCCTGTTCAGCCCTCAGTAAGGCCAGTGTAAACTGCATCCGGCGGGCAGCGTTCAGATAATAATAATATCCCGGATATACCCGGGCAATCCTCCCTTCTATCCGACGATCTTCTATCAGATGGATAAAATATTTTTGCTGAAGTGTACAGCGGTATTTTTCGTATACTCCCCGGCTATAACAAATATGCCCGACCTGATGAATATATTGGCCGAAAAAAACTTCTGCCCGAACCTGTTCACTCACTTTCAACGAAAGAATCTCGGGATTCATCACCACGGAATTGAAATCCATCCTGGCTCCCCCTCTTTCGAAAAAATAATCCGTGGCAATTCACCTCCCATATGCAAGGCAATGCGGGCACATACCGGCATCAATCGATAGATATCGGCCGTCTTCGGAAAATCTTTTCCCAATAAATCCAACGGTTCCGGGAAATTTCCCCACCAATTCCGGTCCAAAACATCCCGGCTATACACCGATTCGATCTCTTCGCGGGTCATACCATCTGTACTAACGAGCGGGCCACTAACTGCTCACCGGCAATCACATAATTGGTCAGAATAACCTCTTCGACCACCTCGCGGACAGAATAGCCCAACTGCAAATAGGCTGCGGCATCCAAAACCTGCCGGGTGGACAACGACACGGTAAGAGCCTCTTTTTGTTCGGCCTGTCGCAATAAACGGGCTATCTCTGCCAGTTGAGCCGCTGCAGAAGCTTTTACCAAAGGATAACGCTGCATCATCAATGCCGCTTCCTCCTCGGGAGTCAGGTAATCCAATTGTACCTTGATAAACCGATCTTCGAAAGCAGAGTCCAGCCGTTGGGTAGAAACATAAGCAAACCCGGTGTTACCGGCAGCGACGAATTGTACATTCGTGCCTTTATTATAGCGAACACCCGAATCCTCGTCATACAGATACGACTGTCGCCGGTCCAGAATCGTCATCAGAAAATTAGCAGCCACCATCGGGATACGGGTCAGCTCGTCCAGGAAGATCAACGTAGGCCTATCGGAAGTGAAAGCCTTGAAAAATTCGGAACGGACCGCCAGGGTTTTCCCTTCATCCCCGATAACCAACCCACCGACAAACATTTTCTTCGGCTTAAATGCCTGCCCCATATCGAAACCGAAATAATCCATTTCCATAGCATCGGCCAATTCCATCGCCACCGATGATTTACCACATCCTTTCGGCCCCAACAGAAAAGGATATTTCCCCAGATACAAAGTATGGCATAAAAATTCCCATTTCCGTTGAGGAATACACAAGTCTCTGGAATGTTTCGGAGGACTGAAAGAAGCGGTCCGAAAATCCGGAAACAAGTCCGGTTGTAGTAGCGAGGCAGTTGTCTTATTCGATTGCATAGGTTTTATTTCAAATCATTTTCATTCCTGAACGGAAAACCATTAAAACACAGTTTATGATTGTTTAAAAACTTCCGGTTTGCCGAGACTCACCCCCCGTTCCTGCCGAGAAAATTTATCCTTCTGTTCGACATATTATCTCATCTTCGATTTTAGATGAAATCTTCAACAGCAAATCCTTCGGATTTTCTTCCGACAGAAGCTCCCTTTCTCTTTACAATGACAGAGGAACTCCAAACAACCAAAACCTTTCCTGCAAAGATACCGGATTTCCCGAATTGTATCCGTACAAATCCGATATTTTAGTGCTAAAAACGATCTTCGCCACTCCGTTTTTCCAGTTTCATTACCGAAGGGATGAAAAATGAAATCACCCCCAGGGATAAAATGATACATCCGGAAATCCAGAACGCATTACTTACCCCTATCGTATCGGCGATATAACCGGTCAACAAAATACCTATCATAGAAGGTAATAAACTCAGACTTCCAAAAAGTGAAAATACCCTGCCTAAAGCAGTATGATCGATAAAAGTTTGTAAAACGGAAGTAAAAGGTCCACTATAAAACGAACCGGCCAATCCACCGATAATAGTTAAACACACAAACAGCACAAAAGCATCCGAAGGCAATAATCCCGATATCAGAATATAGCTTCCCAAGGCCAGGTAAGAGCTATTGATCAGCCCAACCCGCCGGATCTTTATTTTCCAGATTCCCAGAATCAAACCGCCGAGCAATGTACCTGTACCCCAGACAATTTCTACCAGACTCATTTGAAAAGTATCTCCTCCGAAATGAGTTACCGTCATCAAGGGAAACAATACAGCAACCGGCATTAAAAAGAAAGTAACTGCAACGGAAATTATCATCAACCAAGGTAATCCCCGATGTTTTTGTACTTCCTTCCAGCCTTCGACCATTTCATGCCATATTCCGGGTTTCCGTTTTTCTTCCGTCCTGACCGGGTCAGGGATCGCAACAAAAGCCAAAGCGGTACAAGCGATGATCGCCCCTGCAACATCCAGCAGCATCACCACCGTCATATTCAGTGAAGTGATCAAAAGTGCTCCTAAGGCAGGTCCGGCAATACTACTCACCGACTGTAACGCCTGGTTTACTCCGGCAATCCGCATTAATTCCGATTCGGGCGCCAACATGGGAATAGCCGCCTGCATAGCGGGTGAATGGAAAGCATTTCCGATACTCCGCAGAGCCATCAACAAATAAATCAATCCCAATTCAGCCTGATCGAAATAGAATAAACCTCCCAGTATCAAAGAACATAGAGCGACAAAACTATCGGCAGCGATCATGGTCAGTTTTCTTTTCCAACGATCGACATATACACCCGCTATAGGTCCTAACAAAGCCTGAGGTAATAAGGTCGCCAACACAGCATAGGATAGCACTTCGGCACTTTTAGTCTCTATGCTCAACCAAAACATGACCGAATATCCGACAATAGCACTACTCAGGATAGAAAACAACTGTCCCGACCATATAATAATAAATTTCTTTTTCCAAAAATCCATGATAAAAAAACTATAAACAAAAGACTAAAAAGCTATAGCTTAAAGGCTATAGGCTAAAAAAGCAATAGGCGATAAAAAAAGGAGGAATCGAAAGCTAAGTGAAAAATAAACTAGCCTTCAAAATAAATTATCCTACCCATCATCTTCATAACTAACATTTTTTTGAAAAGTCGCCACAAAGATACGAAAATTTGCGTATACCATGTAAACATAAAATGAAATATCATGGAAAGGAACCTTAAAGAAGCTTTAAAGCATCGCAGAAGTTATTACGCGATAGATAATCAAACCACAATTCCTGATGCTGAGATCGAGGAAATTTTAGATTTTGCCGCTCTTCATACTCCCTCTGCTTTCAATTCCCAATCCACACGGATGGTACTATTATTGAGGGAACAGCATCGACGGCTTTGGGACATTGTCCGGAATACGCTAAAAAAGACGATCCCGGCAGCCGCTTATGCTTCTACCGAAGCAAAAATCAATAAATCGTTCGCAGCCGGTTACGGTACGGTATTATTTTTTGAGGACACCGCTATAATCGAAGGTTTACAGAAAGCTTTCCCTTTATATCATGAAAAATTTCCGCAATGGTCCCAGCATACCTCAGGGATGCATCAGCTGGCCGTCTGGACTATGCTCGAGGACGCCGGATTCGGAGCCTCCCTGCAACATTACAATCCTCTGATCGACGAAGAGGTTATTGCCACCTGGAAATTACCTGCCACCTGGGAATTGATTGCACAGATGCCTTTCGGTTTACCGCTGGAACCACCCCAAAAGAAAGAATACAAACCTTTATGCGACAGGGTAAGGGTATTTAAATAAGGCAATGATACACATATTTACACTTATAAACATAGAATTATTCTGTCGTTACTTATCCGTCTCCGGTGTTCGTGTTCGGGGATCCGGTCGCTTCTGCCGGTCAGTGAAGGAAAGCCTTAACGGACCGGTCCAGGCGAACCGGTCTGACGACACAAAATCCGGAATCGGAACAGAAAGAAAAAATATACCTGGGTTTAGGATAAACATGTATATAAACACCTTTTCTTTTAACCCCGAGATCACTGGCAAATCAGGTCATTCGAATGGTATAAGGATAACGTTTCTTCTACCACTTATTCATATGAACCTTCGAAGCATCCCATTTATCTTTCGGACTATGAGGCATAGCCGGATATCCTACGGGAATCACACACAATGAATTAATTTGTTCCGGGATTCCCGTATATTTTTTCACGACTTCCATGCGATCTGCATAAGGATATGTAGCGGTCCAGACAGCTCCTAATCCGATCGCTTCCGCAGCCAGCAAGATATTTTGAGTAACAGCCGAACAATCCAGATACCAATAAGAAGATTTAGTAGTATCCCCACAAACGACGATAGCCATCGGAGCTTCTTTCAACATTTTGGCATAAGGCAACACAGCAGCCATAGAATCGAGCACTTCCCGGTCGTCGATAACGATCAATTCCCAAGGCCGGACATCTTTACCACTCGGAGCAGCCATTCCTGCCTTCAATAATACCTCAATTTTCTCCTTTTCTACCGGTTTGGGTAAATATTTTCTTACACTTTTCCGGCCCATAATATTTTCCAAGGCATCCTTCGTCTGGATTTTACTTTCTTTTTTCTCTGAATTACATGCTGTCATAACTAAAAAAATAAAAGATACGATAAGTAATAAAGTTGTTTTCATATAATAGGAATTTATAAATCATCTTTTCCGAAGCTTTACAATTTCCCCTAAAGCCGGAATCTTTACCTGTATATTCCTTTTGCCGGCCTCTTCGGCAAATACAGCAGGCGGGTCACTCAGGGGTTCGTCGGATAAATCGAATGTCCCATAATGCATAGGGATCGTTATCCGGGCTTTCATCTGCGAAGCAGCCGTCAAGGAATCATAAGGCGAAATATGGTTCGCTTGCATAAACCAACGGGGTTTGTAAGCTCCGATACCCAGTAAAGCATAATCCGGAGCACCGAACAATTCTTCTATTTCGGTAAAATGAGAGGAATAGCCGGTATCTCCCCCATAATACACCGACAAGTCATCGGTCTGCAACATAAAAGCTCCCCACAAACGCAGTCCTCCGTCGTTTAAAGAACGTTTGCTCCAATGTTGAGCAGGCAAAAAAGTAATTTTCAACCGTCCTTCCTCCCAACGCTGATACCATCCGGCTTCTATCACCTGAATATCGGGCAGCCAGCCCCGGATCAAATCCTTCATTCCCAGACCACAAAATACTTTCATCCGGGGATTGTTCTCATATAAACGGGTAATACTGGGTTTGTCCATATGATCGAAATGGTCATGGCTGATCAGCAAGTAATCGATCTCTTTGAAAATATCCGGATCGGCAGGAAATTTACTCTTACGACGGACGAACGGAATATTGCCAAAGACCGGATCGAACATGATCCGTTTACCCCCCAACTGCATAAAGAAAGAATTATGTCCTAACCAAGCCAACGCATCACCGCTAATCCCTTGTATGCTATGCAGTGGAAAAAGTTGAGGTTCCCAATTTTCGTTCCGTTTCTCTTTACGTTGGGGATTGGGCGAAAAACGCCATTTCAAAACATTACCGATCCCCTGTTTAGAGCGATGTTGCCGATTCACAAAACGTCCCTTTACCACAGGATTTCCCCTCCAATAAGGCTTTACTGTAATAAGCCCTTCGTTCCGCCGAAAAGTAATCCGCTCTCCCATGATAAATTATTTTAGGTTACTTTGTGCAACAAATATACGTTTTCATCTCTTATTCCGAGAAATAATCAAAACTAAAAAACATGAACAGACTGTTATTTTTAAATCCGATATTTTAACAGAAAAAATAAAACGGGCCCGGAGCATCTCATTTCTGACAAATGCCCTTCACCCTAAAAGAAGTAAGGCAGTTATATACATATTTACACTAATAAACGTAGGTTTATTTTTTTCTATCTATTCCGATTTCGGGTTTTATACCGTCAGACCGGTTCGCCAATTCCGATCACCGAAGACGAATAAGTAACGACAGAATAATTCTACTATTTAGACGATAATTTTTTGGGCTTGCTTATAAAAAGGCAGGCGTTCTTTCAAATGCCGGAGGACAAAATCCCGGATTTCATGGTCTTCGAGCTTGCTGACGATCGGGCGTTTATGTTTTCCCCGAATCAGCCGTTCTACGATCGTATCCGTATCCGTATTCAGAAACAAGGTGATTCCCTGCGCATTCATATACGCCATATTATCATTGAAACAGGGGGTTCCTCCCCCTGTCGAGAGGACAAAATCCTGATATAGTTCACAAACCTCTTTTAAGTAAAAAGTCTCTAACCTTCGAAATCCGGCTTCTCCGATCGCAGCAAAAATTTCAGAGATACTCCTATTTTCACGTTCGACAATATAAGCATCCAAATCGATAAACCGGACCCCCTGTTCTTCCGCTATCACTTTTCCCCTGCGGGTCTTCCCGCAGGCCATATAACCGACTAAAAAATACTTCATAGTCCCGACATTATATTTCATCCGGATTATCCGTATTTTCAAAATCGAGCTTCATTTGTTCGTCGCCGGCAATCTCTTCCGGATTAGTCACTTCAAATTCGATATCCGTATTGATCTCGTCGGCCTCTCCTTCCTTCAGCAAAGGTTCTATTTCACGAATTTCATTCACCTCGAAGGTTGTGATCCGTTTACCGCGTGCTTTAAATGATTTCTCACCGATAAATTCGTCGGCCACAATCACATCGGCAGGCCGGGCTTCATATTTTCCACCGAATATCACTTCAAAACGAGGATGTCTCTCGTCACTCAGACAGATCAAACGGGAGCCTTCCACCTCACCGATGATGGAATTCAGTTTCACACAATCCTCGAAACGGAAACGTTTCAGGTAATAATAATTCTGTTCGGCATCGAAGAAAACCGCCGACCAAACCTTATCGGCCTCGAACTTTTCAAAAACGATATATCCTTCGTCATAATGATTATTCAGATCAAAATCGGTCGTATGGTAAGTACCATTCTTATTTACAACCAGAATCCGGTCCTCTCCCTGGAATTCTCCCAGGTATTTTCCCCGGCTATCGGTATTCAAACGCAACACATCTTCATCCAGCCAGATTTTACACCCGCCCAAAGTAGATACACCTTTTTGCACGACACTGATCTTGTGGACATCGTTCTTTGTCAGTGTATTCCCCTGAGAATCACGCCCTTTGATCGACAGCGCAGCAAAATCATATTCGAATACCAGTTTCTTTATACTGGGTTTCGGTTTCAGGCAAACTTTAATCACTTCGGCCTCCCCGTTGGGATTGGCAGAAAAATGCAAAATCCGGGATCCGGCGGTACCTTTAGTCAGGTTATACACTTTATCCCGGGTCACACCGGTAACATTGAAACGCTTCACATAAGAAGCCCCATATTTACCGTCCCGGTATACGACATTATAAATCGTACGTTTATCGTTCTTTTTGAAAACATTCACATATTGAACATCCTTACCGACGAATATCTTATCGGCCACCTTCGTCACATAATAGGTACCGTCTTTCTTAAAGACAATCACATCATCCATATCCGAGCACTCGCAGATAAACTCGTCTTTCTTCAAGGCCGTTCCGATAAAACCTTCTTCCCGGTTGATGTAAAGCTTTTCATTTGCGATGACGACCTTAGCGGCTTCGATATTTTCGAAATTACGGATTTCCGTTTTCCTTTCCCGTCCTTTCCCGTATTTCGCTTTTATCCGTTCATAATAAGCGATAGAATAAGGAATGATGTGTTCGATATTATGTTTCACCACAGCAATCTCTTCATTCAGACTCCGGATATAATGATCGGCTTCTTCAGAGCTAAACTTCAGGATTCGTTTCATCTTGATCTCCAGCAATTTTTTCACATCGTCATCGGTCACCTCCCGGTAGAGTTCCGGTAAGAAAGGCTGTAACCGCCGGTGTACATGAGCGATAACCAACTCCATGGTTTCGCTTTCTTCAAACTGCTTGTCTTTATAGATGCGTTCTTCGATAAAGATACGTTCCAGAGACACATAATGCAGATCTTCCAGCAATTCTTTCAAACGGATCTCCAGCTCCAGTTTCAATAGGGCAACCGTATCGTCTGCCGACTGCCGCAAAATATCGGAGATCGGCATAAACCGGGGTTTTTCCTCCTCGATGACACAAGAATTGGGTGAAATCGATAATTCACAATCGGTGAAAGCATACAAAGCGTCGATCGTCTTATCGGAAGAGACTCCAGGGGCCAGTTGAATCAATATTTCAACATCCCGGGCCGTATTATCATCGATTTTTTTGATTTTAATCTTTCCTTTCTCATTGGCTTTGATAATGCTGTCGATCAAACTCGAGGTCGTACGTCCGAAGGGTATTTCAGTAATCTTTAGTGCCCTATTATTATTATCTTTCTCGATTT
>ULVL01087152.1_pt1 | contig 9763 bp, 13 predicted proteins | sample 1959381 | NCBI WGS metagenome assembly ULVL01 (sample SAMEA4835785, study PRJEB28245) | human gut metagenome | biome: gut microbiome; material: fecal sample | place: Denmark | collected 2008
GGAAGCTGATCTCTTTTTGTGAGAAACGATGGAACTGTGGGGCACATCGGATGTTGAAAGGAGGGGGGGCGGCTATTATGCTTATTTTGCTAGTATATGTAGGATCTGCTTTGGCATTGCATTATCTGTTTTTGTTGAATCGCTGGTTGGGGATCGCCCTCTCCGCTGTGCTTGTTTTCTATTGTTTAGCAGGGACTACACTTATTAGAGAAGTAAAACAGGTTTTTCTAGCTGCGGACCGTTCTTTAGAGGAGGGGAGAAAGCAGGTTTCCCGTATTGTAGGGCGTGATACCTCAGAACTGACCGATCAGGAAGTGCGTATAGCTGCTTTGGAAACGTTGGCCGAAAATTTGAGTGACGGAGTTATTGCTCCGCTGTTTTGGTATTTGCTTTTGGGAGTTCCCGGTATGCTTGCCTATAAAATGGTTAATACGCTTGATTCTATGGTAGGCTATAAGAACGAACGTTATTTGCAATTTGGTTGTGCCGCTGCACATATTGATGATATGGCGAACTATATTCCGGCTCGTCTAACTGCATTTTTAATGGTGCTGTGTGCAGGGCGTCCCGGTTTGCTGAGATTTGTAGGTAAATATGGTAACCGGCATGCGAGTCCTAATTCAGGTTATCCGGAGTCTGCTTTAGCAGGTATCTTGAATTGCCGTTTTGGAGGTCCTCATGTTTATTTTGGAGAGATAGTCTATAAACCTTTTATTGGAGATAAGGATCGGTTTATCCATACACAGGATATGCATAAAGCTGTCGATATAAACAGAAGAGCAGAAATTTTGATGATTATAGTAAATATTGTTTGCTTATATTTGGTCAGCTGAAAAATATATATTACTTTTGTTCCTGTTTTAGAGATGCGGCAGTAGCTCAGTTGGTAGAGCATCAGCTTCCCAAGCTGAGGGTCGCGGGTTCGAGTCCCGTTTGCCGCTCTGCTGAATATCAAGCACTTATCTAATGGTAAGTGCTTTTTTTTATATCATTATCAAAGAAAATATTCCGTTTAAGGTGGTTATTTGGGGGTTATTATGTATCTTTATCGTCACAAAAACGTCACAAAACAATGGCAACAGTAAGATTGATACCTGACACAAGAGCAAAGAAGGATGGATCTCAGATGATTCTTCTTGTGATACGGATAGGGAAAACGAGGTTTGTTTTCTCCACTGGAATATCTACACCGTCTTCTGAAAAGTTTAATGAAGTGTCTTATTTGGACAAATCGGTACCACAGTATAAAGTAAAAAATGTAAGGCTTGTCAGTTTGAAGAATAAGGCTGAAAAGTTGATTATTGACGATGAAGCTAGATTATCTTCTTTGCCTTCCGCTAAAGCCAAGGAGATAATCAGCGAATATGTATTTGATGAAAAGGTTGTAAAAAAAACAAGATGTTTTATAGATTATCTTGATGAGTTTGTTTCCATAAAGAGTAATACAGGAACAAAAACGGTTTATAATACAACTAGAAATAAACTGCTTGAATATGATCCGGATTGCACCTTTGACACAATGGATAGGAAATGGCTGTCTAATTTTGAAAGTTGGATGGCTGAATCAGGGATGAAAGTAAACGCTTATTCTATTCACCTGCGTAACATTCGTGCAGTATTCAATTATGCTATTGATGAAGAAATTACTACCTTATATCCTTTTCGAAAGTATAAGATAAAAAAAGAAGAAACTAGAAAACGTGCTTTATCTGTTGAACAATTGAGATTATTGCGTGATTATCCTTGTGAGGAGTTTGAAAAGAAATACAGGGATATATTTATGCTGATTGTATATCTTGTTGGAATAAATATAGGTGATTTGCTTTTACTTGAACACAAGGATATAATAGATGGACGTATAGAATATTATCGGCAGAAAACAAAGAAGTTTTACTCTATTAAAATAGAGCCGGAAGCACAAGCTATATTGGACAGGTATCAAGGTAAAACTCATTTACTAGATGTATTAGATTACTATGGAGACTATCATGATTTTACCCACAGGATGAATAAGAATCTTAAAGGGATAGGCCCGTTTGAACGAAATGGGCTTGGTGGGAAAAAAAGTAAGCAACCATTGTTTCCCGAACTTTCAACATATTGGGCGCGCCATACATGGGCTACGCTAGCACATAAGGTGGATATTCCGAAAGATGTAATATCTTTAGCTTTGGGGCACTCCTTTGGTTGTGATGTTACAGATATATACATTGATTTCGACAGAGATAAGATTGATGAGGCTAACAGGAAAGTGATTGATTACATATCGGGTGGCTTAAAAAAGTCTAAATCATGAATAAATCAATCTCATAATATGTATATTTTAAACAAGATTTTTAATTTTGCTGTTCCTGTAATAATGGATTAAATTTTTGTAGTATGGCTGAGAAAAGACAAAGTTACACAGAGGAAGAATTGAATGAAATGATTGCATGGTTTAATGATCATGCTAGCCAACTTCCTAAAACAATGCAAATTAATAAATCTGCGTTTACTCCCGATTTAGCTCTCACTGTCGAAAGCTGTATTATGCAAGCCCAACAATGTTTGGGTAACTATAAGATGGAAGGGGCATTTTTGTTACTTAAACAGATCAGAGCTAATATTGAGAAGTAATTCTAATGTGCTTGTCAATATTAAGGTAGAAATTTGAGTAAATATTATGTTTGACAAAATGAAAGCCGCGTTTTACCAAGTATTTGCGGTTTTTTTTCATATAATTCAATAATCGTTACTTCACACAAACCTATTCAAAATATTCGTATTGTTCAATAAAGAAAGTCTCTATCTGGTTTACCAAATCAGGGTTCTCGGCTAAAGACACGTTGTTTATGAGCATATATGCGCTTTTCTCTATGTTTTCCTTATGATAAAAATGCTTGTCACTAAAATAAGTCGCTATGATTTTTGAATAGACCCTGTATCTTTTTGTGCAACATACATCTTCGCCGAATCCATTTGAACCTATGAATCCAAAAGACGCTTTGGGGTTCATGTGATAAATAGACAGCATGATATTTATGCAGGTGTTTATTATCCGTCTTGGTTCGTTGGTGTTGGTCATTATCCTATATTTGTTCTTTGATAGAGAATGGTTCTTCTGGTAGAATTTTACGGCATAGATATTATGCTCATATTCTTCTACTCTGACAATATACACCAACTTTGATTTGGAAGACCTAAACCTATATAATAAAATATGAAGGAGACCCTGCGAGTCTCCTTTGTCCTTTTGTATGAAATAGAACGGATATGCACTTTGAAGCATTATAGCAAATAGGAATATACGGGTATTCTCCTTTTGTCAAGCTCTTCCTTGGAAACATCAGACAACACGAACTTTTGCCCTGATTTTGATTTGTTCAAATCAGAGTTGTCCTTCTTGGAAGAAATCGGCTCTTGTTTCAATCTTATATTACCCATATTTATACGTTTAAAGCAAAAAAAGCAGACCCTAAAAGAGGTGTATTTGCAAATACACTTATGATGTATATCACTCTTTGTTTAGGATTTACCTGCCTATGTTTTCTGCTGCAAATATACGGTATTATTTTTATTTATCGATATTTCTAATAGAAAAATATATATGTTTAAGAACATACTTGGATATTTGCTATTTCAAAAGAGCGCATTATGTTCTGTATCCATTCTATATATTGTATTATGTTATAATGCAAAAGTAATACATTATATTGCAAAGACAAATTTTTATTTGTTTTTTTCATGCGATCTAACATACCTCTTATTTTTGGACAGTTTGGAATTATGTTGTAATTTTGCAACGTTTAACTAAAATGTAATGTTGTTATGGACATACTATTTTTTATTGCTGTTATCACTTGGGTTGTAAAAGGTGGACTTATGAAGAGTTCAAGGGGTGCAAACAGCAGTTTTAGAAAGGGTTTGAGAAAATGAAGCAATATTATTCTAATCACGGTTCATATAGAGAGCTTCTGTTTGATGAAAGGTGGCGTGAAAAGAGAATGCATATATTAGAAAGAGATGGGTATAAATGTGCAATATGTGGAAGTGAAAAAAAATTGGTTGTACATCATAAGCAATACCATATTGATAAAAATGGGAGAAAACTTCGGCCATGGGAATATAATGATAAGTATCTTATTACACTATGTAGTTCTTGCCACCAAAGAGGACATGCAAAATTTGATATTCCAACTAAAACAATAAATAAATATGGGACTTTTTAATTTTTTCAAGAAGCGAGAGCAGGCAAATGCCGCAGAAAAAGTAGAAGCAGTGATAGCGGATAACGCAGGAAGTAAAGACTCACTTCCTGAGATTCGGAGAGAGGATTTTGTGGACGATTCGCAACCGATACCAATCAATGAGCCAAGAGCGGCAAGGTATGGTACCGGTATGCCTATTGATGTCATATACTCCTACATACAGACTGACTATGAGCAAGATGGTTACAATGATGCAATGTGTAACTCTGACATACAGTATAAGGAATCAAAGAAGAAGATTATAAACAACGGTCTTAAAATGCTTTTTGAACAAGTAAGACTGAGATACGAAAGCGATATACGTGATATAAACGTGCAGATTGATATTGTGGAAACGCAGGGGCTAACTTCCTCTTCCATGTCATTGAAGGCACGAAAAGAAACGTACAACGAACACCTTAAAAAGATAAAAGAGATGGAGGATGCCCTTGACGTAGGAGAAAGCAAGATGATGAGTATGATTGATTCATACGAGAGAGGATTCCTTAAAGGTGTTGCTGCCAAATCTGAATCATTTATACGATAGTGTGCGGTTATGGGAATACTTACTAAAATAGGATGCTTTATTATCGGATGGAAATCCGATATACTGAAGGAATGTGGAGAAGCAAGTCATAGGACTTTTAAAAGATACATATCTGCAATCATTATACTTTCTATCATTTGGGGTACTATTGGTTTTTGCTTTGCGGACAGATATGTTGGTATCGAAAGCCTACATGGTAAGATACTCATATCGCTTGTGTTTACGACTATCATAATTTGCATAGAGCGTTTTATTATATTAACCGTTGGGAAGCTCGGATGGATGGGATTTATTAGAGGGTTATTAGCTTTTTTAATGGCAGTTTTAGGCTCTACAATCTTTGACCAAATCATTTTCAAGAATGATATTGACGTTAAGATGAAGGAAATAAGAGCAAAACAGATTAATGAAGCGATTCCTGAGCGTATGGCATATTTAGATGCTGACATAAAGAGGGTTACTGAGCAGATAGATTCCATAGGAAGAGAGAATATTAGGATTTATGAATTATTATCAAAGAATCCTGTTATTGTGGCTACGGATGTAAGTACAACAACAAAGCAGACTGGGGTTGATAAGGATGGGAATCCAATAGAAGAAAAAGTGACGAGCGTAAACAAGAGAAATGTAGAAAATCCGCTAAGTGGTCAAGCTAAAGCCAACGAGAATGCTTTAAAAGATTACAACAAACAGCTAAATTCGTACCTGCAAGCAAAAATGCAGGTAGCCGATGTAGTTCGTAAAGACTATGAAGAAGCAGACACAGGTTTCTTGGAAGAATTGCAGGCGTTGTTCAGTATTCTTGAAGAAAGCAAAATAGCATTAGGATTTTACGTATTTCTTTTTCTGTTCTTGATGCTATTGGAGCTTTTGGTGGTGACAAGCAAAGGTGGTGATGGTAATTGTGACTACGACCTTATAGTGGAGCACCAGCTAAATATCAAGAAAAATACATTGAAGCAGACGGAAGAAAGGCTGTTGAACAAGAAAGGCGATTAAAATCATGGAAATAAAAATATCCGAAGAGGACAAAGCGTTATTGAAACAAATGGCAAGCGAAATATTATGCGACAAGAATCGTTTGGCAAAAGCTATTGCGGTTCACGTGAGGAATGGCATAGAGAATTTTCATTGGAAGTATTTGTCAGACGACAATATGCGTGAGATAAATCCGAAAATACGGAATGCCATATATACGTTTCTTGTAGATTTAGGTGATAAGGTTGATAAAGTATCCATGGAAGATGATGCAAATACCTGTTTTGATTATGTGATTGCCAACACCTATGACTATCTTATTGGTATCGGTATAAGCGATGAACTTTCCAATGAGTTTTATGAAGAAGTCCTTTCCCGTCTATATCAGTCGTTTTATGATATTTCGGATGATGGTAGGGCTATGGTAGGGCTTGAAAATCTTTATGTTCCTAAATACTGGGAGGATTGCGTTTACGTTGATTCATTGAATAACAATTAAAGCTATATGGTATGAAGAAGATTTTATTACTGATGTTTATTTCGTTTATTTCAATCTGCTCTTCTTATTCGCAAGGGAACGGGAGGGTTGTTAAAGTAATATATGATGGATGTGGATATACGTCTGGAGTATCAACATATAATGATGGGAGAAAGGTTTTTTCGCTAATGTTTTCCGAAACAATTTACCTTGACGGATTTAATGTTATATCTGGAACAGCCCAAGAAGTGTATGACATGATGAAGTTTTTTTCAAAATTTGTAGAAGAGCACGAAGACACAGATGGATATACTGAAGATATAAATGGATATAACTTAATGATAGTAAAATCCGGGAAAGGAGCTGTAGGAATTACGGCAATAAAGTTTCTTGTAGTTTCTTTTGGTGGCAAAAATAGGAGGTGTGACATTAGTTGCATAAAGAAGGGGAAGCGTGCTTTTGAGAAATATTGTAAAAAAAATAAGATACAATTGGAATAGCTAGGCATATAACTAGAAATGATATTTATGGTAAACACTATCGTGGCTTTTTTGAAAAATACACTGCAAAGTTTTGCCATATCAAAAATTATGCTTTACTTTGCAGTGCGAACAAAATTATAGGGGCGGCAAACTCCTATGACTTCATCATTGGAGTTTATTTTTTGCCAGTACATATCGAGTATTATCTTTATTTATATTAAGATATTGCACCTACCGAGTGTGGTAACGGAAACGTCCACAAATAAAATCCTATGGTTTTGTTCGCAGCTCGTAGTAGGTGCTTTTTTTTTGTTATGCGAACAGAACCTATTCAAGTCCTAAGCGAAACTGAGTTGCTTGGGCACAAATTCACGGTTTACGGAACTGTCGAAAATCCGTTGTTCCTTGCCAAAGAAGTGGCAGAGTGTATCGAGTATGACCAAAGTAGCGTAAACAAATTAGTAAACCTTGTTGATGACGATGAAAAGGTTCGGAACAATCTTCCGACCCCCGGTGGAAATCAGCAAGTTTGGCTACTTACCGAAGATGGCTTATACGAAGTCCTCATGCAATCCCGTAAGCCAATCGCCAAAGAATTTAAGAAAGGCGTTAAGGAGATTCTAAAGACTATCCGCAAGACAGGCGGCTACCTCGCCACCAAGCAGGACGACACTCCCGAAGAAATCATGGCACGTGCCCTCACTATCGCCCAGGCTACCCTTGCCAAAAGAGAGGAACGGTTAAAGCAACTTGAAGCCCAAGCAGAACAGCAGAAAGCCACTATCGAGATTCAGACAGAGGAAATCAAGAAAGCCGCTCCCAAAGTCAGCTACTACGACAAACACTTGCAGAGTGTGAACACACAGACGAGTACACAAGCCGCCAAGCAGATAGGAATGGATGCTGAAAAGCTGCACAAGAAGCTGAAAGAAATCGGAATCATTTACCGGCAAAGCGGGCAGTGGATATTACATGCACCTTATTCTACATGGGGGATGCACTCAACCCGTACACAGACGTACACACGCTCGGACGGTTCGACAGGAACAAGTGTATATACGGTATGGACTACAAAAGGTGTACGTTTCATTATTGCTCTATATGAAAATGATTGGAACGTGAAGAAAGCCATCAAGCAGATAAAAGGTGAGCTGAATCCAGCCGCGTAACCTTGTTTTTTGCCACATAAATTCATTTACCCACTTTTCTTATGAGGTGGGTGCATAGAATGAGGATGGTTCCGGGCAGCTTGCCAATGGGAACATCAAATGGGATGCAGATGGAAATCCTGAATTTGTCGGGAAAGTGAAGGTTTCCTCACCGTCAGGTTATGAGATAACCATATTTCCTGAAGATGAATATGGAAGACCGTCAATTGATATTCATGATGATGATGGTAATTCGCTTTTGGACATATCTCTTCAATATGGATTGAACGGTATGGTTCCCCGTATTTTTATGAATGACCCTTCCAATAGTGATGTATTGTATTTCCGTCCGGACAGTATGGTTGTCGAGCAAAAAGGAAGTGACGGTTATATATATCAGACCCAGATAATGGGAGGACGCATAATTATGGTTAAAGGTTCTGAGATTGTATGGGATCAGAACATGTTGCCCAAATAAAGTGAAGTGATATGGAACTGAATACTATTAACAAAACAGGAACTTGGAGTGAGGCGGCAGACCGTCTTAACAACAACTTTAGCAAGACTTCTACCGAATTGGAAAAGGTCAAGCAGAACGGTATCCGCAACAAGGGGTTGTTCTCTACTCTTGAATCACTGGAAGAGGCTGTTCCATCTCCTGTTGTGGGTGACTGGGCTATTGTGGGGGATACCATACCGGGCCCTATATATGAATGCAAGATAAAGGGGAAATGGAGTCCTACAGGCACGACAGGAGGTGGCGGAAGTGTTGACTTGAACGGATACCTGACAGCCGAGGAGATAGACGATGTAACATCAATATTATAGTTATGAGAATCAATTATCAGTCCGATTTTAAGATCATAGAGAAGAACTTGAACGGGGATGTGAATACTCCCTTCCGGTTTACTTACTTCAATCCGTTCAAGGGAAAGTTCATAGCCTCCTTTGACGGGCATGAGTATGTCGGTTGCAGCCGCATGGAAGACGGCAACCTGCTTGTCGCTTTCGACAATCCCTGTTTTTCTCCCGGTATGCTGAAGGTAAAACGGGAATACTTCATCACTGATTCAGACTTTCAGGATGGCATCTGCAACCTTGTTTCCGTTGAAGATACAGGAATCGTACTGACTACCGGGAAAACCGATGAAAGCACAGCGGAAATAACATCTTATTCCGATTATGCCGCATATAATTCGATTCAGGCGTTCCCATTGTCGGATAATGAATATGAAGATGTGCTGAGTGATTTTGTACCTCCTCTGCCACCGGAAGAGGAAGAAGAAACAGTTACTAATCTAAAAATATAGGAGATTTATTATGGCAAAAATATATAAGCTGACCAAGGGTGGGCAAACCATATTCCCGGCTACCACAACCGATGCGGTGGTTAACCCGAATGGCCGCAAGAGCCTGACTACGGAAATATCCGAAATAGGCGCTAGAATATCAGGGAAAAAAGAATACTCTGTCGGAAAAAATATTATAAATCCATCGAATCTGACAGATGGATATTATTTGGGTCAAGACGGAAGTTTAAAACAGCTCTCCTCATATTGCGTAACAGTCTACATCTCCATAGAAGGCAATACACAATATCATATTAGTAAGACAGGTGTTGGTGGAGCATATCACGTTATCTTTGACGATAATTTAAAAGTATTGACTGCAATTAAGGACGGAACTGTTACCACCCCTGAAAATGCAGCTTATATAAGACTGTCAATATCTAAATCTCAGTTGGGTGCAGCGCAGATGGAGCTTGGAGATGTGGCAACATCCTATGAGCCTTTTACCGACAACTATGATAACGAGCAGAAGTTTGTGAGGCTTGAAACACAAATGGCGGCTGATAAGACAGAACTTGAAACACAAATGGCGGCTGATAAGACAGAACTTGAAAC
>ULVL01064874.1_pt1 | contig 9754 bp, 8 predicted proteins | sample 1959381 | NCBI WGS metagenome assembly ULVL01 (sample SAMEA4835785, study PRJEB28245) | human gut metagenome | biome: gut microbiome; material: fecal sample | place: Denmark | collected 2008
TTGTTTGCGTTGTTATTGTTCTGTATCGTTTTCAAGGTTCGGTGCTTTCTCTCGACCGCTCAAGCGGCGCAACGAGGAAGCCTGTTCATAATATCATGAATTCACGGATTCGTCAAGCGGTTTTTTCAAAGTTTTTGCGGTTTTTTGCGTTCTTTTTGGAATCACGAACGTTATTGCAGCCATTAAAGAAAATGTTCCGGCGCTTCTCCCAATTCAGGAACGCCGGAACGAAAATCATACGTCCATTTTCCCCTGTCCCGCGTCGCGAATCTGCTCCACAATCGCCCCGCCGAGGCACTTTTCCCCCTGATAGAACACGGCGCTCTGTCCAGGCGTGACCGCGCGCTGGGGCGTGAGGGCATGAATCAGCAGTTTTTGCCCGTCGCGGCGCACCTCCACCGGCTGGTCGCCCTGCCGATAGCGGAACTTGCAGGTGCAGCGCAGTGCTTCGCCACCCGCCAGCGGGTCAGCGCCAATCCACGTCGCCTCCGCGCCGATGCTCATCGTCGAATACAGCATCGGGTGATCCTCGCCCTGCGCCACCAGCAGGCGATTGTTCTCCAAGTCCTTGCCAATGACGAACCAGCTCCGCCCGTCACCGCATCCGCCGATGCCCAGCCCGCGCCGCTGGCCAAGCGTGTAATACATCAGCCCATCGTGATGCCCGACGACGCTCCCATCCGGCGCCACCATATCGCCGGGCTGCGCAGGCAAATAGGTCGACAAAAACTGCCGGAAGTTGCGCTCACCGATGAAGCACACGCCGGTCGAATCCTTCTTCTTGCACACGGGCAGCCCATTTTCCTCCGCAATGCGGCGCACTTCGGTCTTTGTCATGCCGCCGACGGGAAAAATTGCCTTCCGCAGCTGTTCCTGATGGAGCATATAGAGGAAATAACTCTGATCTTTGTTCGGGTCAATGCCGCGCAGAAGGTCGCCATTTTCGTTCGTCCGCACAAAATGCCCCGTCGCCATTTTCGATGCGCCAAGCTGCATGGCAAAATCCAGAAACGCCTTGAACTTGATTTCGCGATTGCACAGCACATCCGGGTTCGGCGTGCGCCCCGCGCGGTATTCTTTGAGGAAGTAGCTGAACACGCGATCCCAGTATTCGCGGGAAAAATTGACCGCGTAGTAGGGAATGCCGATGATTTCGCACACCTCGCGCACGTCGTTCCAATCGTTTTCCGCCGTACATACGCCAGATTCGTCCGTCTCTTCCCAGTTCTTCATGAACACGCCGACCACGTCGTACCCCTGCTGTTTAAGCAGCAGCGCCGCGACAGACGAATCCACGCCGCCGGACATGCCCACCACAATTCGCTCGCTCACGCTTCTGCCTCCATAAGCCGCTGGATGACTTTCTCCGTCATGTCCCGGCTGACTTCCTCTGCCGGTTTTGCCGCATCCACCACGATGAACCGCTCCGGCTCGCGGCGGATGAGTTCGTGATATGCCGCTTCCGTCCGTGTACGGAAGGCGTCGTCCGCCTGCTCGATGCGGTCAAGCTGACTGCTGGCGGCGCGGCGGCGCAGAGCGGCTTCCCGGTCAATGTCCAGATATACCGTCAGCATCGGCATCGTGCCATCCACCGCCGGGCGGTTGATATTCAGCACCGTGTCCACGCCAAGCTGCCGACCGCCACCCTGATATGCCACGGACGAATCCACAAAGCGGTCGCACAGCACCGTTTTACCCGCTTTCAAGGCTGGGCGGATGACCTGCCGCACATGCTGCGCACGCGCCGCGGCGTAGAGAATCGCCTCGGTCGTCTCGTCCATTGCCTTGTTTTCCGGATCAAGCAGCAGCGCGCGAATCTTCTCGCTGATGGGGCATCCGCCGGGTTCACGGCTGCGGATGACCTCGAAGCCCCAGCGGTCGAGCGCATCCTCCATTGCCGCCATCTGCGTCGTTTTGCCGCTGCCGTCCATGCCCTCTATTGACAGGAACGCGCCCGGAACCGCTTCTTCGCCGGGGCAGAGATGGCGGATGATGTCCTCCACCGTCTCGCAGTACACATCGCACCCGCTGTTCATCAGCTCTTCACGGCTGCCGTAACCGTATCCCGCGCCGATTGCACCGATGCCAACTTTCTTCGCACCCTCCATGTCAAATCGGCGGTCGCCCACCATCCACGCTTCGCCCGCATCCTCCGGCAGCGCCTGCCGAATCAGCAGTTCCTTGTCCGCACCGCGGCCATCCTTTGGGCCTACGATTTTCGTGATGTAGCGGTTCAGCCCGAAATGCTCGATAATCCGCTCCGAGGAGCGCTGCGGCTTGCCCGTCGCGATACCGATGTACCAGCCGTCGCGTTTGAGCCGCCGCAGCAGACGGCGGATGCCCGGATACACCCGGTTCTCAAACAGCCCGACGGCTTCGTAGCGCTCGCGATAGGTGCTCACCGCCTTATTCGCCATTTCTTCGCTCATGCCCATGTATTCCATGAACGACCAGCCCAGCGGCGGACCGATAAATTTGCGCAGCGTCGCCGCATCCGGCACGGGAAAGCCGAGCTTCTCCGCCGCATAGCGTACGCAGTTCCAAATGCCTTCCTCCGAGCGGGTCAGCGTACCGTCCAAATCAAAAATTACACATTTGCGCACCGCAAATCGTCTCCTTCTACGCCGAAGCGCTCCCGCGTCCCGGCTTCCTGCAATTGCCTGATGATTTCCCGCGTCACCCGTTCGCCGGGCGCAAGCAGCGGGATTCCCGGCGGATACAGCCCGACCGCCGCCGCCGCGATTTTCCCCTCCGCTCTGTCCAGCGGCACGAGGATTTCCTCCGCCATCGCCGCCTGACGCGGGGTCAGCACGGCTTCCGGCATGTCCGGCATCGAGTTCAGCGGCGCAAACTGCTTTTTTTCTGCCGCCGGGATGTTTGCCAGCAGTTCCGGCAGTCGGCGGATTTCAGCGGTGTCGTCCATCACCGATAGAATCAGCACCACGCGCCGCTCGTCCGCCATTTCCACGTCCAGTCCGGCTTCGCGCAGCTGTTCCGCCAAGCATTTTCCTCCCTGCGGCGCGGAAATAACCAGCCGCGTCGGGTCAAAGCACACGGGCAAATTCGCCCACTCCGCGTATGCATCGTGATACGGCGTGCCAACAAGCCGCCTGCGCACATCGTTGACCGTTTCGGATAACGCCCGCAAGCGTGCCCGACCATTCTCTTCCATCCACGCGCGGCTGTCATCGATGGACAGCATCAGCAGGAACGATGGCGATGAGGTCTGTTCCCGCCGCAGCAGCGTCCACGCGCGCTTTTCATCCGCTGAATCCGCCAAGTGCAGCACCGCGCTGCCCGTCAGCCCCATCAGCGTCTTATGCACCGACTGCACCCACGCATCCGCGCCAAGCGCTCCGGCGGATGTCATCCCGTCGCACCACGGGAAATGCGCCCCGTGTGCCTCGTCCACAACGACTTTCGTCCCTTGACGATGTGCCGCTGCCGCAATCCGCCGGAAAACATCTTCCCGCATCGCGCCGCCGTAATAATCCGGGCGGACAAGCAGCATCGCCCGCGCGTCCGGATTCGCCCGCAGCGCCGCCAGCACATCCTCCTCCGCCAGATAGCAGTACCCGTCCGGCGTGCAGCGAACCGGCATCCACTTCACCCGCATTCCGCCCAGCACGCAGGCGTTCACCGCCGATAAGTGCGCATTGCGCGGCAACAGCACCGTTTCGCCCTCCCGCGCGTACAGCTGCAGCATCACATGATTGCCCGCCGTCGATCCATTATGGAGGAAAATCGTCTTTGCCGCGCCCGCCGCCTGCGCATACAGCCGCATGGATTCACGCAGTCCGCCCTCTGCCGCGTACAGGTCATCCGTGTTCGGCAGTTCCGTCGTGTCCAGCGCATATAAATCCGCCGCGCCGAACGGCGGCCGCCCCTTATGCCCCGGCATATGCCCGCTCCTGCGCGCCGATGCCGCCGTCAGCATGTCGTATACCGGACGCATGTCCGCCATCTCCCTTCCGTCTTTCTGCATCCCCCAGTATAGCAGAAAACGCCGCGTGTGGCAATGGTGTTTGTTCGCATTGCCTTTCGTCAAGGGGCGGAGAAAATGCCTGTCTTCGGGCAGAATCCACATCTGAAATTTTGTTGCGTGTTCCCCTTGCAAATCCCACATTTCGTGCTATAATAACAGACGTCGAAACAATATCTTGTGCTCTATATGGCGCGATAGCGCCGTGCAACCACAAGATTTAGGGCTTGCTGATTTTCCAGCGAGTACCATAGAGAGGAGAAATACCTATGTGCTGCCAAGTGAACGTGACGAAGGGAACCCTGTCTCAGGCGGAAATTGACGCCTATGTGGATCATGCGCGCCAGAAGTACAACCGCGAGCCGCTTTCGATGGACATTGCGGTGGATGGCGACGAAGTGGAACTGTCCTATGATTTCGGCAACGTGCCGTTCCTGCGGATTCGCCGCATCACGGGCTATCTGGTGGGCACGCTCGACCGCTTCAACAACGCCAAGCGCGCTGAGGAGCACGACCGCGTGAAGCACGGAATGCCGGCGGCGGTGTGAGAATAAGCAGGGTGATTTTTTCCCCGTTCGGGTGTCGGAAGGCAGCCGGGCGGGGAATTTTGTTTTTTCTGCCTGAAAATTTACAATCTGCATTGACAGCTCCGCAAACGCATGCTATATCATGTGGTAAAAGGAGGTTAATTCCATGGCTCGCAAGCAATTTTTATCCTTCCTGCTGATTTTCTCCCTGCTCTTCTCGTGTGCGTCCGCGCTGGCGGAAACGGACGATGACGACGATTGGGACGACAATGTGGATGATGCGTGGGAAATGGAGCATCCTCTCCACAGCGGCGACTACGCCTATGCCCTGCTCGATGACGGGACGGTCGAAATTACCTCTTACGGCGGCGCTGATACCAAGATTGTCATCCCCGACACGCTGGACGGTAAGCCTGTCACTGCCATCGGCGAGCGCGCTTTTTATTACAGCCTTTCCCTGACTTCCGTCACCATCCCCGATTCCGTCACTCACATCAGCCAGAAGGCGTTCTCCTGCTGCTTTCAGCTGACGTCGATTACTCTACCCAGCGGGCTCACCGCCATCGAGTCGGGTACGTTCGACCTGTGCAAATCCCTGACAACCATCGACATCCCTGATTCCGTCGCGGCGATTGCGGATGATGCCTTCATAGGCTGCAAAGCCCTGCAATCCTTCACCCTTTCGCCGAATCACCCGTATTTCTTCTTGGCGGATGATGCCCTGTGCCGCACCGCGGACAGCACGCTTCTGCTCTACCCCAACGCCCGCGAACCCCGGACATACCGCATCCCGGACGGCATCACCGCCATCAGCGCTTATGCCTTCTATGACTGCGATTTGCTGGAATCCGTTGTCATCCCCGATTCCATCACCCAGATTCCCGAACGCGCATTTTATGGCTGTTCGGCGCTTGCCTCCGTATCTCTGCCCGATTCGCTGACCGAAATCGGCATTGCAGCATTCTCCTTCTGCGCCGCGCTGACCGACATTCGCCTCCCCGCGTCCATTACGGAAATCAGTGCTGGTCTGTTTTCCGGCTGTTCCTCCCTTGCGACCCTTGAAATTCCGGATTCTGTGACCATCATCGGCGGCGACGCTTTCGTTGGCTGCTCTTCGCTGACTTCGATGACCATCCCCGATTCCGTCACCGAAATAGGCGCGAATCCCTTCCCGCGTTCCGGGCTGCAATCCATCACCCTGTCCCTCGATAACCCGACTTTCGCCGTGGTGGACGGCGCACTCGTCCGCAAAGCTGACAATACCCTGCTATCCTACTTCTGCGGGCGGCAGGATGCCGCCTACACCATCCCGCAGGGCATTCTCGCCATCGGGGACAACGCCTTTGCCTATGTCGATTCACTGCAATCCATCACGATTCCTGATTCCGTCACCAGCATCGGGCATTCAGCGTTTCTATTCTGCCGCGGGCTGACCGACGTCACCATCCCCGATTCCGTCACATCCATCGGCAATAGCGCGTTTTCCGACTGCTCTTCGCTGGCGACGGTCACGCTGCCCGCCTCGATTTCCGAAATCAGCGACCACTTGTTTTTCGCCTGCGACGTTCTTTCTTCTGTCAACATTCCTGATTCTGTGACGCGCATTGGAGAAAGTGCCTTTGCCTCCTGTGACCAGCTTCACACAATTGATATTCCCGACTCCGTCACCATCATCGACCACGGCGCTTTCCAGCTTTCCGGCATCACCTCGGTCAGTATTCCCAATTCCGTCACGACCATCGGCAATGGTGCTTTCTCGTATTGCGACACCTTGACCGATGTCACGCTTCCCGGTTCCCTCACCGAAATCGGATATATGACGTTCGCGCACAGTCTTTCCTTAACTTCCATCACCATTCCCGCTTCGGTTGCATTCATCGACAACGATGCGTTTAAGTATCACAACAGCCTGACCCTCACCGTGACGCCGGATTCCTACGCAGAAGAGTACGCAAAAGCCCGCAAGATTGACTATACCTACCCCGACTAATCCCCCACATCAAAAGGAGGTCGCCCCCTCACGGACGACCTCCCTATTTTTATACTCTTCCTTTACCGAATCTCGCTTCGAATCTCATCCAGACACCGATTCAGCGCGTCCTCCCACCTCGGCAGGTGCGGTTCGGCGTCGCTCAGCAGCCGTACGCTCGACGGATGGTGAATGCCCACCGAGCCGCGGTAGCCGCTCACCGGCTGTACCCGGCAGCGGCTGCCTACCATCCCCAGCGTCGCCATCGCCAGCGTCGCAAGGTTGCATTCGCCCTCGTTGATGAGGTGGTAAATGCCGAATTTCTCTGTCTGAATCAGGCTGACCATCGCGCGGGCAAGGTCAAGCGTGTACGTCGGGCAAGCCATCAGGTCGTCGGAAATCGTCAGCTTCTGATGATCCTGCGCTGTCGCCAGAATGCCGCAGATTTCCCCCTTCGGCGCGGCGGAGAACAAGCAACCCGTGCGAACGATGAAGGACCGCGTCATCAGCGCGCGCACAGCTTCTTCCGCCTGCACCTTCGACAATCCGTAAACGTTCGCGGCGCACGTCTTGTCTCTCGTTCCGTGGATAACGTCCGGCGCAGCGCCAAACACCTCCGACGAGGACATCAGCATCAGCTTCGCCCCGATCGCCAGTGCCGCGCGAACCATGTTCAGCGTGCCCATCGCGTTCACGTCGATGCACTTTGCGGGTTCCGTTTCCGCTTTGAGCAGGTCAGTATACGCCGCCAAGTGGATGATGGCATCCGGCTGCTCCGCCGTCACCCATTCGCGCACTGCCGCGCCGTCCGTCACATCGAAATCCGCCACATCCACGCCGCGCGCATTCACATGCTTCTCGCGCAGTGCACGCATCACGTCGCGTCCCAGCATTCCGTCCGCGCCCGTCACCAATACCTTCATCATGTCCACCCTTTCGCCATTTCCGTCCATCTTTTTGCCAGATATTCAAGCTGATTATATCATTTTTTCTGCCTTTGCGCAACTGGTGAGGGGGATTTTTCATTGACACGAAGCGCCATTTCGTGTATAGTGAATAAAGAAAAGGAGGTCGATTTTATGACACGCAAACGTTTCTCAGCGTTTTTACTGGCATCCGCGCTTCTCCTCGTCTTTCTGACAAACGTCGTTTTTGCAGATGGCGGCAAGAAAAAGCAGACCATCCTCACCTCCGGGGATTATCAGTACGTCCTGCTTGAGGACGGTTCCGCAGAGCTTCTCTACTGCCTAAGCGACGACGCGGAAATCGTGATTCCGGACATGCTGGACGGTCATCGCGTCACAAGCATTGACACCATCTCTTTTTCCCTCTCCCTGACAGCCGTAACCATTCCCAATTCTGTTGTCAACCTCGACCATAACCCCTTCGGCTGCTGTCCGCTGCTGCAAACCATTTCCGTCGCCCCGGAGCATCCGTCTTTTTATACATTGGACGGCGTTTTGTTCCGTAAAAAGGACGATGCGCTTGTTGCCTATCCGCGGGGAAAGGCTGCTTCCAGCTACGCCGTTCCGCAGGGAACATCGGCTGTTGGCGAGCGTGCCTTTGACAGCTGCTCCTTTTTGACAAGTGTTTCTCTGCCCGCTTCCGTTACAGAGATTGACGATTACGCTTTCAGCGATTGCTCCGCCCTCGTCGAGGTTTCCATTCCCTCCTCTGTTGACGAAATTGGTTCATGCGCTTTCAACTACTGCACCGCGCTGTCTTCCATCGTCATTCCCGATTCCGTCACAGAAATCGAGGAGGGAGCCTTCTCCGAGTGCCGCGCTCTGACTACAGTTGTGCTTCCAAACTCCCTTACAGAAATCAGCGACTATCTGTTTTCCTACTGCGCTTCCCTTTCCAGCATTCTCATTCCTGATTCTGTGACGGAAATTGAAACAGGCGCATTTCAGCGCTGCACGGCACTTGTCTCTATTGTCATTCCCGACTCCGTCACGGAAATCGAGGACATTGCTTTTTCCGAGTGCAGCGCCCTGCGTTCCGCCCTTCTCCCCGCTTCCGTAACGGAAATTGGCGTTGGCGCTTTCGACAAATGCCCCAACCTCACGCTGACCGTTTTCCGCAATTCCTACGCCGAACGGTACGCGCAGCGAAACCATATTCCCTACACCTATGCCGACTAATTGAAAAAGAAACATCCCCTGAAAATGCAAGGAGGCCGCCCCTCATCAGGACGGTCTCCATTTTTGTATTGATAAGTAAAGCAGCAAGCAGGGTCATTTTGCTAAAAATGACGATTAGCTTGTTGGAAACACATTTCCCAAACCCTATGAATGCAGCACGGGCACTGCGGTTGTGAAGTCGTGAGAAATGCAGTCGGTGTCCAATCACATTGCCCCCGCGCGAAGATTGAGGCGACCGCCAGTGACGGCGCCGAAAATGCGAGTGATCATTTTGTCACGTCCTTTCTTGTTTTTGGGGCATAGAAAAGGCGGAGCTTCGAAAGAAACTCCGCTGATGAGAGAATATACGATGTTAAGTATTGGAGAACAACTCGTATTGGAGACCTACAAGGGTATGGGGAGTACGTTCAAGATACAATGTTAAGTCATTAACTGTAAGTATGTCAGAAAAGAAATCAATCGCCTGTTTTAGAACCGAAAGAGATATGTTCCTGTCATTTTGCGATTCATCCTCACACCGCTTTCGTACATACCACCTTGTTACTGAAGGTTTGGGCCCAACAATTTCCTCTATTGCGATACCAACCTCAACATAGTAATCATTAGCATCCCATTGAGAACTTTGAACATAGACACAATAGACGAGCTCGCCATTAGAAAGAAACCAATAACTCTTATTTTTTCTATACCCAAATGCCTTGAGATACTCGTGCACAGCTAAGAGAAAATCATTTTTATTCATTGAAATCACCTTTCAACATACTTAGGGATACCCCTCATAATTGCGCCCAAACCATCCGCATCATCCCCGCTGACCAAAATTTCGAGAAAAAGCGCAATTCAAGCGCACTGTTTGTACGCGAAATAAGCCTCGTTACGCAACCTTCATTCGAGTGCGAGCAAGGTATAAATTCGCAAGTGCAAACAGCGTGCAGCAATGCTGATGCAAGTTTTCCCTTCCTCGGTATCGTGTCTTGCAGAAATGAAAGATTCTCTTTATCACGCAAAACACATGTGTCAGGAGATTTGACCACATCAATAGTACTGAGTTATAGTACGTTTCTCTCCATTGATGACATCTTCAAAATAATATTCTATAGCACTTCTCACAAAAGCGGTCACCCCTTTACAG
>ULVL01022967.1_pt1 | contig 9726 bp, 8 predicted proteins | sample 1959381 | NCBI WGS metagenome assembly ULVL01 (sample SAMEA4835785, study PRJEB28245) | human gut metagenome | biome: gut microbiome; material: fecal sample | place: Denmark | collected 2008
GCATAAAGCCGAATGCTACCGCCAGCACCAGATAGAAGCCCCACGGGATAAAGCTCCAATGGAACAAGGGATATACCCCTGCCCAGTCCTGAATGCTGCCCATCTCTGCCAGATGGGGGTCGGTTGCATACAGCACCCATTCCGAAAAAGAGTAAAACAGGATATCCGCAGCAAGACCGCAAGTAAACATCATGGAGCCCCATGCAAAGAAGGAATACTGAGGCTTTTCGTTGGGTTCACCCAGAACAATGTCCCCATACTTCGAACACGCAATGTACAGTGACAGGATGAAAATACCCAGTCCGATCACCAGATAATAGGTACCAAAGGTATCTCCGAAAAAGAACCGGATCTGGCTCAGCACGGCATTGGACTGTTCCGGTGCAAAGAAGAACAGAATACACAGGGCAATGATAATGGTCAGTGGGAGCAGCGTTATCATCCAATCAATTTTCCCACGCTCTCTATTTTTGTTCATTCATGCTTCCCCCTCGTATTTTTTGTAGCTGGAATCCAAGGCAAGCAACTCACTAAAGTTGTCCACCTCGATAATATCGTCCTTATTCATCGGACGAACTCCCAGCCGATATTCTTCCGGATAGCAGAACAGTGCCACATCATCCCAGTAAATCTGACGATTCTGCTTCTGCTCAAACTCAGCTTCCAGATGATGCTTTAGTCTTTTTCCATCCTCAGCCGTCCAGCGAGAAATACTATACAACTGCCAGCCACCTTTGCCGCCTGTACGACTGCAGGAGGTGACGATGCCATCTTCTACGGTTTGCAGCCACTCATCCGTTTCCTCATCCGTCCATACGCTGTTATAACCGGAGCGTTCAAACTCCGGAGCCAGAATATCTGGGTTATAGATAATTTGATCTCCGTCCAGAATGATTGCATTCTCGATGTGATCTCTTGCTACATACAGGGATGCGATATTATTGCAGGTATCATAGTAGGGGTTTTCAATCAGTCGAACACCGGGATACTCTGTCACCAGCGGGGCGAACTGTTCTTTCAGGTAGCCCACCACGATGTATATCTCCGAAATGCCGTTGTTGTGCAGCCCCTCAATTACCGTATCGATCATCCGCTTGCCGTTTACTTTGACCAGCGGCTTCGGCGTTGTCAGCGTGACCGGGTGCATCCGGTTTCCCAGCCCTGCCGCCATAATAATGGCTCTTTCTACTTTAGGCATTTTTCTGTGCCCCACTTTCCCCTGATTTCTTCAGTTCATCCTGAACGATTCTGTAGTAGTCTTTTGCGTAGCGATACTGCCGCAGGGAATACTCGCCAAATTCCACGCCCAGATTCCGCTTATACTCACACCAGTTGCTCCACAACAGTCCACAGGCAGCGATGTAGCAGTAAATCTTAATCCGTGTCGCATCATCGCAACCGTCTGTAAAATATGCCGCAATCAAGCGATCCACCTGCCGCTTATTGTAAAGCGAATAAATGCAGAACATTGCTATATCCACATGAGGGTCCTGCATACCTGCATACTCCCAGTCAATCAGACGAATCTCCTCTTTTCCATTTTTCTGGACAAACAGGAAGTTATCCGGTACTGCGTCAATATGCGTCAAAATCTTTTCGCCTGCGTGTGCATCAATATAAGGCTTCAAAGACCAGACATTCGCCTTAGTTTTCTCATAGTCCTTGTAAACAGAAGGAGTGCCATCCCACAGCGTTTCGTAGAACTCCATCTGCCCGAAAATATCAAACTCATGCGCAACTTTCAGCTTCATCGCATGGAAATCACGCAGACGGCTCATGCACTTCTTGACATCTTCATAATCGGTGGGGTCGCATACCCGGGCGCCCTCCAGAAACTCTGTAATCTTATAGCCATTCTCCGGATTAATATAGGCGATATCATCACAGATGTTTTTATCAGCGATGGCATGATACACTGCTGCTTCCTGACGGCGATTGATGAGTTGATCCGTACCCTCTCCCGGAATACGCATAATGTACTTTTTGTCCTTACAGGTAAACAGAAACGAACGGTTGGTCATTCCCTTTTTCAGGACTGTAATATCCGTGACATCCTCCGGTTTTGCGCACAATGCCTTGCAGATTAAACGAATCGCATCCGTTTTCAGTTGGTTGGAATCGCTGTCGATCTCACGAAGCTGCTCATAGGTGTTGATCTCCACAACATCTGCCGAATGCACAACTCGAGCTGTGACGATCATGCGATCCTTCTTATAGAGTGCTTCTTCCCAAAACGAACCATCATACTGCGGCTTCTTGCAAAGTTCCTCTATACGATTGGAAACTGTATCAGCGTCCTCTTTTATAAGGTAGCTGATTCCGACCATCGCATTGCCGCCAGCGTTTTCTGGTACAGTTACCAGTTCCATCTTGCGGTTTACACGAACATTGCTTTCATTCTCCACAAGATCGCTGACCATATACCAAGAGTACAGTTCATGGCGGTGGAACGGATTGCGGTCACACCAGATGTCGCAAGGAACAATGTATGCATTCTCCAAATGCTCTTTTACCAGTTTTAGCGAATGCAGATTATTCTTGGAGGCATAGTCCGGGTTGACCACCAGTTCCACGCCGTATTCATCCATCAGGTATTCATATTTTTCCTTCATGAAACCCACAACAACGTAAATTTCCTGAATTCCCACTTCGTGAAGCTGCTTAATGATTCGTTCAATCAAAGGCTCCCCATTGACTTCCAACAGGCCTTTGGGCATCTCTGTGTTGATGGGGACCATCCGCATACCAAAACCGGCTGCCAGAATAATTGCTCGTTTGGGAGTCTTATTCTTGTACTCCGACACAGCCTTGGCTGTGGGACAAATTGCTTCGTTCAGATACCCTGCCTTAATGAGTTCCTTGAGGGAACGGTTTACTACTCCCAAGGAATGACCCGAAACCTCCGCTAAAACACGCTGATTGATAAACGGCTCAAGTAGCAGAACGTTCAGAATATCGCTTTCTTGTTTATTCATGTACACTCCTCCATCACTTTTTGTGAACAGCATCATAAGGCAAAAACTTTCAAGAAGGTCGTGTCCCAATTATCCTCAAAAGTTTCTGTATAAGTTATATATACTAATTTTAGTATCCATGGGGAATCTGCTTAGCACCAACGGAACGCACTGCATCATCTGACATTACTGATTTCACTGCAAAATTTAACATTTTCAATCTCTTTTTAAATATGACAATAGCATTCTTTTAACCTCTAGAAACTCTTTTCTTCTCCTAAAACAAAACCAAAGGATAATATTAGGTATCACAACGACCAATATCAGTTTCAGTAAAAATCCGCTATAACCTTCAGTTTTAACATTTCCTAGCAGTAACACAGTTACAAATCCGGCAAAAATCACGACGATTGTATCTTTTAAGAGTTGGATTAAGTAAGTTTGCATCTGTTTTTTGTGGCCTAATTTTAATACAACCTTTGTCTTCGCCCAAAATGTATAGGACATACTTCCTAAAACCGTTCCAGCCAGAATGCCCTCAAGGCCCCAAGCCCTACCCAAAACTACCGAAAAAAACAAATTAGACACAGCTTCAACAATCCCAAGAAATTTCACATGCCAATATAGTCCACCTGCTTCAATCTGCATATTTAATGTGGTCATTTGCCCTGCTATATATAAATTCATGCAGAGAAGAAATACTGCGAATGTACTTATTTGCATGTTCGTGCCATACCATAATTCTACAAATGGTGTAAGCAATCCAAAAAGTGCAATGCAGCCGAAGCCGTAAATCCACACGATGACAAAACTGATAGTTTTAAATACCTGAAACTTTCGTTCCCGGCTACCACATACATTCAAATTACCTATGCTTGCAGTCATAGCATACATACCTTGGTATAGTACGTTTTCCACAGCTTTACTTATAGTGGTATAATTTCCATAAATGCCCACTGCCGCCACGCTGATAAAGCTTGATATCAAAACACTATCCGTTGATGTCACAAGTGTCGTTCCAACTTTATTCAGCATCATAGAGGCCGTATTCTTTTTTATCTCAGCGATTGTCTCTTTTGGGACTTTCTTAGTTGATTTTTCTTTCAGCCATGGATACCGCTTGTCCGCTATTCTTGCAATGGTATAGTTTTCCAAAATCGTGCTAACCACCTGTAAAGCCAAGTACGCAAGATAATTTTGGCTTTTTATAATTACAAAAATCTGAGCTGCACATAGCGTGATCTTCCATGTATAATGGTTGATATTGAATATATATTTTTTTTGATCTGCGATAATCAATGCAGATTTGTATGAAAAGAAATATGAAACGCTCGTGTTGAATAAAAAGAGGAAATATATAAGGGTGACATTATTGAGACCACTGCTATTAGAAACGATATACGGCAGAAATGGCGTCAATATTGTTCCAGCAATAAATATGAGCGCACCTATAATGCAGTATGAAATCTTATATAACTTCATAAGCGATTTCATACTATCAACATCGATTAATGCCAAGGGTTTATATAAGCTATATGTAATCGCACTTCCGATTCCAAGTTCTGCCATTGACAAGAAAGACAATATATTTGCGAACAGGCCATCAACTCCCAAGTAGTCAGCACCAAGGTTTTGAAGGAAAACTTTGCGAGATACCAATGTTACAAAAATAAGCAGGCATTGCCCAACCCATGTTGCCAATATATTATAAATCGCATTTTTGGTTCGCATACTTTTTATGTATTCCTTCCCTCTATCAGCCGATCCATTTTATCAAATGCATTATTCCACGACATTTTTTCAATATCTTTCCTTCCCTTTTGAGACAAGCGGGTTCTCAGCTCCCCGTCATCAAAAAGCCGGCAAACATTTTGATACAGTGCATCCACATCCTTTACAGGTGAGATCAGTGCATTCTCTTCGTTTTTTGCATATGTATAAACACCACGGTATCCTGTGGTCGCAAATGCACATCCACAGGCCATGCTTTCTGCTCCACAAAGTCCAAAGCCTTCTTCGACACTGCTGCAAAGGAATACTGAAACGGAATTATAAATTCCAACCAACTGTTCCTGAGTTGCATTTTCAGTGTACTTAATCCATTGCGGCCACTCCGGCTCTCTTTTTGAGAGACCAAAAATATGGCAGCGCAAATCCGGATAATTTTCTTTCAGTTTCAAGCACACCTGATAACCATATTGAAAGCCCTTATGTTCTCCACGCTGATAGATCATAGCAATCGAATGTGGATATCGGAGTCTATTTTCTGTCTTAACATGAAACAAATCCGTATCAATCGCATTGGGGATATAATACGGTTCTTTCCCTGTCTTTTCTTGAACAATATCTGCCAGCCACTTTGCAATAGGGATATTGGTCATCCCGAGGTTATAGGTAGCATATACCTCATCGTCTGAACAGGACCAGTTTTCAAAGCCCTGAATCAAATAGTATTTTTTCCCTTTGCAAGAAGGAAGGTCTGCAACAGGACGAGCTGTCCCGATAGCCGTTGCAAAAACCGCATCGCCATCTGGAATAGTTTGTGCTGTCATCGCAGTCGTATATATTTTTTTTACTCGATTATCCAATGGGTACCATCTTGGACCCTTTTGTACGATTGCTTTCTGTGCCATATAGCGAACTGCATACGGCACTTTTCCTTCATACTTTGCTACTGGATTTGAGACGCAAAAAACAATTGTTACTGTATGTCCTCGTTCAGCAAAATGGTTTGCATATTGATAGATAATTTTCAATCCACCAGTTGGTTGTCGGCTAAAAGAATTTACCACAAATGTAATATGCATTATCCAATGTCTCCATTTACATACAATTAAATCCGTTTACTTAAGTTTTCTTACAAGAATCTTACCAGCCTCTTCTACGAGAGCAATCTTATAGCAGCAACGAGCGATGCAAAGTCTTATTTTAGAGGCTCCCATGTATTCTTTCAGGACAAACAAGCGACTGTTCAGCAGCAGCGAACGCCTTTTTACTGCATTAGGGATGCTTTTTTGTGTACTGACCGCATGATGGTGTACATAGGTTTCATTCGTCAACAGTAAAGTTTTGAAACCGGCGTTTCTCAGCTTGATTCCCAGCATAGTTTCTTCACAGTACAAGAATATCCTCTCATCATATCCATCAACAGACAGAAACTTATTGATGTCAACCGCTAGAAACGCACCAGACACACAATCTACCGCAATTCGTGTATTTCCATTATATTCCTTAGTCTTTGAATATAATTTTCCAATGAAAAAAAGTGCTGAAAATATATATTCATTCGCACTCGGTATTTTCCAAGAAGTACTATGAAATGGAGTACCATCTGGTTTTAGCTGGACAGCGGAAACAACGGCTGCATCTCTATCTTCTGAAAAGGTCTGTGCTATCCTTTTCACACAGGCTTCTGTGAAACTCACATCCGGATTCGCAATAATAGCTACGTCACAGTGCAAAATATCTTTTGCATACTTGATTCCAAAGTTATTACCTGCACCATATCCTTTATTCTTTTCTGCTTGGAGAACGATGATATTATTTGTTTCAAATTGTTTCAAAGAGGCATATGAGTTATCTGTCGAGCAGTTGTCAACAATTATTATATGATTTAGTGATTTATAATCACAAATTTGTTTCAGTAAAGCTATTGTTGTCTTTGCATCATTATAATTAACTATTACGCATGCTATCTTCATCAAGTTTGTTCTCCAACTGTCAAATCATAAGCGTCAAAACAATGCCCTATTCTTGCATTTTCAGGTGGAAGCCTCATGTAGTCTCCGTACACTTTTTTTAGGTATCCATTCCAATCTCTCATTGCATGGAATTTGGCTCCATGAAATTCCACATCTTCAACCTCGCCAAAATCGCTTTTGAGAAAAATATCTTTTTTGCCTGCTCCCCACACTACATTACCAATATATTTCGACTCGTCATATGCATAACTTGTCGACATGCGTTCCAGTTCGCTTGTAAAATGATTGGCTCCTAAAACATGGAATGGTAGTATTACCGGGATTTTTAGAATTGCTTTTGTAATCGTTGTTCCTGAACCGATCTTCGCAGAAGCATAGCTGTACATTTTTAGAGCTCTGCTCGCTTTATCTTGGAGAATCGATGCCGTATTGATATCTGAGGATAGACCATCGAGCGGGAAAATATCAATCCAAAGATGATGGTCTACATCATTCATTTTCGTATCAACAATTGTGGTCATATCCATAACTTTTTCAAATGGAAGATCAACTTTGTTTTTTTGATCGCTTCGCAATTGGTATTTTGCTCCGCTATATCTTTCCTTGAACAACGTCTTAAAACGTATATAATCAGGTCTTGGCATATAAACATCAATATCATCATCCCAAGGAATAAAATCCTTATGACGAATTGCGCCCAAAAGCGTTCCATATGCTAAGTAGTATTTCAATTTATTCGAATCACAAAAATCAGCAAATTCCTTTAGGATTGAAAAAATCACTTCTTTACATTCCACGTTTGACAACTTTTTCATGATATTTTTCCTTACTTGACTAGAATTCTGTAGGTCATCAAAAATTGCAACAATGCCACTATTTCTACACATATCAATCTGTTTACCATCTTTTTGATTCCACCGTCTCTTAAAACCCATAGTAACAGCGGTAATGAAAAGAAAATCATCTGGTCAAACACACGATATCCATTGCTATACTCATTCAAAAGATAAGTAGCTGTCAATCCCATTAGATAAACGTTCAAGCAATTTTTATATTTCTTATCTTTCACTCTATCTAAGCACATAACAAAAAGAACACCTAACATAAGATAGAGAAAATTTTTTTTAGAAAAAAAGCCACTTCCCATCAAACCATTTGTATACCCGATGTATTTACCCAATGCCGGAATAATCCAGCCAACTACTTTCATGAAAGCCAATATAATCTTATTCATAAATATAGAAATCCGAGATAACCATAAAATTACGATTATCATCAACCAGTTTTTATAGAATTGGTTGCTCTTCTTCACAAACATCGTCGAAACCAGTATCGTCAATAACAGAATGATTATTGACGTATGAAAAAGTATCGCAATACACGCATAACATATCGCTTTTTTATTCTTACGAGCTTGATAATTAGCGTACGCCAAAAACATGAGCGATAATGCCAGTCCTGTACGAATAACAACTGCGCCATAAAACATTCCAAAATACCCAAAATAAATGGCAAAAAAAGTACAAGCACCAAATGTTTTTGGCTTTTCAACATAGTTGTTGTGTACACTATCGAGTATTTTCATGCCCTTATATGCTATCAATGTTTGGGCTAAATATACAATTGCAAAAAACCCAACATAAGTTACCCCTAACTTATTGCATAAAATATTCAAAAAAATGTATCCTGGCTCAAATCCGTAGAAATTGTATAGACTCCAACTATTAAAGTTTGCTTCTTCCATTCGATGGTATACATAAATATACACTTCTGCATCTGGAACCACATTTGGATTTCTTGTTGCAAAAATAAAAGCTGAGAGTCCAAGGATTACAATAAATAAGAAACGGCACGATTTGCCTGATAGAATCTCTAAGGAGCTGCCTAGGAGGCACAAAAAAAGCAAAAGAAGCAACAAGTATACATTCATTCTTAACTCCGAATCATTATTTATCTTATGTCACATATACATTTTCATCACTTTATTTAAGGCACAAAAAGAAATGCAATCAGTGCTATTTTTCGATTAATAGGCATTTTCCATCTCATCAAATCGAAAAATGATGCTCTGACTTCCTTTTTTAAACGTTGCTTTGTTTCTCTCATATATGGATCATTGTGGTCATATCCGTTCATATACATTTGAGTCAACAATGTGAACCGTGCACGCTTGCAGTTCATTTCACAAGCATATGCATACTCTGGAGTATACTGTAATACCTGCTTTTGAACGATATCCCAAACATCTAATAAATCCAGTTTCTTTTTACTAAAACCGCTATTTGTTACGCCCTCTACATTCTTGAAGTAAAAGTAAACAGGTTTGCTCGTATAAACAGCGCCTTCACACTTTCTCGCAAGGTAGTAGCAAGCCTCAACATCTTCGTTCATTTTCCCTTCAATAAAGTGATAATCTTCTAGAATATCTCGCCTTATAAGTGCTGCACATACACTATGCGTATCCGGTTCACCGTTCACACGAAAGAATCTATCCAGTAGATTCTCCCGAGACAGCTTGTAAATGTTTTCATTTGATCTAGTATTTGTAGCTATATTTTTCTCAACCACCTGAATTCCGCCAATTGCCATTGAAACACCATATTCGTTTACCATTCCATAAAGTGTCTCTAATGCTTTGTTATCAATCCAGTCATCACTATCAGAAAAAAACACCCATTTCCCTTTTGCGATTGCAAGACCGGCATTTCTTGCAGAACTCGCACCACCATTTTTTTTTATGGGTCACATGAATGCGGCAATCTCTTTCTGTCCATTCATCGCATATTTTGGGCGAACCATCAGAAGATCCATCATCGACCAAAATCAATTCGAAATCTGTATACGTCTGGTCTACGATTGATTTCACGCATCGCATCAAGTGCTTTTCAGTATTATACACTGGAACGATTACACTTATTTCAGGCATTATATTCTCCCTTGCACCTTCTTGTTTACTATTAAATTGACAGGAACCAATCATCTACATCCATATCCACTTTTCTCATAACTAGATATTTACTTTCTTTTGCTCTCTGCAAATCATCTTCTGTTAAAATATCCGGGCTGTTCGC
>ULVL01073659.1_pt1 | contig 9712 bp, 10 predicted proteins | sample 1959381 | NCBI WGS metagenome assembly ULVL01 (sample SAMEA4835785, study PRJEB28245) | human gut metagenome | biome: gut microbiome; material: fecal sample | place: Denmark | collected 2008
ATCCGCCTGACGCTGAAAGAGGACGGCGAGTTCAAGCTGGTCGTCGGCTACCTCTCGTACACGGGGAGCTGGCAGCAGACGGCGGAGAGCGAGTATCGGCTGGAATCGCCCGATATGGCGACGGACATTCTGCTGCGCGAGACGGAGACCGGCTTGGAGCTGCGCTACGAAACGATAGACGACATGCTGGTTCTCTTGGCGCGGAGCTTGGACGCATGGGCGACGCCTGCCGCACGCACGGACACGCCGCTGGAAGCATTTCAAGGCGTATGGTCGGCGGAATACGCCCGCAGCGGCTCGACATTGACGAGCTTGGGAACGGACGAAAACGGCGCGCCGCTGCCGTTCTGCACGGTGTCGGGGACGGACATCAGCCTGTATACGGTGACCGACGAGGTGGATCTCACCTATCCGGCGACGCTGAAAGACGGCGTCCTCAGCATGACGACGCAAGAGAAGGGGCAGACGCTCATTGTCGAACTCTTCCAGACGGAGGAGGGCGGCATGTATGCCACATTCAGCGTCAACATCGTGGGCATGTCCAATACACTGGTGCTTGAACTGTCTCCGGCAAATTAATACGTTTCCCTCAATAAACACGCGAGAGTAGTAGGAGAGTGTCACCAACTCAATCGCGCGAATGGGTCAAGGGTCGAAGACCCTTGTGGAGTCCAGAGGCAAAGCCTCTGGTAGGGTTAGGGGCAAAGCCCCTGTTAGGAGGATTGTAACATGGATGGCAATATGGCAATGATTCTGGGTATTATCGCTGTGGTGTTTGTGGTGGTGTGCGTATTCCTGTCGTTCGTGCCGCTTGGACTGTGGATTTCCGCGCTGTCCAGCGGGGTGCATGTGTCGATGGGCGCGCTCATCGGCATGAAGATTCGTCACATCAAGCCGCATCGCCTCGTGCAGCCGCTGATTAAGGCGAACAAGGCGGGTCTGGGGCTGAACATCTCCCAGCTGGAAACGCACTTTCTCGCCGGCGGCAACGTGGATCGTGTGATTAACGCCCTGATTGCGGCGCAGCGCGCGAACATCCCGATGGCGTTCGAGAAGGCGTGCGCGATTGACCTCGCGGGCCGTGACGTGTTCGAGGCGGTGCAGATGTCCGTCACCCCGAAGGTCATCGAAACCCCCGTCGTCGCCGCAATCGCGAAGGACGGCATTGAGCTGCGTGCCAAGGCGCGCGTCACCGTCCGCACGAATATCGACCGTCTGGTCGGCGGCGCGGGCGAAGAAACCGTTATCGCGCGTGTCGGCGAGGGCATCGTGACCACTGTCGGCTCGGCGGAAACCCACAAGCAGGTGCTGGAGAATCCTGATCTGATTTCCCGCACGGTGCTGTCCAAGGGCTTGGACGCGGGCACGGCATACGAAATTCTCTCCATCGACATTGCCGACGTGGATGTCGGCCGCAACATCGGTGCGCAGCTGATGATGGATCAGGCGGAATCCGACCGCCGCGTCGCTCAGGCGAAGGCAGAGGAACGCCGTGCCATGGCTGTCGCGCACGAGCAGGAAATGAAGGCCGCCGTGCAGGAGATGCGCGCAAAGGTCGTCGAGGCGGAAGCTGAAGTTCCGAAGGCGATGGCGGCTGCCCTGCGCGAAGGCAAGCTCGGCGTGATGGACTACTACCAGATGCAGAACACGATTGCGGATACGTCCATGCGTGATTCCATTGCCAAGGCGAGTGCGCCGCAGAGCACGCCCACGCATAGCCTGGAGAAGAAGTAAGCCGCTGCTTGACCGAAAGGAGGGGCAGCAATGTCAATATCATCCTATTTGGCGCTGATTATCATCGTGATTGTCATCAACGCGTTGAAGAGCGCACAGAAGAAGAAAGAAGCCGAGGAAGCGCGCCGGATGCCGACCGCGAAGGCGCAGCAGCCGAAGCAGTCCGCGCCGAAGGTGCACAGTCAGCCGATTGTGCCGACGCCCGCGCCGATGCCCGCCCATGCACACACGACCGTCCATGCCGCGAAGCCGAAGGTGCATGAGCATCTGGCGGCGGAGTGCGACCTGGATGCGGAACTGCAGGGAAGCATAGGGTACGACAGCCCGGAGGGACGCGACAAGTGCCACGAGGCCGAACTGTTCCCGGCGCACGAGAAGCGCCCGGAAGCGCCGCACGAGGAGGTGCGGTCCGGCTTGAAGCTGGATTTCAGCCCGAATGCGATGGTGCAGGCGATGGTGATGCAGGAGGTGCTGACGCGCCCCTGCGAGAGAAGGAAGCGCTGATAAGCACAGCCCCTCTGCTATCGGTGATTGATGGCAGAGGGGCTCTGCCGATGTCAGAGTGCTTTTGCGAAGCAGGGGTTTCGCTCCTGCGGGAGCGACCAAAGGGCAATAAAAACAGACGAACGTCTGCGATCGCCCTTTGGAAACCTTCGGCGCCGCTACCTTTGGGGTTATTTGCGGTTGTATGGTGGTGCTGCTTTGTCGCATAAAGGCGCACTAACTGAAATTAGCTGCAATAACATTCAAGTAACTTAGATGGGGCTGCGAAGCAGTCCAGAGGGCGACCGCAAAGCCCTCTGGTCGCCTCCGCAGAGGCGAAATCTCTGCATAAACACGCGAAAACTGTATGCAAGAGAAATCAACTGAATCGCGCGAAAGGGTCAAGGGACGAAGTCCCTTGCAGAGTCCAGAGGCAGCGCCTCTGGTGGGAATCCAAGGGGCAACGCCCCTTGGCGTCAGGAGGTGAAAGTCCAATGGAGACACCAATCCGCGTGGTCATCGCGGACGATAATGCCGATATGCGGCGCATCGAACGCATGATGATCAGCCGCGCAGAGGGTTTTGAAATCGTGGGGGAGGCGGAGGACGGCGTGCAGCTGCTCGCCCTTGTGGAGCAGGAAAAGCCCCAGCTCGTTTTCCTTGACGTTGAAATGCCCGGCAAAACCGGCGTGGAGTGCGCGCGGGTGATACAGGACATGAACCCTGCGATTGTGCTGATTTTCGCGACGGCGCACGATGAATATATGGGCGACGCCTTTGAGGTGTACGCCTTCGATTACCTGCTCAAGCCCTTCAAGAAGGAGCGCGTGATGCAGACGCTCGAACGCGCGAAGAAGCGCATCCGCCATCAAACCGACGGCGAAACGCCCCTGCCCGTGCATCCCACGCCCCACCCGGTCAGCGGACGGCTGATGCTCCACCATAAGGACGGCGTGTCGTTCCTGAATGTCAGCGATATCGTGCTTGTGCAGCGTGAAGACCGCACGACCGTGTTTTACACCGCGTCCGGCGAGCGATATGTTACGTCCGATTCGCTCTCTGACACGGAAGCACGACTTGATTCATCCATCTTCTTCCGCTGCCACAAAAGCTACATCGTCAACCTCAACCACATCAAAAACATCACCCCCTATGGGCGCTGGACGTACATCGTCCATTTGCAGGGGACGGAGCAGGATGCGCTCATCACGCATGAAAAGTACGAGGAACTGGAGAAAATGTTCTCCTGACCTGCTTGACAAGATTGGTGCGCTGTGCTATCATAGAAACGCGGTTAGAAGAAACTAACCGCAAATTTTTGACCGGACGGTTAGCAAAAACTAACCGCAAGGAGGAAAACATGAAGCACCCTGTGAAGAAAATCATTTCCCATCTGCTGATGTTCGCCCTTGTGCTGTGCGTGGCGATTGCTCCCAGTCTGGCTGAGAGCAAACCCGATTGCCTGCAAACGATCAGCGGGGAAAACGGCACGACGTACAGCAATCTGTTCGATGTGATTCTGTCTGACGACTACGACAGCGTGTGGGAAGAACACTGCAAGGCGATTGTGGGCGAGGAGAACGCGGCGGAAGCGGTCGAGATGCTCAAATCCTTCATCAGCGGCGACGTGTATGGCGACGACGCGGTAGCGCTGTACGGCGACGGCTCGGAGGGCTTCATCTTCGACTGCTGGTATTTGAACGATGTCAATTCCTTCACCATGAACGGCGACGAGATTACCATCAATAAGCTGGATGGCACGAGCGAAACGCACAAGTACCGCTGCATCGGCACCTATCAGATTGGCGCGGACGAAACGATGACTTGGGGCGGCGAGACATTCTGCCCGGCGTTTGACTGCGAAGTGTATCAGGCAACTGACGACGCGGGCGACTTCACCTACTTCTTCTTCCGTGACGACACAATGGAAACGACCTACCACATCGAGTTCCGCTATGGCAGCGATTTGGCGGCGCTTCAGCAGTACATGAAGGGGCAGTATGCCTACTGGCTGGCAGCTGGCATCGACGCGAACGCTGACGCGGAAACGATTGACAACGTGATTGCACTCTTCTGCACCGAGAACCTCAGCGTGGAAGAATAATCGGTATCAAAAAAAGGCGGAAATCCATAGCGATTCCTGCCTTTTTTGCGTTTGGGGGATTACACCGCGCCGATATCCGCCTGCCACATGGCGAACACGTTGTCTGCCGATTCGCCGTTCGCAATCTCGGTGATGTAGTCCTCCATTGCCTCTATTGTGTCCAGCGCCAGCGCCGTGTATGCCAGCACGTTGCTGCGATCCCAATCGGTGATGTTCTCCGGGTCAACAGAGAGGAAAATCTCGTACGCCGCGTACCACACGTTGTCCGACTTGATGACCATCAGCTTGCCGACATACAGCGTGCTGTTGACCCTGTTGAAGAAGGAAATCACCTGCGACACAAGCGCCTCATCAAGCGGATTGGAGTAGCTGACGTTGATGGTGACGGCATCGCTGTACGCGTCAAAGATAACATCCGCGTCGCCCAGCGAGTTCTTGTCCAGCGCATAGCCAAGATAAATGCGGTAGCTTTCCTCGTCGGCGGTCATCTCCAAATCGACCGACTTCAGCTCATCCAGCAGCATGTTGTAGAGGTTCTGGCAGGCGGCGTCATCATCCGCCAAGGAGAGCGTCGGCACAAGCGCCAGCGCCAGCACAAGCAGCAGAGAAAACAGCTTTTTCATCAGGAAAACCCTCATTTCCGGCGAAATTCGCCAAGTTTCTTCCATTATAGCATGGGTCAGTGCGACGTGCAAGGGATTTTTGCGGTCATTCGCCCCAAACGTCCGACAGCCACATAGCAAACACGTTTTCGGGCGTTTCGCCGTTTGCCAGTTCGGTGATGTAGTCGACCATTTCCTCCATCGTGCCCAGCGCCAAATACATGTACGCCAGCACGTTTTCGCGCGCCCATGTGCTGATATCATCCGGATTCGCCGACACAAAGATTTCGTACGACGGATGCCACCCGTCGCTGGACTGACTGACCACCATCTTGCCGACATAAACAGCGCAGTTGATGCCGTTGAAGAGGGAAATCACCTGCGGCACAAGCGCCTCGTCAATAGGCTTGCCGTAACCAACACCGATAGTGAAACCGTCGCTGTGCGCGTCAAAGATGACGACGGCGTTGCCCAGCGCGTTCTTCTCCAGCATATAGCCCAGATAGATGCGGTTGATATCGTCGTAGGGGGTCATCGACAAATTGGCTGCCGTCAATTCTTCCAGCAGCATGTTGTAGATGTTCTGCGTCGCGCCGCTGCTTTCATCCGCGAAGGAGAGCATCGGCACGAGCGCCAAGGAGAATGCCATCAGCAGAGAAAGCAGCTTTTTCATCAGGAAAGCCCTCATTTCCGGCGAAATTCGCCAAGTTTCTTCCATTATAGCATGACGGACTGCGCCGCGCAAGTATCATCCGCGGCATAATGGGGCAGAATGACCGCGGAGGATGAGAATATGCTGACGATTTTTCTGCGTTCGGTGATTTTGTATGCCGCGTCCCTGCTGGCGATGCGCGCGATGGGCAAGCGGCAGGTGGGGCAATTGCAGCCGTTTGAGCTGGTCGTGGTCATTATGATTGCGGAGCTGGCGGCGACCCCGATGGGCGGTGTGGGCATTCCGATTCTCTACGGCTTGCTGCCGATGGCGGCGCTTGTCGTGTGCCATGGGCTGCTGACGGCGCTGTGCATGAAGTCCGAGCACGTGCGGGTGTGGCTCTGCGGGCAGCCGACGGTGCTGGTGCGCAACGGCGTGATTTGCGAGAAGCAGATGCGGGCGTGCGCGGTGGATTTGAACGACTTGATGGAAGCCATACGCGCCGGCGGCATCCTTGACCCGCTGGAGGTCGGCACGGCGGTACTCGAACCGGGTGGGAACATCTCCGTCTTTCCGAAGGCGGACAGCCGCCCGCTTATGCCCAGCGACTTGGGCAAGATGCCGCCGAAGGAGGGGCTTCCGCTGCCGCTGATTTTGGACGGCGAAGTGCAGACGGAAAACCTGCAGCGCGGGCAGTTGAGCCTCAGCTGGCTGATGGGGCAGATTCGCGCGCTGGGGTTTGAGGGCGCGCAGGACGTGCTGCTGCTGTGCCTGAACACGCAGGGAATGCTGCTGGCGCAGGGGAAGGGGCGGACGCAGGTGCAGACGCATCAGGCGCTGCCGCCGCAGAAGGTGGTGTGGTGAATGAAGACCGGGGTGTGGATTTCGCTGATTCTGCTTGCGCTGACGATTGGGATGGGCGTGTGGAGCGGGGAAGAAGTGCGCGCGCTGTCCGAGGAATACGCGGCGAGCGCTGAAGAACTGCGGACACTCGCGGAAGCGGAGAATTGGACGGGCGCGGAGGCTGCGCTGCAAAAATGCCGGAACGTGTGGAAACAAAAAGTGCCGTGGCTGCAAACGCTCATCAATCATGATGATGTGGATGCAGTGACCACGGCACTGAAAAAAATCGAAGCAGGGATTTCGTCACGCGAACTGCCGCTGTGTTTGGAAGCGTGCGCCGAATTGGGGGAACACGCCGAGCATCTGTACCATCGCGACGCGCTGACATTGGGCAACGTGTTGTAAGCACCACGGATGCTTCATGACTAAACACGCGGGCACAGCATGAAGAAGTCCCCCACTCAATCGCACGAAAGGGTCAAGGGACAACGTCCCTTGCAGAGTCCAGAGACAGCGTCTCTGGTCGCCTCCGCAGAGGCGAAATTTCTTACGTTCCCGACTGCACGGTAATCAAGTGAATTTCCGGCTGGCAGAATAACCGCGCCGGAAGTCCCGTTGTGCCGACACCACGCGAAATCAGCAGCCACGAACGGTTTTCCAGCAAAAGACCGCTCTCGTAGCGCGACGGTACGCCGTTGAAGTTGAACGCTTCTTCCAGAAACGGAATCTGCCCGCCGTGCGTGTGCCCGAACAGCCCCAAATCAAACCAGTTCCCGCGTCCGTTGCGGTCGGTCAGGAGGAGCGAGGACGAAATCACCGACGGGTTGTGCGCCAGAAAGATGACGAAATCCTTCGAGTTGACTTGCGCCGCCACGCTCTTCGCATCGTCCATCTCCGTGCTGACGTCGTCGATGCCCGCAATGTAGATGTCGCTTGTGCCGATGCGCAGGGTCGCGACTTCGTTGCACAGCAGCGTCACCCCCGCTTTGGACATTTTGTTCCGCAGTGTGGATGGCTCCTCGCCCTTCTCCAACGGGCTGCGGTCGCATTCGCCCACGACGGCGTACACCCCGTAGTTGCTCGAAATGCGCCGCGGCAGATTCTCGAAAAACGCCGCCGCTGACCACTTGTCGCGCGCGTAATCGCCGCCCAGCAGCACAATGTCCGCATTCAGCGCATTGATGCGGTTGATGAGCGACGATAGCCGCGCGTCCGAAAACATCTGTGACCCATAGTGGATGTCGGAGACGTAGACGATGCGCAGCTGCCCAATGCTCGCAGGCAAATCCTCGCAGGTGATGGCGGTCTGCGTCGTCCGCAAGGTGTACGGCTCGACAAACGGGTACAGCACGCACAGAATCAGCGCCAGAATCACCAGCCGCTTTGTCCACCGCCGCCGCTTCTCGCTCTGCGGCTGATACGCGCCCGCCCGCTGGGAGACATAGGGTTCGTCGTTGTCGCCGGGAAAGAGCCAGCTTTTGCGCATGGCGGAAACCTCCTTTGTCGGGGGGGACATCATCAAACAGCTTCGGAAACAATCAACGATGGGAGCGGAAACCGAAGGGTGGAGGGGTAATCGGAACCCCTCCTCGCGCCTGCAGGCGCGAAATCCCTGCTTATGCCAGCAGCAGCATCAGCGGCAGCGTCAAAATCGAGAATGCTGTTGACAGCGCCACCCCGCGCGAAGCCAGCGAATTGTCGCAGTGGTACATCTCGCTCTGCATGGCCGTCGTCGCCGCGCAGGGCATGGCGGTGCAGATGTACAGCACGCTCACCACCGCCGCGGGCAGACCCGTGAAGCGCAGCAGCAGCACCGCCGCCGGGAAGATAATCAGCCGCAGCGCGCACGCCAGCAGCAGCTTCCAGTCCTGCAGGTGTGCGAAGCGAAGATCAATCAGCCGCGCCCCGATGACGAACATGGCAAGCGGCGTCGTCACATTGCCCATCATCGACAGCGCGTCGTTGATGAAACCCGGCAGCCGCCAGCCCGTCAGGAACAGCACAAGACCAACAAGCACCGCAATCAGCGACGGGTTTGTCAGCAGCTTCTTGGGCTGAATCGCGCTGATGCCGCCGAAGAAGAACGAGCCGAACGTCCAGCACATCAGGTTGAACGCGCCGACGAACACGACGGCGTAAATCAGCATATCCTCGCCCAGCGTCGCAATGACGACCGGGTAGCCCATGTAGGCGCTGTTGGACAGCATGGACAGGTTCGTCAGCACGCTGCGGCGCTCGTTCGGCTCGCTGCGGTAGAGGAAATAGGCAATCAGCCCGCTCAGAATCATGATGGCAAGGCTGATGAAGAACACGAGAATCAGGTCATGAATCAGCTCCGGGCTGGCGTCCTTCTGCAAGCCGTAGAGCGTCAGGGCGGGGAGGGCGAAGTAGAGAACAATTTTGTTGAGTGTGGAAATGCCGTTTTCATCAACGAGCTTCCCCTTCGCCGAGAAGAAGCCGCAGAAAATCAGCAGAAACAGGGTGATAACCTGCAAAAAGACAGCCATAAACTACATCCTTTCTGAAATGCGTATTGACAAGCGCAAGTCGATATTGTACACTATTTCAGAAGAATGTCAAGGGAATCATAGCATATTTCCTTGAAAAATGGAGGAAGAAAAAATGGCTGATTTCCGCACCTTTGACCCCTGCAATCTGCTTGCGCCCGTTCCGGCGGTGATGGTTAGCTGCCGTGCGCCTGAAACGGATGCCAAGCCCAACATCGTTACTGTCGCGTGGGTCGGCACGGTCAACAGCGAACCGCCGATGATGTCCATTTCGGTACGCGGCAACCGCTTCAGCCATGACCTGATTGCGGGGAGCGGCGAGTTTGTGGTGAATCTGGTGGATGAAGCCCATTGCAAGGCGCTGGATTTCTGCGGCGTCCGGTCGGGGCGCGACGTGGACAAGTGGCAGGAGTGCCATCTCACGCCCATGAAGGCGCTGAACATGGATTATGCCCCCGCGATTGCCGAATGCCCGGCGTATCTGGCGTGCAAGGTAGTGCAGCAGTTGGAACTGGGCAGCCATACGATGTTCGTGGGCAAAATCGTCGGTGTGCAGGTGCGGGACGATCTGTTCGCGGCGGACGGATCGCTGCATCTGGAAAAGGCGGGGCTGGTGACGTACACGCATGGCACATACCAGAAGGCGGCGGATGTGCTGGGCTTCTTCGGTTACTCCGTCGCGCGCCCGGAGGTACTCAAGCGGCGGATGGACGCGCTGACGAAGTAATACTAATTCTCATCTAAAGCATGTCATTCGCACAGCATCTTTTTCGCCCCGGCTTTGCTT
>ULVL01017874.1_pt1 | contig 9640 bp, 7 predicted proteins | sample 1959381 | NCBI WGS metagenome assembly ULVL01 (sample SAMEA4835785, study PRJEB28245) | human gut metagenome | biome: gut microbiome; material: fecal sample | place: Denmark | collected 2008
ACGAGCAGGCACACGTTCGCAACGATGATGCTGACGCTCGGTGCAGACCTCTACACGACCTCGAAACTGCTCGGCCATGCCGATGTGAAGATGACACAGGTGTACGCCAAAATCATCAATCAGAAAAAGGACGATGCAGTCAATTTAGTAAACGGATTGTTCGACTAAAGTTTACCAGCCGTGCGTGCATATATAATTCAGTTTACTTTAGTATTTATATATAAGGGAGAAAAACTAAAGTAAACCGTTTTCGTGCAAATAACTGAAAAGAAAATTGGAGACTGTTCAGTTGTCCGAAACTGCACCTAAAACTGGGATGTCATTGCTCGGACGGTGGTGTTGAAAGACCAATGAAAGACAAACAAGATATAACCCTGTTCTTGTCGGATGAGGCAACACTATAAGGGGCAAATTCTTTCTTATCCCTCTTGTCGGATACCTACTCGACACAAACAGGTATAGGCTAAATTCTCCGATATGCGCAAAACACCCTGCCTATCCGTTTGCCGCTTTATAATCACCTCGATAGCGGACAATCTCATCGCTGCTGCTTGCAGATTGTATGGCAACCCTCCCAACGACGTAAGGCGATTGGGGTATTAGGCTACAATATAGAAGGCGGCAGTATCATGATTGTACTATACTCTATATCTGTAAGTTAGCAACATTTTTAGGAGTATGAATTTGCAGTAAAAAAGAAAATAATGTCACTTAAGTGTCACAAACGCATGATTTAAGAAAGGAAAAGGAATAAACCATGTTTTTTCTTTTAGTCAGCAAATACATAACAGAAGGTAGGGAAAGAATTATATAAAGTTCTTTTTCCCTACCTTTAAACATATAACTTTACTTTATCATCCGCATATATATAATGCGGATAAATTAAAGTAGAGAGGATATATGAAATTAGCAGCTATCTACCGAATTGCTATTGGCAGAATGAAATTCATACAAATTTGCATGTGTTTTTGAACTTTACAACCATGTTTTTACAATTATCGCAAAATTTTGAGTAATTTTGTAGCAAAATATGAAGTAATATGAAATTGAATCGAATTAAACTCGTTCTTGACCAAAAAGGTATATCTCAAACATGGCTTGCGAAGCAAGTAGGCAAAAGTTTTAGTACAATTAACAGCTATGCCTGTAATAGATACCAGCCTGATTTGGAAACACTTTTGGCTATATCCAAGATTCTTCAAGTTGATTTGAAGGATTTAATCACGGATGAAGACGAACGTCAGTAATTCTGGCGAACGAATATTTGACTTGTATTTTATATAACGGAACTTCTGATAATACGAAATTATCTGCGAAAGGATAGACATATGAAACCTGAAGAAAAAGCAAGAGTAAAGATTGACCAATGGCTAACAGAAGCTGGTTGGAAAGTAATCAATCGAGATGAATTCGAAGCAGACAGTTCAGCTGTTGCTGTAAGAGAAGGTTTGCTAAAAGGTAACAGAGAAGCAGACTATTTCCTTTTCATCAATGGAAAGGCTGTTGGCATATTGGAAGCAAAGCGTGAGGAAATAGATGCCAACAAGGGTGTGGTTTGTGATCAAGTTGAAGCCTACGCAAGAGGAGTTCCCTCCTATTATACAGCTTACCAAAAGCCTATTCCCTTTTTATATACGTCCAACGGCAAACAACATTACTTTCATGATTTCAGAAAGAAAGATTCTGGTTATGAAGAAATTTTCGTTATGCACAAGCCCAAAAAGTTGGTCGAAATGTTAGGGATTGAAGACCCATTTGCTGGATTGCCCACATTGAATCCAAAGGGTTTGCGTGCATGTCAATACGAAGCCATAACTGGATTAGAAAAGAGTTTCCGTAATGGACAAAATAGAGCATTGATGGTATTGGCTACTGGAGCAGGCAAAACTTATACGGCTTGCCTGGCTTCTTATCGAATGTTGGCCTATACAAAGATGCGTCGTGTTCTTTTCTTGGTTGACCGAAACAATCTTGGCAAACAGGCTGAGGGAGAGTTCGGCACATTCCGCCTAACGGAGAATGGAGATGCATTCAACACCATTTATTCAGTAAATCGTTTGAAGTCTGCTAAAATTCCAAGCGATAGTAACGTTGTCATATCGACTATTCAGCGTCTTTTCTCTTTATTGAAGGGGGAAGACATAACAGACACTGACGATGATGACGCAGACAACACCACAAGCGAAGTTGTACTTCCTGAAAATCCAAATTTGCCTCACGACTTCTTTGACCTTATCATTATTGATGAATGTCACCGTTCTATTTATGGCAATTGGCGAAAGGTTCTTGAATATTTCGATACTGCCAAGTTGATAGGATTGACAGCAACGCCTATTCCTGAGACAATGGCTTTCTTCAATAACAATCGTGTGGTAAACTACACGTTGGAACAAAGTATTATTGATGGAGTAAATGTTGACCATCGTGTATATCGAATAAAGACCCAAGCAACCGAAGAAGGTGGTGCTATCAGAGAAGGAGACAAACTTAGAAGAGTAACCTGTTATACAGGAAAAGTGGAGCAGATACTCAATAAGGAGACAAAAAACTATTCTAAAACAGAATTGAATAGAAGTGTTATCAATCCTGCCCAAATAAAACTCATCTTGCAGACCTATAAAGATGCTGTTTATCGGGATATGTTCAATGATCCACAGCGCGAACCGAATTTTGACTATCTTCCCAAGACTCTGATTTTTGCTCTTAATGAAGCTCATGCCACCAATATCGTTAATATAGCAAAAGAAGTATTCGAGCGCGATGATGACCGTTATGTACAAAAAATCACCTATTCAGCTGGTGATAGCAATGAACTTATCCGCCAATTCAGAAATGACAAGGATTTTCGTATAGCTGTAACTTGCACATTGGTTGCCACTGGTACCGATGTCAAACCGCTCGAAGTGGTGATGTTCATGCGTGATGTGGAATCAGCTCCGCTTTATACTCAGATGAAAGGACGTGGAGTACGTACCATCGGAGACGAACAACTGCGAAACGTAACTCCTAACGCCTTTAGTAAAGACTGTTTCTTCTTAGTGGATGCTGTGGGTGTAACCGAACACGAACATACCATACCGACACAAGTTGATGGGCCAGATACGGAAGTCATCACTTTAGAAACACTGTTGGAGCGAATTTCACATGGTTTCTTGCCAGATAATTATTTAAAGAGACTGGCTGCCACATTATCCAGAATCCATAACAAGGCTAACAACCAGCAACGTGAAGAGTTCTTTAATCTTGCACACGATGCGATGAATGAAATAGCGTCACGAATTTATGATGCGCTTGAAAACCGACAGTTGCCTGAGTTTATCGATACCAACCATCCAAACAACGAACGTAAGGGATTGGTGTCTGCTTTGGCGAACCATGCCGATGCACGTAGATATATCCTCATATTGGCGAAAGGATTTGTAGAGACTTTGATGCCAGGCGAAGACACCCTTATTTCACAAGGGTTCTCTATAGAAGAGGCGAAAAGTACAACAGATGCATTCGAAGAGTTCTGTCGCACGCATTGCGATAACATAGAAGCCTTGCGCATCATCTACAACAACAGTGGCGAGGCTATTACATATTCCATGCTGAAAGATTTGGAAAATAAATTGAAAATGGCAAATAACCGATTCACTTCCAAACAGTTGTGGAATTCTTATTCTATTGTTGTACCAGACCAAGTACGACGTTCAACCAAGAAGGAAGAAGCCGATGCACTTACCAATATCATCCAGTTGGTACGATTCGCTTACCAACAAGTAGAGAAGTTGGAAAGTGCCGTCACTTCTGCTGGTCGTTATTTTAACCTTTGGGTTGGACACTATCAGCGTAACTACAACCTTACCGATAAACAGCGTGACATCATGGCTTTGATAGCAAACTACATTGCTTGCAATGGTGCATGTACCGTAAAGGATGTGAGAGAAGATGACCAAGACCGAGGCATACAGCTAATTAAAGCATTTGGTAATATGGCAAAGGCAAATGAAGCCTTGCAATCCGTATTCAATTTCGTAGTATATAGAAAAACAGCATAAAGAATATGGCAGATACACATATAATAGATTCAGTCAAGTTAAATCATAAAGGTTTATGCACCCTTGATGAAACTCACAAGTGGGTAAAGTTGCATAAACGACAAGGAGACCTTGATGGTGCTTGTGCAATTTATTCTCTTGTAATGGCCATGTTGTGCAAGGGATTACTTGCAGAAGATGATACAAAGGTATATAATCGACCAGACAGAAGAACTGACAAAGGTAAGTTTCTATATCAATTTTTCAACGAAAGAGGTATGATTAGAGATGGCTATTCGTATACTACCTTAGCGAAAGAAATCAATGAATCCTCTTTCGGAATAAAAGCAATACGTAAAAATCCTAGAACCAATGATAGTAGAATTGTATTGATTTCAGATTATATACATGACAATACACCTGTAATTATATCCATCGCATTTCCAGATGAAGATGAAAATGAAGGAGCACACGCACTTCTTGCTATTGGTGTAGAAGTGGACTCTAACGAAACAATAACAAAAATCCTATGTTTAGATCCTGGCTGTCCTCCACCAAAGATTTCTTCATGGAATTGTTTTATTGACGTGTCAAAAGAAAACAAATCGGATTATCCATTTTATTGTGTCAGTGAAGATGACCATTATAAAGTACGTTTAGACGATATGCTAATAATAGACAAAGAATAATAACGATATAAATATGGCAACAAATATCTCAACCGAGCAGACGCTTACCAAGAAAGTTTGGAATCTCGCTACAACCCTTGCAGGACAAGGAATTGGTTTCACAGATTACATCACACAGCTTACCTATCTTCTGTTTTTGAAGATGGATGCAGAGAATACAGAACTCTTTGGAGAAGAATCTGCAATTCCTGTAGGCTACCAATGGACAGACCTTAATTGTCTTGATGGAATAGAACTGGTAGAACAATATGAGGCAACTCTTAAACTTCTCAGTGAACAGGAAAACCTTATTGGCACCATCTATACAAAAGCGCAAAACAAGATTGACAAGCCAGTTTATCTGAAAAAGGTCATCACCATGATTGATGAAGAGCAATGGCTCATCATGGATGGCGATGTAAAAGGTGCAATTTACGAAGGTATTCTTGAAAAGAACGGTCAAGATAAAAAGAGCGGTGCAGGTCAATATTTCACACCTCGCCCACTCATTCAAGCAATGGTAGATTGCGTGAATCCACAGATTGGCGAAACAGTTTGCGACCCAGCGTGCGGTACAGGTGGTTTCTTGCTGACGGCTTACGATTATATGAAAGACCAGTCGGAAAACAAGGAGAAGCGAGACTTCCTTCGCAACAAGGCATTACATGGTGTGGACAACACACCACTTGTGGTAACATTGGCATCCATGAATCTTTATCTGCATGGAGTGGGTACAGAACGAAGCCCAATTGCTTGTGAAGATTCATTAGAAAAGGAACCATCTACATTAGTTGATGTCATCTTGGCTAATCCTCCTTTCGGAACACGTCCGGCAGGGTCAGTGGAAATCAACCGCCCCGACTTTTATGTGGAGACAAAGAACAACCAGTTGAATTTCCTTCAGCACATGATGCTGATGCTCAAAACAGGTGGTCGTGCTGCCGTTGTGCTTCCTGATAATGTATTGTTTGAAGCCGGTGCCGGTGAAACTATCCGCAAACGATTATTGCAGGACTTCAATCTGCATACCGTGCTGCGCCTGCCTACAGGTATTTTCTATGCACAAGGTGTAAAAGCCAATGTGCTGTTCTTTACAAAAGGGGAACCGACAAAAGATATTTGGTTCTACGACTATCGTACAGATGTGAAACATACTCTTGCCACCAACAAGTTGGAACGAAATCACTTGGATGATTTTGTGGCTTGCTATCATGTCGAGAACATCAATGAACGCACTGAGACATACAATGCAGAAACTAATCCACAAGGCCGTTGGCGCAAATATACGGTAGAAGAAGTAACTTTGCGAGACAAAACAAGCCTTGATATCACATGGATTAAACAAGGTGGAGATTCCGACGACCGTTCCTTGGCTGAATTGATGGCAGACATTAAAGATAAGAGTCAAACAATAAGTGCTGCAGTGCTGGAGTTGGAAAAGTTATTGGCAAACATAGAAGAGAATTAAAGGTATGGAAAGCAATATAGTCATATCGATGGAGCAACAGTTTGGCGAAGTTGTTGATATTATTCTTCAACATAAAAGCCGTGCATCCAAAGTCGTAAATGAAGAATTGCTTCTTACGGCTTGGCATGTAGGTGGCTATGTATCAGCCAAACTAAAAAGCGAAGAATGGGGAAGCAAAGTTGTATCTCAGTTATCAGAATATATACGTTCTCAGCGTCCCGACATTAAAGGATATAGCAGGAGAAGTATCTACAACATGGTAATGTTTTATGAAGAATATTCATCAGAAACTTTTGCTTCAACTGTAGAAAAATACTTGAACTCTGAATTTGTGCAGTCAATGCCTGCACAAATTGAAACAACATCAATTACATCAAGCACAGGGGCAAATATAATTGTGCAGTCGCTGCCTGCACAATTAGTCCAGCCTAAAAATGGACAAATGCCAAAGATTTTGGGATTAACAACATTTACCAATCATATAGAAATTCTTTGTAGATGCAAGAGTAACGAAGAACGACTGTTCTATATACTCTATGCCAACAAAGAACATTTAGTAAGTAGAGAACTTCAACGATGCATTTCCAATCAGACTTATTCAACGCTGTTGGGTAGCAAAAACAACATGTCAAAAGGAATGCTTGAAACATATCCCAATGCACCTATAATGTTCAAGGATACGTTATTTGTTGACTTTCTTAATCTACCAAAGAAGCATAGTGAGGCAAAGCTGAAAAAAGGTTTGGTGGAAAACATGAAGCAGTTTATTCTTGAATTGGGAAAGGACTTCATCTCTATGGACCAGGAATACAGACTTCAAGTTGGTGCATCGACCTATAAAGCGGACTTGTTGTTTTATCATCGTGGCTTGCAGGCTTTGGTTGCGGTAGAACTGAAAAAGACGAAGTTCCATCCAAGAGACCTCGGACAATTGGAGTTCTATTTGGAAGCTCTTGACAGAGACGTGAAGCGTTCTAATGAGAATCCATCTATTGGAATTATTCTGTGCCCCGAAGCTGACCGAGTGGTAGTGGAATATGCCATGAGTCGTAGTATGAGCCCTACAATGATAGCTGAATATAAGCGTATCCTCATTCCACAAGAGCGTTTACAACAGCAACTTGATGAATTTTGCAATTTATTTCTAACTAAAAAATAATAGTCATGGATACCAAGAAACTACGTCAAAAGATACTCGACCTTGCTATTCATGGCAAGCTCGTACCACAAGATCCCAACGATGAACCTGCATCGGTGTTGCTTGAACGCATCCGTGCAGAGAAGGAACGATTGATAAAGGAAGGGAAAATTAAGAAGAGCAAAGCTTCAAAAACTTCTGATACGCCCCATTATGAGAACCTACCGTTTGAGGTACCTAGTTCGTGGGTGTGGTGTAGTCTGGAGGATGTATGTATTTTTCTATCAAGAGGGAAATCGCCTAAATATTCAGAAGATGATAAAACTTATCCGGTGTTCGCTCAAAAATGTAATTTGAAGGATGGAGGCATATCACTAGAACAAGCAAGATTTTTAGATCCTTCAACAGTTTCTAAATGGGACGACATTTACAAACTACAGACTGGTGACGTTCTTGTTAATTCTACGGGCACAGGAACTGTTGGTAGAACAAGACTTTTTGATGCAACTTGTTTAGGAAATTATCCTTTTGTAGTACCTGATTCACACGTTTCTGTTATAAGAACATCAAGTCAAATAAATTCAAAGTTTGTTTTCGCTTATATATCATCTAAATTCATTCAACAATATTTAGAAGACAATTTAGCAGGAAGTACCAACCAAAAAGAACTATATATAGGAGTATTATCAACCCTTCAAGTTCCAATTCCGTCATATAGCGAGCAAGAACGCATTGTTACTGAGATAGAACGTTGGTTTGCCTTAATTGACCAAATAGAGCAAGGAAAGGCGGATTTACAAACTACCATTAAGCAAGCAAAGAGCAAAATTCTCGACTTAGCGATTCACGGCAAACTTGTATCACAAGATCCTAACGATGAACCAGCATCGGAATTGCTCAAACGCATAAATCCTAAAGCGGAAATCACTTGTGATAACGGGCATTATCAGAACTTGCCTTTTGAAGTACCTCAAAAATGGAGTTGGACAACACTTGGGAAAATTGGTAAATGGCAATCTGGTAGCACACCAAGTAGGCTGAATAAGGATTATTATAATGGAGAAATTCCGTGGCTAAAAACAGGAGATTTAAACGATGGATATATTACTCATATCCCCGAATACATAACAGAAAAAGCCCTGAACGAAACTTCCGTAAAACTTAATCCTTCTGGGAGTGTGTTAATTGCCATGTATGGAGCGACAATAGGCAAGATCGGTATATTAACTTATCCAGCCACAACGAATCAAGCGTGTTGTGCTTGTGAAACTTTTAATGGTATAGACAAAGAGTTTTTGTTTTTCTTTTTATTATCCCATAGGGATGAATTTATAAAAATGGGAGGTGGTGGAGCACAGCCTAACATTTCCAAAGAAAAAATAATAAATACATATATTCCGTTGCCGCCATTTGCGGAACAAAAAAGAATCGTAAGTGCTGTTAGAAAAGCGTTTGTCCAATTAGATACAATAATGGAGAGTTTATAGGCTCTCCATTATTGTATCAAGATACTTGAACGCAAGATTTATTGCTTCGACTATCCTTTGTTGTTCTTTATAAGGAGGAATTGGCACTTCTATTTCTTTAAACAGTTTTTTGTTCAGATGTGGAATTGCAGAGCCGACCTTATTTTCTCTCAGTATTTTACGATGTAAGTTTATAACTTGCAGGACATAGTCTGTATTCATATCATCTTTTATAGACAGTCGCTTAAAAGTACTGCCTTGATAGCCCTCAATTGGAGTCCTGAAAACTTCTCCAGAATTTTCTCCGTCAACCAATATCAGAAGTGAATTTGCAGGTGTGAACTTTCCTGCTGTTAGAGTTTTGGCATCACGCTCACCTCTCAAATATTTTACATCAAGATTTATTCTTTCTACATCTGTTTGCTTCTCCCCGTCGCTTAAAGAACACAGCATTCCCATGGGTGCAACACACCACGAACCAGGCAAGTTCTGATAATGCCCGATACGTCTTCTTTATATTGATACTGTATTCATTTTAATTTCAATGTAGTATGGTAACAAAATTCAAAGACAATCTGGCCAAGAGTAATTTGGCAAAGAACACTGTTACTTCTTATGTATGGACGGTACAGTATTTTCTCAGTCATTATGGGGAAGTCAACAAAAAGAACCTTTTGGCATACAAAGGGTATTTAGTAGAGAACTTCAAGCCACAGACCGTAAACCTACGTTTGCAAGGCATCAACAAGTATCTTGAATTTACAAAGCTAGAGAAACTGAAAGTGAAATTCGTAAAAGTCCAACAGAAGAACTTCTTGGAAAATGTAATCAGTGATGCAGACTGGAAAATCCAGTGTAAGCTGCCCCCTAAAACCAAGCGA
>ULVL01068768.1_pt1 | contig 9614 bp, 9 predicted proteins | sample 1959381 | NCBI WGS metagenome assembly ULVL01 (sample SAMEA4835785, study PRJEB28245) | human gut metagenome | biome: gut microbiome; material: fecal sample | place: Denmark | collected 2008
CAATAAGTTTGGGAGCAGGATGCCGGGGGTTCAAGTCCCTCCACTCGGACCAAAAAGGCTCGAAGCTGATGCTTTCGAGCCTTTTTCTTATGCGTTTCTTCGCATCTGCGCAAAAAAATCTCGCGCCTTCAAATTTGATGGCGCGAGGTTTTCATTTTTCAGAATGGGAAGCCCATGGGGGTGAGCTTGCTCATTGCCTCGTTGGTCGCGTTCTCGCTCTGCGTGATCGCTTCGTTGACCGCGGCAACGATCATATCCTGAAGCATCTCGACATCGTCGGGATCGACGGCCGAGGGATCGATCTCAATGCTCTTGAGCGCGCGTGTGCCGATCATGGTCGCCTTGACTGCGCCGCCGCCGACCGTGGACGTGAACTCCTTGCTCTCAAGCTCCTGCTGCATCTTCATGAACTCTTCCTGCATTTTCTGAGCCTGCTTCATCATATTGCCGCCGCCCATACCGCCGCGGAATCCGCCTTTTGCCATATTAAAATTCCTCCTAAAATATTATACGAAACGTGTTTCTTTGAACTTCCGAAGCTCCTCGATGTCCCTTTTTGGCTTATCGTTATCCTCGAGAAGCTCCGAGATCGTTATTTTAAGGCTGCGCCCCGTGACAGCGTTTGCCGCCTCGCGCAGGCGCATGAGAACCGCCTGATTATTCACTGCGTTGTAGAAAAATCCGGGCACCACCTCGAGCGAGAGCGTATCGTAGCTCACGGTGCATCGAGTCTGCACAGGGTTTGTCAGTATCGGGATCACTCCGCGCGGAAGCGACTCCTCGGCATTTTCGACTATCGCCGCCCACAGTGCCTCGTTGTCCTGCGGCGCATCCGCCGCGCTCGCCGGAGCATCGGGATTCAGATCAACAGGCGACTTTTTATCCAAAAGGTCATCCTCGGGCTGATACTCGGCAAAGTCGGCCGGGTCAAGCTCGTCTGCCGGATCGTCTTCGTATCGCGGCTGCGGCGCAGGCGGCTCATCGAGGTCAAACGGCGGCTCGTCAAGAGTCGAATGAAACTCTTCCTCATCATCGTCATCCTCGGCTGCCGGCACGGCTGTTCTCGCCGGCGCGTGCTTCAGGTCCTCCTCGATGCGCGATATGCGCGCACGAAGCTCGTCAACGCCTTCCGTCAGGCGCGGCTCGCACAGTGATATTATACACAACTCCGCAGTGAGCTTTGCGCTTTTAGAATCGCGTATCTTCAAAAGAGAGTCCGAAACAATGTTTATCCGGTTAATAAGCTCGGCTTTCGTGAGCTTTTTGCAGAAAACACCCAAAATATCACGGCTGAAGCGGCCCGATATAAGATCTGCGCCTGCTTTCGGTGCAACCGCCAGCATGAGGCAGTCGCGCAGGAGCGTGTTCAGCTCATACAGCAGCGTCGCCGGGTCCTTTCCGTCGCGCCAAAGGCCGTCAAAGAGCTTGAGCGCCTCATCGGTGTTTTTCTTCACCGAGTAGTCAAGCAGCTGCGCCGTGCGGCGGTTTCCCGTAAGCCCCATCGCCGAGTACACGGCGTCGGTGTCGATATCGCTCTCGCCCGAGCACTGGTCAAGCAGCGACAGCGCGTCGCGCATGCCGCCCTCGGCAAGACCTGCGATAAGCTCGGCGGCGCTGCGCTCGAGCCTGAGATTTTCGCACTGCGCAACGTGCTCGAGGTGGTCGGCGATAAGCTGCGCGTCAAGGCGCTTGAAGCTGTGCCGCTGGCAGCGCGAAAGTATCGTCGCCGGAACTTTGTTAAGCTCCGTCGTTGCGAGGATGAACACAAGGTGCTCCGGCGGCTCTTCAAGAATTTTCAGCAGCGCGTTGAACGCCGCCGTTGACAGCATGTGCACCTCGTCGATGATATACACGCGCTTTTTGACCGAGACAGGAGAAAACACGGCCTCCTCGCGCAGCTGGCGGACGTTATCCACGCCGTTATTGGACGCAGCGTCGATCTCGACAACGTCCATGATGCTGCCGTCCTCGATGCCGAGGCAGGCAGGGCATTTGCCGCAGGGATTGCCGTCCACGGGGTGCTCGCAGTTGAGCGCCTTGGCAAGTATCTTCGCGCAGGTGGTCTTGCCCGTGCCGCGCGTTCCGATGAACAGATACGCGTGCGAGGTGCGGCCTGTAGATATCTGATTTTTAAGCGTTTCCGTTATGTGCTTTTGCCCGACGACCTCGTCAAAGGTCTTAGGCCGCCACTTACGATATAAAGCCTGATACATAAATAATGATCCCTAATAAATAAAATGCGGCCCTTGACAAGACTGCACACCCAACTTCGAAAACTGACATATGCCCGTTACGCCGGCAGCCGGCTCAGAACCGGCACCCTCACGGCACACGAAAAGCACCGCTTAATGCTGCTCGGTTCCCCGCCTGACATGGTTCACGGGTTTCCGTTGCGCGAGACCGGCTCGTCAACGCTGCTTACCGGTGTCAGACGACACATGACAGATCCTATGTTGGGAATTCATTCCTGCTGTAGCGGATTGCAGGTTACAGGGCACCGCTGGCTCCCCAACTAGTGCAGCCTTGTCAAAAGCCGCGAAAATATTATAACTCAGATCAGCAATATAATCAACAAATATTTTCTTTACTTTTTTGAAAAGTGTGTTATAATACTAAAGCCGAGCAAGGTATGGGCCCGTAGCGCAGCTGGGAGCGCGTTCGGTTCGCATCCGAGAGGTCGAGGGTTCGAATCCCTTCGGGTCCACCAAAGCCAAGACTCCGTTCTCGTTTGAGGACGGAGTTTTGTTCTATATTATCCGCCATTCAATGATCCGTCCGCTGCGAGCGATCGCGGCGGACTTTTGCTTGCCTGTCGGGCGGCGATATGCTAACATAGGCCTGATAAATCGACACACAGGAGAAAAGCTATGGTAAAACAAAATCTGCATTGCCACACGACGTTTGACGACGGGGCGAGCACGCCCGAGGAGATGGTCTGCGCGGCAATGGAGCACGGGCTAAGCTCGCTGGGCATAAGCGCGCACGCTCCGATGGACGGCGAGGACTGGTGCACTCCGAAGGAGAAAGAGGCCGGCTTCAAGGCGGAAATGCAGCGCCTGAAAGAAAAATATGCCGGAAAGATCACGCTGTACACCGGCCTTGAATACTATGCCGCGGCCGAGAAAAATTTCGACGGCTACGAATATATCATCGGCTCGGGACATGTGCTCGACGGCTTCTATGTTGACTCCACGCGCGAGCGGGCAATTGCGCTCATCGAGCACTTCGGCGGGGCCGAGAAGGCCGCTGATGTGTTTTTTGCAAACTACGCATCTATGGCGCAGATACCCGAGGTGGACATCGTCGGGCACTTCGACCTTTTGACGAAGTACAACGAGCAGGGCGCACTGTACGACACGCAAAGCTCATGGTACCGCGACGCAGCCTTTGCCGCGATGGAGACGCTCAATGCCGCCGGGAAAATATTCGAGATGAACACGGGCGCTATAAGCCGTGGCTACAGAACGACACCCTATCCCTCGCCGGAGCTTCTGCGCCACCTTCACGATATAGGCGGACGCATCGTGATAAGCTCGGATTCGCACTCGGCAAGCAGCATATGCTGCGCCTTTGACCTGTGCGAGCAGATAGCTCGCAGCTGCGGCTTTGATGAGCTGTGGTACTTCAACGGAAGCTGCTTTGAACCCGAAAAACTATCATAGTTTAATATTTTTTTGATACTGCTATGTTATTTTGCGGCATATGATGATATAATTGCAGCATAACTATCAGGAGGTCTGACATATGGACAGAAAGCAATTGAAGGCGCAGTCGAAAAACCTCATTCGCACCGCCCAACCCAAGCCCGTTGTCACCGCGATCATATATCTTCTCATCATCTCGGTGCTCGGCTTCCTATCGTATAAGCTTGTCGGCGGCTCGTCGTTTGAGCTTCAGTCGGTTTATGAGCAGTTTGGTATCGGCTATGACGTCGGCTTTGGCACAGGCGCATACGACAGCTTTGATCCGGATCAGTTTGCCTATGCGATCGAGCAGGCTATGCCCTCGCCGGGCGCGGCTCTGCTGAATCTTGCGGTCAGCATAGTGGCGCTTATGATCGGCGCCGGCTTCACGATCTATTGCCTGCGCACAGTGCGCGGCATGGAGGCAAGCTACTGGAACCTTTTCGACGCGTTCGGCATGTTCTTCCGCGTCATCTGGCTGTACATCCTCGAGGGCATATTCATTTTCCTCTGGTCGCTGCTGCTCCTCGTTCCCGGCATAATCGCAATGTATCGCTACCGCATGGCGCTGTATCTGCTGCTTGAGCACCCGGAGATGAGCGCTTTGCAGTGCATAAGCGAAAGCAAGCGCCTTATGGTCGGCCACAAGGGCGAGCTGTTCTGGATGGATATTACCTTCTTCGGCTGGGCGCTGCTTGTCGGCATTGCCGATTCGATCAGCGAATGGCTTGCCGGAGCAATGGGACCGTCGATCATCGCACAGATAATCGGCGTTGTCGGCTTCGGTGTTCTGGTGCAGTTCTTCGTGCTGCCGTACATGGATCTGACCTATGCCGGCTACTATGTTGAGCTTACAAAGCCCAAGGCCGACGCAGGCTTTGCCGACGGGTGGACGCCCGAGCTGTGAGGTCAGAAGCATGAAGGTAACATTTTTAGGCGCTGCCCATGAGGTCACAGGCAGCTGCACTCTTCTCGAAGTCGGCGACAAAAAAGGTGTTATCGACTGCGGTATGGAGCAGGGCAAGGACCTTTTTGAAAATCAGGAGCTGCCGGTCGCGGCGGGCGTTCTTGATTTTGTGCTGGTCACCCACGCGCACATCGACCACTCGGGGCTTCTGCCGCTGCTTTATAAAAACGGCTTCCGCGGCGCCGTGTACGCCACGGGCGCTACATGCTCGCTGCTGGACATAATGCTGCGCGACTGCGCGCACATACAGATGGCCGACGCCGAATGGAAATCGCGCAAGGCGATGCGCCGCGGTGAAGCCGCCGTCGAGCCGCTTTACGATCTTGACGATGTTGCAGGGCTTATGAAGCTGCTGCGCCCCTGCGAATACGGCAGCGAGATCCAGGTGAACGAATCGGTCACGATACGCTTCACCGACGTCGGGCATCTGCTCGGCTCGGCAGCTATCGAGATCTGGCTCAAGGAGGGCAGCTGCGAGAAAAAGATAGTTTTCTCCGGCGATATCGGAAACCTCGATCAGCCGATACTCTGCGACCCGAAGCATATCGACAAAACCGATTACCTCGTAATCGAATCCACCTACGGCGACCGCAACCACTCCGACGAGCGCCCCGATTATATTGCCGGGCTTTCCGCCTGCATCCAGCGCACGCTCGACCGCGGCGGCAACGTCGTTATCCCCTCGTTTGCCGTCGGCAGGACGCAGGAGATGCTGTATTTTATCCGCGAGATCAAAAATCGCGGCCTTGTAACGGGGCATCCCGATTTCCCCGTTTACGTTGACAGTCCCCTCGCCATCGAGGCAACGAGCGTGTTTTTGCAGTGCGACTCGAGCTATGTTGACGAAGAAATGCAGGCCGTTATCCGCTCGGGCGAAAATCCCCTCTGCTTCCCCGGACTTCACCTTGCCGTGAGCCAGGAGGAATCCAAGGCGATAAACGAGGACAAAACGCCCAAGGTCATAATCTCCGCATCCGGCATGTGCGACGCAGGCCGCATACGCCACCACCTCAAGCACAATCTGTGGCGGCCGGAAAGCCTTGTGCTGTTCGTGGGCTATCAGGCGGTCGGAACGCTCGGCCGTGCGCTGCACGACGGCGCAAAGGAGGTTAAGCTCTTCAATGAGGAGATCGAGGTCAGGGCCGAGATATCCTCGCTCCCCGGCGTCAGCGGACACGCCGACAAGCGCGGCCTGATCGCGTGGCTCGAGGGCTTTTCCGAAAAGCCGGAGCTTGTTTTCGTCAACCACGGCGACCCCGAAAGCGCCGACAGCTTCACTGCCTGCCTCAACAATGAGCTTGGCTACCGCGCCTTCGCGCCGTACAGCGGCACGGAATTTGACATTGCCGCAGGCCGCTTCACAGTCGTGACGCAGGGCAGGCCCATTGTTAAAACGCCGAAGGCTCCGTCGGCCGAGCGCAGGGTCAATCCGCTGTTCACCGAGCTTCTGCACTCCGCCGAGGCGCTCATGCAGGCCGTTCGCGGCTGCGAGGGGCGCTCAAACCGCGAGCTGCGCGGCTTCATAGATGCCGTGCGCAAGCTTACGGACAAGATAAAGCGCTGAATTAAACAGCTGACGTGAAAATCACGTCAGCTGTCAGCGTGTCGAAAAAGTCCAGCAACGGCTGGGCTTTTTTGCGTTTATATGGTATAATAAACACAGAAGAAGCGGGAACCCTTGATTTTTCAGGGGTTCCCGCCTTTTTTGTTACTATCGTGTTTTTAGTTCAAGTTCAGAGTTCAGTTTTTTATGAGTTCCACAGTGGCCTTCAGTTCTTCAAGGGTTTTGTGATTATAGACCCGGTTTCCCGTGTCCTTGGACACATGACCCATAAGAAGATCACAGCATTTTTGATTTGCCCCGGCCCGATCAAGGCGGCTTCTGAAGGTGTGGCGGCACTCATGCGGGGTGTGATCCATTTCCCAAGCCTTCATGAAGTCAGACCAAAACAGGCGGTATTGGGATTGGGAACATTGCTTTCCGTTGTAGCCGAAAAGATAGGTTCCCGGTTCATCCATGCGCCGTTCAATGAAGGGCCTGATCTTGGGATGGATGGGAACAACCCGGCCCTTACCGGCTTTGGTTTTGGTGCCGCCTTTCATCACCCCGGCCTGAAGGTCAATATCTGTTTTCTTCAGGGCAAGAAGTTCACTGATACGCCAACCGGAATACAGGAACACAAGAACGGAATCAACCCATTCTTCCGCCTGATGTTCCCAAACCTTCTTCACTTCATCATCCGTGAACGGTTCCTTCTGTGTGGGCGGCACTGGATCAGAAGTGAGAAGTTCAGAATAACACCGGCTGATCACATCCAGTTCCAAAGCGAACCGGTCAAGATGGCCCCAAAGGTTCTTGATTGCGGCTTGGGTACTGTACCCCTTCCCACAACCATCAATGGTATCTTGCATTTGGTAAGCCTTGATGGTTTTATACGGATGGTTCAGCAACTTTGAACAGTGGTTGAACGCTGAATATAAAGAACTTCTGTTTGATGCCCCCAACTTGGGGGCCTTTTTTTCTTTCCAAAGATCAAACAGTTCCTTCAATGTGATCTTGGCCCGGTCAACATCCCATGGATCACGGTTGTATTCGGCCAACAACATATTACCTTCTTCACGGGTTTCCGTGTAACCGATAATATCAAAGATCGGTTGCCCGTTGTCTTTCCAACCAACAGTTTTCTTCACGATGAATGGGCGGCGGCGATTGCCTGACAGCTTCGCAACAGTGCCATACCCGTTAGGATTTCGCATTATATCACCTGACTTTCTGAAAAAAGGGTGTGCAAAACCAAGCCCGGTGTGATATAATGTTCAATGGTGGTTGAAACATTAACTTCAAAACGGGTTTGTTTCGCCTGACCGCTTCGGTGCGCCAACACCGGGGCGGTCATTTTTTTTTGTTATCTGAAGCACATCTGTAACGCTGAAAAACCTTGAAAATACTGAAGTTTCTTCAATCTTGTAACGGATAACAGATGCCTTTATATCTTTGAATTTGAATTAAAAAAATATATAAGAAAGAGTATTAAAAGAAAATACCCCGTTTGATCTGTTATCTGTTACCTGACCCCTTGAAATCCCGGTGTTTTCAGGGCTTTAGGGGCGTTACACATCTATCATACTATCCAGCGTTTGGGCCGCTTTCATGGGTGGATTGCTAATGCTGACGGTGGTTTTTACGCCTTGGAAATCCAAATCAATATAAAGCATGGACACACCACCGGTTGTTTTCGTTTCCTGTTTTGCGGTGGATGCCCCAACGATGGCCCCGCCAACGCCAAATAAAGCGCCACCAACCACGGCCCGTGTAATACCGCCTTTGGTTTTGGTAACGGTTTTTTCTCCAACCTTTTCAATCCGGTATTCTTCAATTTCAGAGAAAGAGAATACCACGGGTTCTTGTTTCTGCTTCTTCTGATTGGAAATATAGGCCCATTTGTGTTCCATATCCACAAAGATGAACCCGGCCATTAGTTCAGTGATCACAACGGATTCTTTGAAATTCTTGAACCGTTGGTGGTTTTCTTCCCATGCCGCTTTCACAGCTTCAGCGGTTGCCAATGTGGATTGGTTGCATATCCGGGAGCAAGGAACACAAATGGCACCATCACCGATTTGAGCATGAAGGAATTTTGGGATCTTATCACCGCAAATTGGACAGCGTTCTTTCATAATTGTGACCCCTTTCATTTAAGATCGCTTTGGAAGGCTACGGCCTTTCCAAGAATTCTGATATGATCCAGTTCTTCACCGGAAAAACGCATGGTTTTATATTGGGGGTTTTCTGCGAAAAGCTGAAGAACACCAGCTTCCCGATCATAATAAACCCGCTTCAGGGTTGCTTCATCATCAATGAGAACGGCGGCAATTTCACCATCTTCCACCATATCCTGTTGACGGATGAAAACAATATCACCATCATGGATTCTGGCCCCGATCATACTATCACCGCTGGCCTTCAGACAGAAATCAGCCTGAATGTTGGCACCGGCTTCCACATAAAGATCCATCTGTTCATCTGCAAAGATGGGTTCACCACAAGCGATATTCCCCAGCAGACGGAACTTCTTTGTTTCAATCTTAAATAGGTTACTGATTTCAATTTCAGTTGACCACCCCATAAGGTATTCCGGGGTAGTATGCAGAGCCTTGGCAAGTGCGGCAATCTTATCACGGCGCATATTGGCAATCATGCCGGTTTCCCATTTTCTGACGGTGCTTTTACCAACACCCACAATATCCGCCACCTGTTCCAAGGTCATATCATTGGCAACACGCAATTCTTTTATTTTTTGGGCCATATCTTTTTCAGCCATTATAAGGAACACCCCTTTCGTTGTTACTAACGCTAATATATCATACTTGTGTCTTTTATGCAACCCCTAAAGCGAAAAAAATAAAAAAGTTTCTTAAAAGACAAAAAGGGGGTTGACAGGGGGCAAAGGAAGTGGTATCATAAAAGTGTCCTAAAGGACACGGCCAAAATCTACAACGCAACGGCCCACGATTTTGAAAGGATGTGAAAGTATGAATAAAGCCTTGCTGGAATATGAGATGAAGAAGCGTGGTGTTTCCATCGGTGATATGTGCGCCATGCTTGGTATTTCCCGATCCGCTTTCTACCGTAAGTGTAACGGCCAATCTGAATTCACCCAAGGTGAGATTCAGAAGATCGTGGATCACCTTGATCTGGAAACCCCTGTTGGAATTTTTTTTGCTGAAAAAGTGTCCTAAAAGACACGGAAAGGAGCCGACACCATGAATGAAGTCAGTTTGAAACCGGTCATTGATGAACTTGAAACCTTGTTTTCAAAGTTCAATAAAGCCTTCTTTGAAGGCAAGCTGGAAAAGCCCGTGATCACCGTTTCCCCGGATCATACCCGTGGGGCCTATGGTTGGTGTACCGGTTGGAAGGCATGGCAAGACGGCACCAAGGAAGGCGGCTATTACGAAATCAA